>Ga0208980_10002691_pt1 | contig 10752 bp, 9 predicted proteins | sample WetSurMetagenome_3_FD_187993 | JGI IMG/M metagenome (GOLD analysis project Ga0208980, IMG submission 187993) | Wetland microbial communities from Twitchell Island in the Sacramento Delta, sample from surface sediment Aug2011 Site A1 Bulk (version 2) | ecosystem: Environmental > Aquatic > Marine...
CTGACCGAACTCTCCTCTCTGATTGACATGCCAAAAAGCTCAACCCATCGTTACCTGGCCACACTCCATGAGCTTGGTCTGGCAGTGCGTAAGGGCAATGATCGTTTTTATCTCGGTACCAAGGTAATCGAACTTGCCGGGTCTTACCTGGTAAAAAGTGACCTGCGAAATGAAAGCCAGGATGTTCTAAACGAGTTGGCTGAAAAAACGGGTGAAACCATTCACCTGGCAGTACCTTCTGGGGCGGAGGTGGTATATATCGCTAAGGTTGAAAGCAAGCATGCATTGGTGATGTCCTCGCATATCGGCGCCCGTATCCCGATGTATTGCTCAGCACTGGGGAAAGCCATCCTGGCATTCGGTGGTGAAGAATATCTTAACACCATTCTTACCCACCCGATGATCCAACGAACCCCCAACACCATTACCACGGTAGAAGCACTAAAAATTGAACTTAGCCTGACCCAGAGGCGGGGTTATGCCATTGACAATGAAGAGAATGAGGTCAGCATCAGCTGCGTGGGCGCGCCGATATTTGATTACAATGCCATGCCCATTGCCGCGATCAGCATCTCTGTTCCCCACCAACGCATTAACCAAGAAAGCTACGAAATCCTGGGACCTTTGGTTATGGAAGCTGCAGATATGGTTTCAAGGCGTAAAGGATTTAGTGGAAAATTCCCCTGGAGTCTGGAATAAACCGGTAAATTTTTCGTTGTAATGCTATTTTACTAACCTAAGAACAAGTCTTGATGGAGGAATCTAATGAAAATGCTTATCGACAACCAGTGGGTTGAGTCATCCGATAAGACAACGATGTCCATTCGGAATCCTGGAACAGGTGAGGAGATCGACAAAGTACCGAAGGCAACTTTACAAGACATGGAGCGGGTGGTTGCTGCAGCCCAAAAAGGCAAGGAGGCGATGCGTAAACTGACCGCGCTCCAGCGATACCAGATCCTGAATAAGATTGCTGACAGCATCGACGATCGAGTTTCTGAGCTGGGCAAGCTTCTGGCACAGGAAAATGGAAAGCCCATTCTGCAGACTCGGGCTGAAGTGGCTGTGACGGCCAATATATTCAGGGGATTTGCTGAAGAGGCAAAGCGCATATTTGGCAGGGTGATGCCCACGGATGCGGTGCGCGGGAATGAGCGCCACTTTGCGATCACCATTCGCCAACCCCTGGGTGTGGTCGCCGCAATCATACCTTTCAACTACCCGGTTGAGCTGTGGGGGCATAAGGCAGCTTCTGCGCTTGCCGCTGGTAATGCAGTGATTTCCAAGCCTCCTAGCGCCTGCCCGCTGACCCTGCTTAAAATTGCCAAGCTGATGGAAGAATGCGGATTACCTCCTTGCGCCCACCAGATGGTCACCGGACCAGGTGCGGTAATTGGTGATTTTCTAGCCCGGTCAAAGGGCATTCAGCTGATCACCGTCACAGGCAGCACAGAAGTTGGGGTGAGGATCGCACAGCTCGCCGCTGAGAACCTCAAGAAAGTTCACATGGAGCTGGGAGGGAATGATGCATTGATCATCCTCTCTGATTGCGACATAGACAAGGCGGCAGAATCTGTCGTGCTCGGCCGGCTGGCGCGAGGGAATGGCCAGATCTGCTGCGCAGTGAAACGTATCTTCGTGGAAGCATCGATCTATGATGAATTTGCCGACTTGTTGACCAAAAAAGCAAAGGCTTTGAAAATGGGCGACCAGCTGCATGAAGATACCGATGTTGGTCCATTAATCACCGAAGAAGCTGCCAAGGAAGTAGAGCAATTCGTGGATGGAGCAATTCAAGATGGAGCAAAATTACGCACCGGCGGGCATCGGAAGAACGCTTTTTATGAACCAACGGTCCTAACGAATGTAAAGCCCGACATGAAAATGTTCAAAGAAGAAGTGTTCGGCCCTGTCGCACCCCTGGTGCCATTCAAGAATGTCGAGGATGCCATTCGCATGGCCAACGATTCTCCTTATGGGCTTCAATCGGCGGTCTTCACCAACGATATCAACAAGGCTCTTGACATTGCCTACAAGCTGGAAGCAGGTGGGGTGATCGTCAACTGGTCCTCCGCTCTGCGGGTCGAAACCCTGCCATTTGGTGGAATCAAAATGAGCGGGCATGGACGTGAAGGAGTGCACGATACTCTGGATGAGATGACGGACCAAAAGACAATCGTGGTTCACAACGCTTTTCCAGCGCTGAGGGAGTGACGAAGAACAGGAATGAGCGAGTCCGAATTTCTGGTCATGCAGGGCATAAGTAAGAGTTTCGATGAAACTCAAGCTCTTCGTAATGTCGATTTTTCTGGTGCGATTGGTGAGGTGCATGCCATTTCAGGGGAGAACGGAGCTGGAAAATCAACCCTGGTAAAGATTCTAACCGGGGCAATACCGAAGGATGCTGGTGAGATATTCCTGGAAGGTGAACGTATCGAGCTTAAAACGCCTTTCCATGCCCGCCGCCTGGGAATCTATGCTGTATACCAGGAATTTAGCCTGGTGCCGCACCTGACCGTGGCCGAAAATATTCTGCTGGGACAGATGCCCAGCATTCGTGTGCGGGGCGTCGTGGATTGGGCGAAAGCATATCGCCAGGCGGAGGAAATCCTATCGTCCATCGGATTCGAAGGTATTGATGTGCACCAGACCGTCAGTCATTTGAGCGTCTCGCATCAGCAGATGGTTGAGATTGCTAAAGCGTTAGCCAGGCGCCGGAAAATCCTGATCCTGGATGAGCCATCAGCAGTCCTTTCGCAGGACGAACTGACGCGTTTGTTTGCTTTAATGCGCCAGCTTAAAAAGGAGAAAACGCTCATCCTATATATCTCTCATCGTTTGGATGAGGTATTTGAAATTGCCGACAGGATCACTGTACTCAAGGATGGGCAGCTGGTAGGTACGGTTAAACCAAAAGAATCCGATCAGAACCAGCTGATCAAGATGATGGTTGGTCGAAACCTGGGAGAAATCTTTCCTGTTCGAGTACCTCCTAAAGCAGATGTAGCCTTAGAAGTGAGGAACCTTTCCAATGAAAAGGATTTTGCTGATATCTCGTTAACACTGAGGCAGGGTGAAATCCTGGGTATGTTTGGTCTGGTTGGAAGTGGGCGGACCCAAGTGGCACGTTGTATCTTTGGGGCTGATCCAATTACAACCGGGGAGATCCTGCTTAATGGTAAACCCATTCTCCCCAAATCGCCCCGCCACGCTGTGCGGTCTGGAATTGCTATGCTAACGGAGGATCGGAAGCGCGATGGTCTGGTGATGCATTGCACGCTGCGTGACAATGCCAGTATGGCTTCGTACGCTAACCTTTCCTGGTGGGGTGTGATCGATCGTCGTAAACAAGCTTTAAAGGTGCAGCAGAAGATTGAGGAACTTGATGTCCGCCCGCCATTAATCGAAAGATTAGCAAGCCACCTGAGTGGTGGAAACCAACAGAAACTTGTGCTCGCCAAATGGCTGATGACTCAGGCGAGTGTGCTTATTCTTGATGAACCCACACGGGGTGTTGATGTGGCTACAAAGGTTGAAATTTATCATATTATCAATGATCTGGCTAGCGCTGGGATGGGCATCCTTTTGATCTCCTCGGAGTTGCCAGAAATTCTAGGGATGAGCGATCGAGCGCTCGTCATGCGAGAGGGACACCTCGTCGGAGAATTTAATCGTTCGCAAGCTAATGAGGAGAAGTTACTGGCCTCTGCTGCGGGAGTGAGTCAATGACCATTGAAAATTCACCATCACCTATGAAGCCACCCAAGGTGCAAACAGGATTGCGAAAATTCCTGCGCAGTTCTTCAAGGACGCAACAAAGACAGCGCTGGGTAAATTTTGCTTTCGCAATTGCTTTCATTGTTATTGTGATCTTGATCGCTGTGATGGCGGATGTTTTCTTCACCCAACGAAATTTGAGCAATCTGTCTCGGCAAATGGTGACCAATGGATTACTCAGTCTGGGTATGCTGGTTGTGATTATGACCGGAGGCATTGACCTATCGGTAGGCCCGATCGTAGCGCTTACAGGAATTATGGTTGCAGGAATGTCTAAAGATGGGATGCCTTTATTCCCGGCTATCCTGATATGCCTGCTTGTGGGTATATCGGTTGGAGCGATTAATGGCTTCTTCATTTCGCGCTTCAAGCTACAGCCATTCATTGTAACCCTGGCCACATTAGGAACCATACGCGGCCTGGTATATGTCTACTCTGATATTCCAATAACTCCAACGGATCCCGCCTTCCGGGCTGTCCTTGGAGCTGGTTTCATTGGCCCATTCCCCGTCTCAGCCGTGATCATGCTCGCCTGTTACCCCATCGTCTGGTTCTTCCTGAATCGAACCAGCTCAGGGCGAGCAATAGATGCGATAGGTGGAAATGAAGAAGCAGTGCGCCTGGCAGGGATTAATGTAAAATGGAATATTTTCCTGGCTTATATGATCTCCGGCTTGTTTGCCGGTCTCGCAGGAGTCACGCTGGCTTCACGGCTGGGGATTTCTCAACCCAGCGTGGGTGCGGGTTTTGAGTTGGACGCTATTGCAGCCTGTGTTATTGGTGGTGCCGTCTTAGGTGGAGGAGGTGGAAGTGTTTTTGGTACGCTCGCTGGTGTAGGAGCCCTTGGCGTCATCGATAACTTGCTCAATCTGTTCAATGTGCAATCCTACTATCAACAAATCTTTAAAGGTCTGATCATCCTTGTCGCGGTTTTGGCACGGCGTAAGAAGTGAAATGTGAAAGCTAAACGATTACACCCTGAGATTCGTACAGATGGGGAGAAAGGAGGCAGGAAGGAGGAATAAAAACGCCAAAATTGTCCTACTACGGGCCTATAAATTCAGAATCAACTATAAAAGGAGAATGATCAATGAAACGCACCATAATTATTACGAGTATTTTAGTTCTGGCAGTGTTGATTGCTGCATGTGCACAGGCAACGGAGACTCCTGTCGCTGAGACAGGACCTGTCAGCTTGAAAGTTGGGATGGCGAATTTCTCCCAATGTTGCCCGTACTTCATCGGAATGAATAATGCTGTTATCGATGAAGCAAAGCCTTATAGTAATGTCACGATTGTTTCCACTGATGCGAATGGTGACGCCGCCAAATTCCAATCGGACATTGAAGACCTGATCGCCCAGAAGGTCAATGGAGTGATCGTTTCCGGTGCCTGGCTCGAGGAAGCTCCAGCGGCATTGGATGCCCTCAAAACTGCGGGGATTCCTACCGTTCTCGTCGACCGACAGTTTGGCAAGGGCAGCAGTGAATCGTATACGTCCTATATTGGCCCGGACAACTTCACTATCGGTGTTCAGGATGGCCAGTACATAGCAGATCGTCTGGGAGGAAAGGGCGTTGTCGTGGAATTGCGTGGGGGTCCAGCGGATAACTCTATTGGCCTTAATCGCAGCAATGGTGTGAACAGCATCCTTGAAACCTACCCTGGAATCACCGTTGTTGTTGCGCCGGATTTTGGTAGCTGGAGTGCAGATGGCGGTATCGCCTTGATGGAGGATATGCTGGCTGCCAATCCAAAGATCGATGCTGTATTCTGCGAGAATGACTCAATGTGCCTGGGTGCCCAGACAGCCATCGCTGACGCCGGTCGTTCCGATGAGATGTTCCTGGTGGGCGTCGATGGTGAAACAGCCGCTTTGGAAGCCATTATGAACAACACGAACTATGCTGCCACTGGTTTGAATAATTCAGATCAAATTGGACGGGCAGCTTTCAATCGCCTGATGGCAATCCTGGGTGGTGGAACACCTGAGAAAAACACTTACCTGCCCTCACCGAGCATTACGATCGATAACGTGATGAGATATTACAATCCTGAAGGTGAGTTCTAAATTTTCCGGAAACTACGTTTGTTACGTGAGCCTCCACAAGGTAGAAACGGTGCAATTCTATCCTTGTGGGGGTTCATGAATGCGTACTGGTCCAATGGTTTCTGGCAATCATACGCAGTGATTCGGTCTTATTTTTCCGATTATATTGTTGAATGAAAGTTTGCCATGATCACCGAGTCAAAATTAATAGAACTGGGTCTTTCCTTGCCTAATCCACCCAAAGCAGTTGGTGCTTACCTGCTGGCACAACGGACAGGGAACCTGTTATATCTCTCTGGTACCACTTGCTACCTGGAAAACGGGAAACTACTTTTCACAGGGCGGGTCGGGAACGAACTAAATGTGGAACAAGGCTACCAGGCAGCTCAACAGACTATGCTCAACCTGTTAAGTGTGGTCAAAGCTGAGCTGGGTGATCTGGACCGTGTTGAGCGGATCATCAAGGTGAACGGTTATGTAAATTCAGCTCCTGATTTCGACCAGCAACCATCGGTCATCAACGGAGCATCCGACCTATTGGAAAAAATCTACGGTGTGCGGGGAAAGCATGCAAGGACATCGATCGGGGTGAGTGACCTTCCAGGGCATATTCCGGTGGAGATCGAGATGGTGCTAGAGATCCGTCAGACTTAATAGAGGAATTTCCAATCAGGTCATCGAGGAGGCCGGTGTATGGATATCATCGAAAAACTGGGGCAGCTAGGTCTCATCCCTGTCATCCGGATTGAGGAGGCGAATCAGGCACCTGCCCTGGTGGAGGCTTTACTGATGGGAGGATTGCCCTGTGCGGAGATTACCTTTCGTACAGAAGCTGCACGGGAATCTATTCAGCTAATCGCCTCAACTCAGCCTGAGGTGATCATCGGTGCAGGCACCGTTCTATCAGTCACCCAGGCAAAAACAGCAATCGATGCTGGAGCAAAATTTATCATCTCTCCAGGATTCGACCCCAAGGTGGTGGACTGGTGCGTGGATAATCAGGTGCCAGTTATCCCTGGAATTGCCACAGCTACGGAAGCGCTCATGGCAATGGAGCGGGATTTGAGGGTGTTAAAATTCTTCCCTGCTGAAATGCTGGGGGGAATACCGATGCTGGAGGCCTTATCGGCTGCCCTGATCGGGGTCAGGTTCGTCCCCACCGGGGGTGTCACACCAAGCAACATAGCGGCTTACCTGCGCGCACCCATGGTGTTTGCGGTAGCAGGAAGCTGGATGGCAACCTCGAAGCTGATCTCCGCTGGGAATTTCGCTGAGATCACCCGGCTGACTCAGGACGCAGTTGGAGTGGTTCGTCAGGTACGCCAGACGGGAGGGAAATCATGACCGGTCGCATTGTTTCATTCGGGGAGATTATGCTCAGGCTAAAATCACCCGGCTTCGAGCGATTGCTGCAATCGCCGGTTCTTGAAGCAACCTTCGGTGGAGGCGAGGCGAATGTAGCGGTATCGCTGGCGCAGTTTGGGCATGAGGTAACCTACGTGACGGCCCTGCCGCGCAACCCAATCGGTGAAGCTTGTATTTCTTTTTTAAAGGGGAAAAATGTAGATACATCAATGGTCATTATGGCTGGTGAGCGTATGGGGACGTACTATTATGAGGCTGGAGCAAATCAGAAACCTTCACGGGTGGTTTATGACCGGTCCCATTCTGCAATGGCGAACCTGTCAGCGGATGCCCTGAACTGGGATGTGATTTTTGATGGAGCAGCCTGGTTTCATATTACAGGTATCACCCCTGCCCTGAGTGCCAGCGCGGCAGAAATCTCGCTCAACGCGATGAAGACCGCCCGTAGAAAAGGTATTAAAATTTCGTGTGATTACAACTTCCGGAAGAATTTGTGGAAGTATGGTAAAAAAGCTCCGGAGGTGATGAAGGAGCTGGCAGCTCTTGCGGATGTGGGGATCGCAAATGAAGAAGATTGCCAGCTGGCGCTGGGGATCAGTGTTGAAGTTAATCACCATGAAAAAGACATCGAAAGCGGTCGCATTGACCCTGGCAATTACCGTCGTCTGTGTGAAAAAGTTCTTGCCAGCTTCCCCAACTTGAAATACCAGGCAATCACACTTAGGGAAAGTCACAGTGCAGAACAGAATGGTTGGTCGGCGTGCTTACAAACGGGCAGGGAATTTCATACAAGCACCCATTACGAAATAACGCATATTATTGATCGCGTCGGAACTGGGGATGCCTTCTCGGCAGGCTTGATCCATGGCTTGATCAGCGGATTAGCAGATACGGAAGCATTGGAATTTGCAACCGCAGCCTCATGCTTGAAGCACTCGATACCGGGCGATATGAACTTCTGCTCCATCGAGGAGGTCCAACAGCTTATGGCTGGGAGTAGCTCGGGCCGCATCCAGCGGTGAACCAATTTCAGCGAATCTGTTGGGTTTCGGAAAGATCGCATGGCTCGTAAAAAACACTCGCGATGTTTCTCCCTCACTCTGTTCGGGACATCGGTCGTAAAAACCACTCCTTGCTCAATCCAACCTACACTTGCATTGTAAAAAACACTCCTCACTCAATCCAACCTTGTATCTATAAGAGCTGTAGACTATTAACTGCTTCCAACACTCGTTCAGCGCTATCCGGTTTCAGCCTGCCTAGCATGCGATAGAAATAAGGCGACATATCCACCTCATACCCACCCAGAGCATGCTCTGCTGCGGTGGGAAGGTAACCAATGCAGCCACTGCTTACGCTGCCAAAGAGCGTATAGCTGGTGGGGGAGGCTTGCTTTATCGCCATACCAATCTCAGTGAAGACTTCCGCACCCAAGGCATACAATACCAATTCCCCCACCCTGACTTGAGTGAGAACCACTGGAACTGACCAAAAGCCATCGCGCTCAGTAAAAAGCGTCTTCCAAGGATAACGCTGGTTGAGAACAAAATCAACCATCAAGCCTGGAACATGAGCCATTTTAGCCAATTTCTGGCGATATACTGGTGGAGGGGTTTGTCCGTGGGCTTCTGCTTCCAGCGAGAGCCAGACCTGCTGCTGATGAAAACTGACGGATTCGCCAGAGATGGGCGAAAGGAGCGGGATGGTCTGCTCGACTTTATCGGCTATGCGCAGCGCAACCCCCTCGACTGCCTCGTAATCATCGTCACAGACATTATGGTCTGGGTTTAGGTCTCCAGTTGCCCCCTGGATGTACATTACCGGTGCTCCACTCACCTGCTCCACTCTCCGCCGCATGGCACCGATCCAATCAGCTGAAACAAGCAGGTTTTTGGGACCCAAAACTGTGCCATGGCACTGAAAATTCACCAACGTGACGATGGGCTTTCCTTCCAATGATTGTACCTGCACGACAGAAAGACTATGGTCAATCGGACCGGCTGGATTCACACCAATCTCAATATGCCCATCTGGCATCCGCTCACGGCGGTTAATGGCAATATCTGCCTCCGCCTGTGCCCAGGTAAGACGTCCAGGCTGCAGGTTGATCAGCGCTTCTTTCACCGCCTTGATGATCTGACCCACCAGATAGTTTACATAATTGCGATTTTTACGAGGAGAGCGCTGGCCGGCGTAGGTGATCGGTCCAGAATGGGTATGTGAGCAACAAATGACCACATTCGAGCCGGTCTGCGCCTGGATACGCGCCACTGTATGCTCGTTAATCGCCAACAGGTCGCAGGCAACGATCACCGCCCGATGCAGTCCGTCGTCCAACGCCAGTGCGGTGGCAGTCAGGTCATCGTGGACGCCGCGATTGCCTTTGGTGCGATCGCCGTAGCCGATCAGGTAAATGCCAGGTGGGGGTGAGATGGTTTGGCGAGCAACGCCTACGGATAGGATCATATGTTGTCTCCTGAAATAAAAATTTACACCACTGAGACCACTGAGAACACCGAGAAAAACATTATAAATTGAAGAAAACCAAAATAAAGTTTATAGGGTATTTAAACAGACCACTTATTGAACCCGGTCATGTAAGAGTTCCATTTATTATCCTTTGAATTCCATTTTTAAGCAGCTTTACATTGAAATTAATCAACAATCCAACTTTACAGCCAGAGAGTTTTAGATATGAAATCACTTGAGCTTTATGAATTGGCATGATCTGATCAGCAGATTTTATCTCAACAATTACTTTCTCCTCGACCAGCAGATCAATCTTATAACCACAGTCAAGTTTGACACTTTTATAAACCAAAGGAAGCGGTTTTTGTGTTTCAACTTTCAATCCCAGAATCCCCAATTCATAAGCCAGGCAGGCCTCATATGCTGATTCTAATAATCCTGAGCCCAACGTTTGATGGACCTGAATAGCTGCGCCAATTATCGCCTGAGTTATTTTATCAATTTCTTCTCGTTCTCCCATAAATGCCCTTTTTGTAATCCCATGATAATTTGGTTCTTAAATACTTTTAGTCTCTCAGTGTTCTCAGTGCTCTCTGTGGTGAAATGTTTATATTTGCTTTTCTTGGGCCATCTCTGGCATTCCGAGATTGAGCCGCGTTTGCTCAGGGGTGTCACCCAGTTTATATCCTACAAAGGCTAAGGCACCGAGCAGGCTGCATATCCCAGCTACCACCCACGCCACCCTTACTCCAAGCGGGTTGGCAGAGGTATAGCCAAAATGGCTCAGGATGAAGGGCAGGATCAGTGCTGCCATGGCAGGGCCAATCCCCGCTGCCAGTGAGAAGGTGCCATAATAAATCGCTTCGCGACGGGAATGGGTGAACATCTCATCATAATCCACCACCGACCCCATCATGGCATAAGCCAGGATGAAATAGCCACCCAACACCGGACCCACCAGGCCTACCGTGATATAAGCCTGGATATGCTTGTCCATCCAAGGAACAAGCCCAACAAACGCGTTCAGTGCAATGATGAAGCCCATCATAACCATGCAAATCATCAGCAGCTTCCGGTGGGCATATCGGCTA
>Ga0208980_10002692_pt1 | contig 10751 bp, 11 predicted proteins | sample WetSurMetagenome_3_FD_187993 | JGI IMG/M metagenome (GOLD analysis project Ga0208980, IMG submission 187993) | Wetland microbial communities from Twitchell Island in the Sacramento Delta, sample from surface sediment Aug2011 Site A1 Bulk (version 2) | ecosystem: Environmental > Aquatic > Marine...
GTTCACTCAAAGCGGGTGCCGGTGTGTGAATGGGATAATACAGCTCGGCTACCACCGGACCTTTATTATCCACCGGCTGGCCGAGTACGTTGAAGACGCGCCCCAGGGTGACGTTCCCAACCGGCACCATGATCGGGGCACCCGTGCGCTGGACGCCAAGACCACGGCGCAAGCCGTCGGTCGAGTCCATGGCCACACAGCGTACCATATCATGGCCAAGGTGACGCTGAACTTCAATAACAAGTTCATCCTGTCCGGGTCGGATCACGTTAACGGCTTCATAGATTTCGGGTAGCATCTCAGCCGGGAACTCGACATCCACCACGCTACCTTGTATTTGGACTACTTTGCCGTCTGCTTGATAAGTCATTCAATACCTCTGGTTTGATGATCTAAAGAAAAACCTCAATTGACCTGGCCCAATGCTTCAGCGCCACCGACGATATCCAGCATTTCATTGGTGATGACCTGCTGGCGAACCTTGTTGTAATCCAATTCGAGCAGCCCCATTAACTCACGGGCATTATCAGTGGCATTGCGCATGGCAATCATACGTGCGGCATGTTCGCTGGCCAATGAGCTTAAAATTGCCTGGTAGATCTGCAATGACGTGAAACGGGCAACCACCTGTTGCAACACTTCCTCTTCACCTGGCTCGAAGGTGAAGACTGACTGGGTGGCATGTGTGACGTTGTACCTGTCGCCCTGGTCGGGGTGAGTTTTGATCTCAAAAGGCAGCAATTTACGAACGACGAACTGCTGTTTGACCATGCTCACATATTCCGTATAGGCCAGGTAGACCTCGTCAAAGCTTTCTCCCAAATAATCATCTATGACCAGCTTTCCGATCGCAGACACATCGATAAACGACGGGGCGGGGGGTAAGCCACTAAATTCAGCAATCACCTTTTTAGCGCGCCTCATCAGCAGGTCACGCCCTTTTGACCCGATGGCCACATATTTCACCGGGCTTTGCCAGTTTTTAAAGTAATTGAGCGTTTCCCGAAGTGCATTCACATAATAGGCTCCGGCCAGGCCACGGTCACCGGAAATGAAGATTACCAGGGTATCATCCTTGACTTCACGATTTCGGAGCAAGGGGTGCAGTGCTGCGTGTCCGGGTTGGCGCACCAGGTGCAAGATAACCTTCCAGGCTTTTTCCGCGTAAGGTTGGGTGGCCGTTACCGCGTTGACAGCCCGGCGCACCTTGGATGCGCTGACCGTCTCAGAGGCTTTGGTCACTTGAATGATATTCCGAATGCTCCGAATACGGAGCCGCATTTCTCTGGCGGTGGCCATGCTGATCGTTACCTTAGCGTCCGGCGCTCCAGCCCGTGTTGAATTCCTTCAGCGCCTCGCGCAACCTGGATTCAGTCTCAGCGTTGATCTGCCGGTCGCTGGATATGGACTTGACGATCTCCGGATGGCTGGTTTGCATGAAACGCAGCATCTCCGATTCCCAGTTACGCATGTGATCCAGAGGGATCTGGTCGCTAAAGCCGTTCGTCCCGGCGAAAAGCACCAGAACCTGTTCTTCATGCGACATGGGCTGGTACTGGGGCTGTTTGAGGATCTCCTGGAGATGTTGGCCGCGATTTAATTGAGCCTGTGTGGTTTTATCCAGGTCTGAGCCGAACTGCGCAAAAGCTGCCAGTTCCCTGAAGGATGCCATGTCCAGTCGCAGCCGGCCGGCCACCTGTTTCATGGCCTTGGTCTGGGCGGAGCCGCCGACACGTGAGACCGAGATGCCCACATTGATACCCGGGCGGATACCGGCGTTGAACAAATTGCTTTCCAGGTAGATCTGACCATCGGTGATCGAGATGACATTGGTCGGAACGTAAGCAGACACATCCCCGAGCAGGGTTTCAATGATCGGCAAGGCGGTCAGTGACCCGCCGGTGCCGGCAACCTTCTTGATCACCAGTTTGTCTTTTTCTTTCATATTCTCAAGGGCCTGGCTGGCTTCCACATGCGAGCGGGGACCGGTATATACCTGTTTGTCAACAGCATCCTCGGGTTTGGCTGTCTCACCCTTGTGATCCTTAGGAACGATCACATAATGGATCGAGAGCCGGGCTGACCGTTCAAGCAGGCGTGAATGGAGATAGAACACATCCCCTGGATAGGCTTCACGCCCCGGAGGGCGGCGCACGAGCAGGGATACCTGGCGGTAAGCCCAGGCATGTTTGGAAAGGTCATCATAAATGACCAGTGCATCCCGGCCGTTCTCCATGAATTCCTCACCGAGGGCACAACCGCTGTATGGGGCCAGGTATTGCATGGTGGCAGACTCATCCGCGGCAGCCATCACGATAATGGTGTGATCCATGGCTCCCTGGCGTTCCAGCAGGGCAATGGTGCGCGCGACGGCCGCTTTTTTCTGGCCAATGGCCACGTAAATGCAGATCAGGTCTTTGCCTTTTTGATTGATGATCGTGTCGATCGCCAGGGCGGTTTTGCCAGTCTGGCGGTCTCCGATGATCAACTCGCGTTGCCCGCGACCGATCGGGATCATGCTGTCAATGGCCTTGATCCCGGTTTGAACCGGGGTATCCACATCCTGGCGGGCGATCACGCCAGGTGCGATGCGATCGATCTGCCGGTATTTTTGGAATTCTATCGCACCTTTTCCATCGAGGGGATCACCCAGCGCATTCACCACCCGTCCCAGCAAGCCTTCACCGACAGGTACGGATGCGATACGGCCGGTCGCACGGACACTCATGCCCTGATGCACTCCGGCATAATCACCGAGGATAATGACGCTGATCACCGAAGTCTCAAGGTTAAATGCGAACCCGAGCACGCCGTTCTCAAATTCCACCAGTTCCTGGGATGGGATGTCATCCAGACCGGAGACACGTGCGATGCCATCTCCGGCTTCCAGTACGGTTCCCACGGTTGCCACGGAAGGTGATGGTTTGAAATCGGAAATGACGCTGTTGAGATCGACGCTGATTTTCTTGGCGAGTTCAGTCATGCAGACTCCATGTGATATTGGGGCGGCAAATTCATTCCTTAAAATGAAAACCCCTCAGGGCGGATGTTTATTATACCTGATAGTCCAGCGGGCTCATGACGGGCATGGACGCGATCAAGCGAAATATTGGAGTGCCAGGCGCAAACGGATCTCGACATCCTCTGGCGTATCCCGCGGTATCGATTGCAGCGCAGTTTGGGCTTCGATGACGCTGTAACCCAGGCTGGTCAAGGCTGACAGGACTTCACCATCCATCTCGCTGGCAGGCGCCATCAGATCCTCGCTGCCGGCAATTCCCACCTTGTTTTGAAGCGCGATCACGATCTTCTGGGAAGTCATTTTCCCGACACCAGGTACGCGGCTGATCACCTCGGGTTGTTCCGATAGAATCGCGCGCCGTAAAGTCTCGGTGGAAAGCACAGAAAGGATCGCCAGGGCGGTGCGCGGACCGACCCCACTGACACTTAATAAGAGCTTGAAGAACTGACATTCCTCGAGGGTCGGGAATCCAAATAAGGTCAGGCTGTCTTCGCGTACCACCAGATTGGTGAAAAGCTCCAGGTGATCGCCAGGATTCAAGCGCACCCGCAAGGTCTCCGGTATGCTGATCCTCACGCCAATAGTCCCAAGCATGAGTACGATGCCATCCTTGTCAACCCGGGCAAGTTTTCCGGAAATGTTATCGATCATTTCTTATCCCGTTTTTGATTATACATCTCATACAGGAGCACGCTGGTCGCGACCGCCAGGTTTAAGGAATCTGCACGCCCAGCCATTGGGATCCCCACCAATTGATCACACTGTTCCACCTGCTCTGAAGTTAAACCTTCACGCTCGCTGCCCATCAGCAGAATGCAATTCGAAGGATAGTGAACCTGGTGGTAATCCTGTTCAGCCCGGTCGCTGGTCCCGATCATTTTTATTTTGTGGGCTCGTTTCCAATCAACCAGGTCACCGAAACCAGCCTTGACGATCTTCACCGAAAAATGGGTGCCCATGCCGGCTCGCAGGGCGGTGGGGTCATAGGGATCGGTTGAACGATCCAACAAGATCAACCAATGGACACCGACCGCGTCACAGGTTCTTAATATCGTCCCCAGGTTGCCGGGATTGGCAACACTTGAGAGGGCTACCCAGCTAAGGCCTTCGGGCTTCATCTCGGACAGGCTGGCCCACTCCTGGTGGAGTACAGCTGCCAGTCCCTTGGGCCCATCCTTGGTTGAAAAGCCTCTAAAGGTTTCAGGGCTGACTTCCAGGAGCTGGTCCGGGCGGAGATCAGCCGAAAGTCGGGTCAGGAAATCCTTCGCATCGCCGATCAATTCGGGGCAGACGACCACATATTCAATGGCTGCTTTTTGAGATACTGCTTCCAGGATATGCCGCGGACCTTCCAGGTAATACCAGCCCGTTTCATCACGATATTTCCGGTTTTGCAGTTTCCGCAGCATTTTTATGCGTGGGTTGGCTGGACTGGTGATCATGAAACCCCCAGTTGTTTTAAGCGATGGCTGTTCAGGTGGCAGATGGCCACTGCCAGGGCATCCGCGGCATCATCCGGTCTTGGTAACTGCTCGAGGTGAAGCAATGACTTGATCATACTTTGGACCTGCTGCTTATCCGCGGCACCGTAACCGGTGGCGGCTTGCTTGATTTCCAGCGGTGTGTACTCTGCGACCGGGACACCGTGATTGGCGAAGGCCAGCAGGATCACGCCGCGTGCCTGCCCGACACTGAGCGCCGTGGTGACATTGCGTTGGAAATAAAGTTTCTCCACCGCGCTCTGTTCAGGTCGGTGGAGAAGGATCAGTTGTTCGATCTGTTGGTATAAATCTTTCAGCCGGTCAGGCATTTCCTGATTGGCAGGGGTGGTGATGACACCATAAGTTTCAGCCTGCAGGTCGCCGCTATCGCTTTCAATCACCAGCCCGTAGCCGGTTGTCGCGGTACCCGGGTCGATCCCAAGCACCCGCATCACATATCATTCATTTTCCAAGGCAGCCAGGGCTTCCTTGGTATATTTAAGGTTTGAGAATACCGCCTGGACGTCATCCAGTTCTTCGAGACCTTCGACGGCTTTGAGAACCTGCAGGGTATTGTCCACTGGAAGTTCTATTTCCTGGCTGGGAGTCATGCGAATGCCGGCTTCATCCACGACCACATTTGCTCCAGATAATTTGTCACCGATGGTTTTGAAGGCATCGACAGGTCCGGTTATTTCAATATAATCCTCATCCGCGATGACATCATTCGCACCGCCATCCACGGCCAGTTCAAAAACCTTGTCAAAATCATTACCTTCGGCCGGGAGATAAAAATAAGCTGTACGGGTGAATTGCCAGGCCACCGATCCAACCTCGGCCATGTTTCCGCCCACGCGGGTAAGCGCATGCCGAATCTCGGCCACAGCCCGGTTGCGGTTGTCTGTTGCGCATTCGATCATGACCGCGATTCCGTGGGGTGCATACCCTTCATAATAGATCTGCTCAAAAACAGTACCTTCCTTGTCCTCACCGGTCCCCCGTTTGATGGCCCGCTCAATACTGTCCTTCGGCATGTTTTCGGCGCGAGCCCGGTCCACTGCCAGCTGGAGGCGAACGTTCATACCAATATCTCCGCCGCCATCCCGTGCGGCCATGGCGATTTCCTTGGCCAGACGCGTGTAGGCCTGACCTTTTTTGGCGTCAGCAGCCCCCTTTTTTCTTTTAATGGTTGCCCAATGGGAATGACCAGACATACCTTATCTCCTGTACAGGATATGCTCGATTAAGCGGCGCAATTATACCATGCTTGATTTAAACAATTATAAGCCATGACATCCATTCTGCCTGGTCATCCAGCGAGGGGGTTTTACAGGTAAAATGGAAGTGTTGCAGTTCGTTCCTGCCTGTGACAGTTGCAGTTAAGGCTGGATAATGGGTATTATGAAAAAACCATCCATTTTAAGATATTTCCTGCCTCGCTTGAAGGATGTCGTTTTCCTGACAGTCTTCCTGGGTGTGTTGATCCTAGGAAACCAGATGCTCAATGCGGATGGTGACCTGCCCCGTCATCTTGCAACCGGGCGGTTGATCCTGGAGACTGGTAAGATCCCACTCAGCGAGCCATTCGTTTATCCTTATCTTGGCCAACCCTACGTTCCACACGAGTGGCTCTTTGGGGTGATCTTCTATGTTATTTATAAATTCACTGGGCTGTCGGGTCTGGTTCTGTGTAGTGCATTCCTGCTGGCAGCTGCCTTTACGCTACTTTACGATCATCTGTCGAAAAAATATTCACTCTTGTTTCCGGTTCTACTTCTGACTTTGTGGGGGGCAGCTGTATCATCCTTGCATTGGATCACGCGACCGCACATCTTCACCATGCTGTTCCTGGTGATCTGGCTGATCTGGATGGATCGTTTACGAAATGGGGAACCCCTGCGTTTATGGAAGTTCCTGTTCCTCATGCTGCTTTGGTGTAATCTGCATGCCGAATTCATGATGGGCATCCTGGTCACAGGGGCTTTCCTGGCCGGCTGGGTCTGGGAACGTCGGGAAAGGCCAACTGAAACCAGCCTGGTCATCGGTAAACGCATGCTCACCGTCCTATTGGTCTCATTACCCATAACGCTTATTAATCCGGCCGTGTACCAGCCCTGGCTGAGGGTCATAAATTACCTCCGCAATGATTATCTTATGACGGTCATTAATGAAACCAACCCCCCGGATTTTCTTCAATCAGGTTTCTGGATCCTGCTGGTATTAATGATACTTTCCGTTATCCTGATTATCCTGAATCTTCGAAAAATCCCACGGGCTGACCTCCTTCTCATGCTCGGAATAACCCTGATGACATTGACATCCGCCAGGAGCGTCCACTTATATGGTATCCTGGCACCCTTCTGCCTGGCCGGTCTGTTCGTGGATCTCAAGCAGGTGCCTTGGATTGCCAAATATGAAAAGATGTTTTTGCAGATGGAAACACAACTGAGAGTTTATCTTGCAGCTGTACTGGTAACCCTGATCAGCCTGTTTGTGCTCATTACCGGTCAGAGGATCGACCTGTATAAATTCGATGAGCACCTCTTCCCTGTCCAAGCCGTGGCATGGCTGCGGAATCATCCCCAGAGTGGTAATCTTTTTAATGATTTTAATTGGGGCGGTTACTTGATCCTGATGAGTGAGCCTAAGCAGTTGGTCTTTATCGACAGCATGGCAGATCACACCGGTGTGTTGACCAAAGAGTATGCCCAGGCAATTGCGCCTGGAGGAAACTGGCAGGAGATATTTGACAGGTACCAGATTCAATGGGCGATCCTGCCTGCAGAGACTATCTTGAATAATATTCTGCAAAAGACTCCCCCCTGGCGTGTGATATACTCGGACGGCGATGCTGTAATATTAAGACATGACATAGAATAAGTTCTCTGGTTGTTGTTTCGAGATGTTACCTGTCGTATTTACCCGGTTGACATATTTATTGTAATTGTTTGTTGTAAGGTGTTTGTAAAGTAAAATAGGTTGTTTTATACAGGAAACTGTATATAATGCTAATTAGATTACAAACGGAAAGGAGGTGACAATAATGTTTTTATCTAAAGAAAAGGGACAGGGCCTGATCGAATATGCTTTGATCATCGTTTTGGTATCTATTGTTGTTATCGTGGTTTTGGCTCTCCTCGGACCGGCGATCAGCAATATCTTCGGTGAGATTATTAACACGATCTAGTTCCTGATCCACAAAAAAAATGGAGGAGCCTGTGAATTCGAGGCTCCTCTATTTATATTAATCCAGGAATTCATTTTCCAGGACCCGTGTCATTGGGATCGAAAAGGGAAGCGTTTAATATTTTGTAAGGTGATTGTAGGGAAATTGACTTGAAAATAGATGCTTTTTCATTATAATTCTATTATAATGATTGGGTTCAGGAGAACTGGTCAGCCCCATCTTTTATAATGGATGACAGGCATCTTTTTTTTTGTATTATTTTCATGATTCAGCCAACACTCTCCTGACGACGAATACCATCTGTAAACGGTTTAAGTATTGGATGAATAGGATCCCATACCTGAGCCTAAAAGAGAGGTTTATATGGATGTCGATTTCAGGGAAAAAGGGCAGGGGTTAATTGAATATGCATTTATTATTGTTCTAATTGCCCTGGTGACGATTGCTGTACTGGCATTGCTGGGACCGGCAATAACCCAAACTTATTTTTCTATTATTAACGCTATCTAATCTGGCCCAACTCTTGCAATAATCTTTATCAGTCATGCATTCCGGAGAATCCATTCGTGAATGGTTTCTTCTCATTAACGAACGCATGGATGGTTATAACTTTTGACGTATAATACATTTAGTAAATATTGGGATTACAAGTGATCAGGAGGAAGTCATGGCACCAAAAACTAGGAAACTTGGAAGAATCTTCATCTACGTGGCTATCATCGGTATTCTGGCTGTCGTGTTGATCTTCCTTTTACAAAGAAATGCGCAAACTCCCACCAGTGAGCAACCTCAGGAAATCGTTGTGCCACAAACTGAGACAATTGATATTGTCATTACGACCCAGAAGGTTGGCCGGGGTGGTGAATTCACTGCGGACGTTCTGACGACCATACCTTATCCTCAACAGGATTTTATCGAGGGTGTTTTCTTTACAGATATTAATGATGTGGTGGGTAAGTGGGCGAAGTCGGATATCGAAGCCCATACCCCCCTGACAACTGAAATGGTCGTAACTTCATTGACTGGTTCTTATGCTGCCTTCCAGGTTCCCAAGGGCATGGTTGCGATCACCATTCCGATCCTTGATAAGTTATCTTTTGTCGGCTATGCACCGGAAGCGGGTGATCATATCAACCTGATTGTTTCCATGCTGATGGTGGACCTGGATACCGAATTCCAGTCGAAACTGCCTAATTTAGGTTATGGACTGGCCGTACCCAACACAGATATACCCGATGTGCCGCAGACCTTGACGACCTTCCCATATAATTTTGGAGACAGCCCGACCATGATGGGGCGGGTTATCTTTGATACGACGATTCAGCAAGCCATTGCCTCCGGCCCGGCTGAATCCCAAAGGCCACGTCTGGTTGTCCAGACATTGCTGCAGGATGTATTAATCCTTCACATTGGCGACTATAAGACCGAAACCAGTACCGGTGCTGTCGCTGCAGAAGAGATACCTGGTATTGTGAATGAAGAAGCCCCAGCGGCTATCACTGCAGTGACAGAGCCGTATGTTCTGCCTAATTCGATCACACTGGTCGTGACTCCCCAGGACGCTGTTGCCTTAACTTATCTGACATATGCAGGTGCCAGGTATACCCTGGTATTACGGTCGCCGGGCGACGATCAGCGTATCATCACCGAAGCGGGTACATTACAATTCCTGTTGGACCAGTACAACATCCCGTTACCAACGAAATTGCCTTACGGAATCGAACGCCGGCTAGATTTACTTGAACTGCCCAGCCAATATTCGAATGAACCTACACCCGTCCCCGAGCAATAATGGTCACGGAGCGATATTATGCCGGATGACAAGATTCGGGTGCTCATCGTAGACAGTGAAGAAGACACCCGCGAAAGTATTCGAAAACTGCTAGCCTTTGACAAGGCCATCGAAGTGATTGGCACCAGCGGCACTGCCAAGGATGCTATCCAGATGGCGATTGAGAAACAGCCGCATGTTGTTTTAATGGATATCAACATGCCGGATATGGATGGCATTGTGGCCACCGAGACGATGAGTAAGAAAGTACCCTTCATCCAGGTGATCATTATGGCTGTCCAGGATGATATGAATTTCATGCGCCGGGCCATGATGGCCGGTGCACGTTATTTTTTAACCAAGCCACCGAATATCGATGAGATGGTGTCTGCGATCCATCAGTCCTATGACCTGGCACGTGATGCGATCAGCAAGATGGCCCCAGCTGCTTCACCGGGTGGTGATGGTTATCAGGGCGCAATATTCGGCAAGGTGGTCATGATCTACAGCCCCAAGGGTGGAGCCGGTGTGACCACCGTGGCAACCAACCTGGCGGTGAGTCTCAATACACCCAATACGCATGTGGTCCTGGTGGATGGCAGCCTGCAGTTCGGAGATGTGACGGTCTTCCTTAATGAGCAACCAAAATTGAGTATTGCCGACCTGGCACCCCGCGCGGATGAACTCGACCCGGAGATCATCAATGAAGTCCTGATCACTCACTCCCAAACCGGGCTGCGTATCCTGGCCGCGGTTCCCCGGCCTGAAATGGCCGATAAGATCACCGGGGAGCAATTCGTCAAGATCCTGCATTTCTTGCGCAGGCTCTACCACTTCATTATTGTGGATACATCCTCATACCTCAATGATCCCATTATTTCCGCATTGGATGAGGCTGATCTGATCGTATTACTGACAACCCAGGATATCCCGGCTATTCGGGATACCAAGGTCTTCCTAAACCTGGTCGATTCACTTAATATCAGTAAAGAGAAGATCCTTTTTGTCCTGAATAAAGCGGACAAACGCATCCCGATCACACAGGAAAAAGTCAGCGAAAGTCTGAAGCATGATGTCAAGCTGGAAATACTCTTCGATGATCGGACCGTGATAAATTCTGTGAATCGTGGGATGCCATTTGTACTGGATCCTAAACCGCAACCCATTGTTCGCAATGTTTTTCAATTGGCAGAAACGATCAAAGCAACGTTAATGAGCGAAAAACCGGCGGAAACAGAGAAATAAGGTATGGATAACAAGCAGGAGCTCATCGCATGTCATTACTGAAAC
>Ga0208980_10002693_pt1 | contig 10749 bp, 12 predicted proteins | sample WetSurMetagenome_3_FD_187993 | JGI IMG/M metagenome (GOLD analysis project Ga0208980, IMG submission 187993) | Wetland microbial communities from Twitchell Island in the Sacramento Delta, sample from surface sediment Aug2011 Site A1 Bulk (version 2) | ecosystem: Environmental > Aquatic > Marine...
CGCAGCCAGTGTAGCGGCTCGCGTCTGGCTCATGCGATGCACCCGCCGGATCGTCGAGACAAGATCTTCGCTGGTAAAAGGCTTGGTCAAAAAGTCGCGCGCACCAGCCAGCATCGAGCGCCTCAGATAATCGGCCTCGCTCTGCACCGACATCATGATCACCTGCGCAACCGGGACATCGCGTGTGATCATCTCGACGGCTGTGATACCGTCCATATCCGGCATGTTGATGTCCATCATGACGATATTGGGTTGCAGGTCGCGCGCCAACTGAACCGCTTCACGGCCGGTTGCCGCCACGCCCACTACCTCAACATCCGTCTCAAACGCCAACAACTTGCGGACATTCTCGCGCGTTTCGGGGATGTCGTCCACAATCAAAACACGAATCTTATCGGTACCAGCGGCCATAGAGATGTTTTTTCCTTCGACGCCAGCTAGCAGTATCCATCACGGCTTGCGGCCAGTCGATTTATTGCGGCGGCACAGTCACGCTGCCCTCGCCCACGATGATCGTGTTCGCCTTGGGCGGGATCGTAATATTGAAGTTAGTCAGAATGTATTGATACGAAACCGTCTCGGTAGAAACGGGAGCATTATCAGCCGCTCCGCGCAACACCAGGTTAAGAGCAATGTTGCCCTCGCGCTGCAGCCACTGCAAAATCAAGGCCTGCTGCTGGTCCACCAACAAGATGATCATATCAGGCCGGGGCGGTGTGGCAGTGGCTGTACCGGCGGCGGCCTGTGCTTGCGCAACTTGTTGTTCGGGCGACAAGGTGGGCGTGGTCTTGGGCAGGATACCCCCCAGCGGCCACTCGCCCACATGCAGGACTTCAATGTTCTGCAAGGTCAGCTGAGACAAGAGTCGCGGCTTGATTGTGGCGCTATCCAGTTTGCTCAGTACGCGCGATACAGCCTCTTGCGGCTCCAGGCCGGCCGCCACCAGATCATCGACCAAATTACGATTGAAGGGAATGATCGGGTATTGACCTTCTTGATCGACTTCGATCACTGCAAACGAAACGATCAAGTCGACGCGATCGCCTGCCCCGATCGCATATCCGACACTGGTCAGCTTATTGATAGGAAAAGCCATCGCCACTTTGCCCGCGGGAATAAACAGAGAGGCATCACTGCCCTTGGCCGCCAGTGCTTTGGGATCAGCGGCGATCAAGCTCTCCAGCATGGGTTGACCGCGCAAAACATCGGTGCGCGCGATTTTCCCGACAACCTTTTCCGGATCAACGACGATCAGATCGGCCGGTGGCGCGCTGTCTTTAGGCCATTTACTGGGAACGACCGCGTCCGGGCTAATAACAGCGCCACGTGGAATGTTTTGCGCCGCTACCAAAAGTTCCATCGTCTGGATTTCGGGAACGGGGGTTGGTTGTTCAGCAGCTGGCTGCGGCGCCAAAGTTTGCGGCAAGATAACCAGTACGGCTATCGCGCCAACCAACAACAAGATGCCCAAGAGGATCAACACGCGGCTGCGGTTCATAGACGATACTCCTTACGCAAAAAGAGATTAGTGAAACCACAACCACTCTGCCTGACACATCAGAGCGGATTTCGAACGCGCCGCCAGATAATTACCGGCGGCAAATTGTAACTCTCAAGTAACACGAAAACATCTACAGAAATCAATATGTGTTCAATCGTCTAGCACGACCTCATTGTAGCAGAATTGTCAGCCAGAGGCAACTAAAATCAAACACAGTCGACACGCGACTTCCAGCACCATCACCTATTCCTTGAGACTAGCATGAATAAGCTAATAGTTCAAGATGACTTAAGATTGACCATCCGGCCCTCACAAAGTCGCTCACCGCGCCAGAGACGGCGACTGGAGCAGGCTACGCCACAAAACTCGGCACAATCTAATGGCCGAAGCTAACCCGTGAGTTTGACCCAGTCCAGGCGGCAGCCTCTACAACAGCAAAGCCCTCCAAAACGGAGGGCTTTGTTGTACAAACCTGAAATCGCAAGACAACTAAACGTTCGTGTAGATGTTGGAGAAGATGTTACCGAGCGCCGGGCCGAGCAGAGCCAAAATGACGATCACAACGATGGCCACCAAAACAAGAATCAACGCGTACTCAACCAAGCCCTGACCTTCCTCACGAGGTAGATACAACATGACAACTCACCCCCTTCCACAAGTTTGATTTAGTTCATCAATCTGAACTAGAAAAACTATATCACTCTAACCAAATTGAAACAATAGGAACATAGTACCCGTCTGAAATGCGCTATTTGTTAATTTTTTGTCAAAAAGCACACCTTCGTAGGGTACTCAATCTACACGGGATCAAATTGGCATCTGCAAAGCAATCTTTGTTCCACGCCCAATTGCGCTATCAATCCGAATTTCGCCGCCCAGCATTGCCACGCGTTCCTTCAAAGTGCTCAAGCCGATTCCTCGCGGTTGAGCCGCGGACAATACTTCTGAGACGTTGAAACCGCCACCGTTATCCTCCACGGTAGCCTGAAGTAAGTCTTCACTCACATCAAGGAAAACCTGAGCCCGAGTGGCGTGAGAATGGGATCTCACATTAGTCAGCAGTTCTTGAATAACACGGAAAATAACCACTTCTTTATAGGCGGCAAAGCGCCGCTCGGCGCCCGTCACGGTCAACACGGCAGGCACACCGCTCTTCTCATTGTAGTGATCAACGTACCGCCGCAAAGTGGGAATCAGCCCCAAATCATCCAGCATCATGGGGCGCAGATCAAACATATAATCGCGCACTTTTTGGAACGTGGTCGTGACGGCCGTTTTCAATTCGCCCAATTCATGGCGCGCCCGTTCAGCATCGGAATCAAAGACTCGTTCACAGATTTCCGCTTGAAGAATCAGGTTAGTCAACGATTGAGCCGGCCCGTCGTGGAGCTGCCGTACGAGCCTCTGACGTTCTTGTTCTTGCGCCTCGATGATACGAACGATCGACGCTTGGCCGCCCGTGTCTGCTTCCGTGCCGCTGGGGGCCGCGGTCGAGCCTGGCCGATCAGAGACTGACTGGAGAGAGTCTGTGACCTTGCGAAGATAACCGACGTAGCGGCCGATATTGTGCTGATCGCTTTGGAGCTTCTCAAGCTGCCCACGCATCATAAAGAGACGCTTCTGAGCATCTAGCGCGGCCGTGTAAGCTGACTGCAAATCGACGCGAGGCACTGTGTCGAGACTGGCCTCCAGCTGCTTCAAGGCACTGGCGGCTTGAGCGTTACGCTGTGCCAAGCGATCGACTTCCGCACTGGTCTGCTGCAGGAGCAGATCAATCTCTTTCAATTCCTTTTGGGATTGATCCAATTCGGCGCGCGCTTCTTCGCCCAATTGCGCGGGCGTTGCCGCTGCTCCAGATGCGATGGGAACCTGCTTCTTTGGGCTGGCCAAGGGTCAACTCCTAGCTGGAAGGTTTATCACTATCACGAGTCGAAGAGGGTTGAATATCCTGCAAGCGAACCCAACCATGGCGGATGGCATAGATGGCGGCCTGCGTGCGATCCTCCACATCCAACTTACGAAGGATCGATGTCATGTGGTTCTTCACAGTTTGATGACTGATGCCGAGGCGATGGGCAATCATCTTATTACTGAGGCCACGGGTGATATAGCGAATGATCTCCATCTCGCGCGGCGACAGCGGGACAAAAGCCTCCTGCAATTCGTCGCCGCTGGTTATGGCAAAACGCTCGCTGGCGCGCAACAACCAGGGTGCGATCTCTTCCTCGCCCAAGACGGTATCCCCCACCACATACTGGCCCTGGCTCACCTGCCGAACGACCTGGGCAATCCGGGTAGGACTTACTTCCTTGGAGAAATAGGCGTGCGCGCCCGAACGAATAGCATGATACAGCTGCTCTTCGTCATCATAGGCGGTCAAGACGACGGCCCGCACGCCCGGCACTTCCTTCCGGATCCGCTGAACCAACTGCAGCCCATTCATACCCGGCAGATTGACGTCGGTCAGCACGACCCGCGGCGAAAGTTCTCGCGCGAGCTGCAAAGCCATCTCGCCATCAGAAGCTTCACCGACAACTTGAATGTCGTCATCCAACGACATGCTGTCGCGTAGGCCGTGGCGGAATATTTGGTGGTCATCGACAATCAAGACCGTGATTTTCTGCAAAGCCACACCTTTTCACCAGCTTGATTTGCGGGCAGTATACCATAAATATCAGGGGGCGCACAAGGAAAATCGCTTGCGCAATCGCTCTCCTCTCGGCCGATGGTATAATCGGGTTTACCGCCTACACAGGAGTACTGGGACATGAGGTATACTCGCCAGGGTTTATCGATCGAATATGACGACATTGGCAACGGTGTGCCGCTCTTATTAATTCATGGCTTCCCCCTCGACCGCACTCTGTGGCGAACTCAGATCGCCGGCCTGTCACAAATCTATCGGGTTATTGCGCCTGATCTGCGCGGTTTCGGTCAATCCAATGAGACCGAGGGCGAAGCAGTGAGCATGGATCAGTATGCCGCCGATCTCAAATCGCTCCTTGATTCAGTGAATGTCAAACAAGCCGTCGTCGGCGGTATATCGATGGGCGGCTACATCGCGTTGGCCTTCTACGCGCAGTACGCCGATCGGGTCAAAGGCTTAATCCTCGCCAATACACGCGCCGTGCCCGATTCCGAAGAAGCCAAGCAGGCGCGGCTGACCAATGCGCAGAAAGTCGAGGAAACCGGCACCGGTTTTCTGGTGGATAGCATGGCCCCGAAAATGCTGGGCGCTGCGGCCAAGCCAGAGATCGAGATTGCCGTGTGCAGCATGATGAAGCATCAACGCCCGTCAGGTGTGATGTCGGCACTGCGCGGCATGGCGGCCCGCCCCGATCGTACCGCCCTGCTCCGCTTCGCGACGGTCCCCGTGCTGATAGTGTCCGGCTCACAAGATGCACTCATCCCGCCCGCCGATAGCGAAGCGATGCATGCGCTGATCCCCAACAGCCGATTGGTGATCATCCCCGACGCCGGGCATCTGTCCAACCTCGATAAGGCGGATGCCTTCAACCACGTGATTCGCGAATTCTATAAACAAGTCACTTAAACAATCCTGTTCGATTCCCGGTGAGCAGTTTCCCTCACAACACAAACTCAGCCTTGACAGCATCCCGAGTTCGTTTACAATGTGAACATTCCAGAACTGAGCGTTCTCGTGACGCCGGCTGGAACAAAACTCTTTTGGAGGAGAGTATCATGTCTATGCTAAAAAAACGTTCGCTTGCGTTGGTTGCTCTGTTGATATTGCTCAGCCTATTGATCTCCGCCTGCCAATCCTCTTCTGCCAACGATCTGCTGGGTGAGATCAAGTCACGCGGCACACTTCGTATCTCAACCGATCCGAACTACGCCCCGCAGTCTGCTCTCGTCAAAGATCAGAAACGTGCCGCCAATACCAAGTGCGGTTCGGATGAATTGACCGCCAATCAACTCGAAGGCTTTGACATCGATACCGCCATCGAGGTCGCCAAACGACTGGGTGTTGAAGCGTGCTTCGTCACACCCGATTGGGATACCATCACCGCCGGAAGCTGGGGCGGCCGTTGGGATGTCAGCGTCGGCTCGATGACGATTACCAAGCCGCGCCAGCAAATCTTGTGGTTCAGCCCAGGCTACTATTACACGCCGGCGCAGGTCGCCGCACGTAAAGGTTCTAGTATTAAGTCGGTGGCCGATCTCAGCGGCAAGCCGGTTTGTGTCGGCAGCGGTACCACGTATGAGACGTACCTCAGTGGCGGCGATGTCGGCATCCCCGATGCAGACATCAAGCAGGCCGCGCCAAAGGATGTCAAGGTAGTGGCCTTATCCACGGATTCGGAATGTGCCCAGGCAATTCAGGCGGGGCGCACCGACTTTGAGGCCTTTTTGACCTCTGGCACCGTCGTCGATCAGGCCATCGCGCAGGGCATCGATGTCGAGAAGATCGGTGGCCCGGTCTATGTGGAGAACCTGGCCGTCGCGATCGACAAGAAGGCGTCCAAGGATCCCAAGAGCCTGCTGGATGCCGTCAGCAAGGCCATCAATGAGATGCACACGGACGGCACGCTAAAGAATTCGTCGATGAAGTGGTACAGCGCGGATTTGACGACGCTGCAGTAAGAATTTGCTTTGTATCAAGGACATGGAAGCAGCGACAAGCCTGAGCTGCTTCCATGTTTAGTTTTCAGCACGAGATCGATCGCTTGACGGAGAAGACAACATGCAATTGACTCAATCGCACGAAGGCGTGTCACTCACCCAATTGATTGTTAAGGAACAGGAACGCGAGCGCCGCTTGTTCCAGATCAAAGTCGTGATCTCGTGGATCGCGCTGTTTGCCTTTCTGTTCTTCCTGTTCAGCGGCGCACAGATCGGCGATTTCAAGACCATTCAACTGGATGGCTCATTCATCAACGAATGGGCGCCGTTTATCGCCGAAGGCGTTGTGGTCACGCTTGAAATCTGCTTCATCTCGATCTTCTTTGCCAGCATCCTGGCCTTGCTGGCCGCGCTAGGACGACTGTCGCACATTGCGCCGATTTACGCACTCTCGACCTTCTACGTGTCGCTCATTCGGGGCACGCCGCTGCTGCTGCAGATTTTCTTCTGGTTTCTGGCGCTGCCCCAGCTCGGCATTGTGCTGCCCGGCATGGTGGCAGGTGTCATAGCCTTGTCGCTTAACTACGGCGCGTATATGAGCGAAATTTTTCGCGCCGGCATTCAAGGCGTTAGCAGGGGCCAACGGGAAGCGGCCTTGGCGCTCGGTATGACGCCGGGCCAGACGATGCGTCGCATCGTGCTGCCACAGGCCTTCCGTTTCGTCGTGCCACCCGTCGGCAACGAATTTATCGCCATGCTGAAGGACTCGTCGCTGGTGTCGGCCACCGGCTTCGTGCAGGATATTCTGTGGCGCGCGCAGAAAGTGGGCCGCGCCAACTTCCATACCCTCGAAGCGCTGCTCATCGCCGCGGCCTGGTATTGGGTGCTGACGCTGATCTTTTCGGCGATTCAAGCGCGTCTCGAAAAACGCTTGTCGCAAGGAGACCGCTGATCATGTCGATTATACGTGTGTCGCATCTCGACAAACTGTTCGGTCATTTGCACGTGCTGAAGGACATCGCGCTGACCGTCGAGCCGCAAGAAGTGGTGTGCATCATCGGCCGATCGGGTTCGGGCAAATCGACGCTGCTGCGCTGCATCAATTTCCTCGAACAGCCCACCCGTGGCACAATCGAAGTCGACGGCCTCGTCGTCGACGTGCAGCAGCATCGCCTGACCAACGAGCAAAAGCAGACGATTCATGAAATTCGACTGTGTACCGGCATGGTGTTTCAAGAATTCAATCTCTTCCCGCATTTGAGCGTGATCGACAATCTTATCGAAGCACCGCTCACCGTGAAGGGCACGCCGCGCGATCAGGCCATCCCGTTGGCTGAGATGTATCTGGACAAAGTTGGACTCATGAGCAAGCGTAATGAATACCCCTCGCGCCTGTCGGGCGGGCAGAAGCAGCGCGTGGCGATCGCGCGGGCGTTGACGATGGAGCCAAAAGTCATGTTGTTTGACGAGCCCACCTCGGCACTTGATCCCGAACTGATCGGCGAGGTTCTCGAAGTGATGAAACAGCTCGCCCAGGAAGGCACGACGATGCTGGTCGTGACCCACGAAATGGAATTTGCCGGGGATGTTGCCAATCGCGTGGTCTACATGGATCAAGGGGCAATCATCGAGGAGGGTGCGCCAAGCCAGATGTTCTCCGCCCCCGGCGATCCGCGCACGCGCCAATTTCTCGAGCGATTGTTGCGGGCAGAATAATTCGCCATGACCACTTATAAGAAACCCTCCCGCCGTCAACCGTATCATGGCACGCAGGCCGTCTCGCGCGCCGTCAGCGTCTTGCGCGTTTTCGAATCGACCAACGGCGGGATGACCGCCGCGCAGATCGCCGCCAAGCTCGATCTGAATCGCAGCACGGTGCATCGCTTGCTGAGTGTGCTGGAAGCCGAAGGCTTGGTCGCGCGCGATTACACTTATCAGGGCGAGCCACGCAACAGTGCCTATCGACTCGGTCCCACACTTGTCTCGCTGGGCGGACTGGCGCTGAGGCAGATCAATCTGCGCGTCATCGCCCTGCCCCACCTGCGCGCGCTGGCGCAAAAGAGCGGCGAGACCGTCGATCTGGAATTGCTTGTCGGAGCGGATGTGATGATCATCGAGGAAGTGCAGGGCGAGCACATGCTGCGCGTGGGCGTAGGCGACAACGTGGGTTCGCGCTATCCGGCCCACACCACCTCGACCGGCAAGCTGCTGCTCGCGGGGTTGACGGAAGCCGAGTTGAAAGCGACGCTGCCCAACAAGTTGGCCGCGCTCACGCCGTTCACGATCACCGACAAACAGGTCTTGCGCGATCAACTCGATGAGGCTCGTCATCTGGGCTGGGTTTCGACGTGGGAAGAACTAGAGCTCGGCTTGGGGGCCATCGGGGCGCCGATCACCGGTCGGGATGGGGAGCCGATCGCGGCGGTGAGCATCTCCGGCCCGACCGCCCGTATCGATCGATCGCAGATCAAGAATTTGGCGATCATGGTGATGGATACCACCAAGCGCATCACGCGTGATTTGGGCTTCGGGCGGCGTTGATCAAAAACGCCTAACGTGTCAAGGTATCCTGTTGGTATTCTCCCACCCCAGAGGGGCAGAGTGTTGCTCCTTGCATCGCCAGCCCAAGCATGCCCCAGCGTTGGGTCGTGTAAAAGTCAACCTCACCAATCACATTCCAACGCTTCATCCATTGCCGGGTTTCGTCATCCCCGGCGCAATCAAACACCATCAGTCTTTCAACATGATTTGACCAGCTCACCGTCACAATTTGCCCAATCCGTTCGCACTCATACACCGCGATGTACCCGGTCACACCCTCGCGACTTTCAGGCAACGCGTAAGCGGTTACGCCAGACACACTGCGATTGTGAAGCACCATATCGGTAGACACCTGGTCATACTGGCTCAAGGTTCCCATTGAACAGGCCACAGCCACGATGAGAGCGATAATTTGATCGACCATGCTGAAAGCTCCAGATGTTAGCAGTACGCAACATCTTTATATCATCGCTTGGTCAGATGGGCAAACAGTGACCATCTACCAACAGGCTGCCGTTGCCAACCACGCCACCGCTACGCTATTAGCAAGAGGTATCCAGGCTGACACGCAACGCTTCGCCCATGTGAATGGTGACAAGCGCATCACGCGTGATTTAGGCTTCGAGCGACGTCAATTCTTAACGCGATTTCTTGCGGATATACAAGCGCTTCTCAACTTTAGCAACGACCTCGCCCTGCTCGTCGATCACGTCGACGTTGAACAGCGGTTCGATCTTCCCCTCCCGATCGGCCTGGGCTTGCAACTCCGCGATCTGTTCCGGCGAGATATGAAACGTGGCTGTCACTGTGCCGCGCCCCGGCTTGAGGAACTGAATCGACGCGGCTTTATCCCACACAATATAATCGCGCCACAAATGCTGCAGCAAGATCAGCATGAACCACGGATCACACATGGCATATAGACTACCGCCGAAGTGCGTGCCTACCGCATTGAAGTTGAGGCGCGTCAACTTCATCTCCACACTGATCGTGTAGTCGTCCGATTGGCTGTGCAACACGCGAATGCCCGCGCCTAACAGCGGCGGATAGAAGTTGATCCACTTGTAGCGGCGGCTGTGGAGGAATCCGGTCGAGGAGGGCATGACATCACTCTGTCTGGTTACTGGAATCGAGACTTCAGCCGGATACGTGGAATACGACTAGACCGCCTAAAGCCTCGACTCCAGAATCTACGGCTGCTTGCCGCGGCGCGATCGACGTTTGCGTCGCGCCGCGGCCGATCGAGTGCGGGCTTCTTCCTCGGCGGCATAGCGCCAGATCACGCGGCGCATCGCGTGCGTGAGGCCGGGTGTGTGCGGGAACCTCTCGCGCGTAGTGACGATCAACTTCACCACTTCATTTTTCTGACGGCGTTGGCGTTTGGTCGGCATAGGATTCGCACTCAATCATAACACGCTTGGCTGATTTGAAAAATAAATGTAACCTCCCGGAGGCTTGAAGTCTCCGGGAGGTTTGTGGCCCGCCCATTACTTTTCTTCTGCTCTGACGACTTATAGAGCGTGACCGGCATCGAATTGACCACGCAGCCACCCAAGACTTCGGGAACCATCTTTGCCCGCCGCCTCGCCGCGCGGCTCGACACCCGTGCACTGCTGACGGGCGCGGCGCTGTTTGCCCTGTTCAGCGCCTTGTTCGCCTTCGTCCAGTTCGGCACGCCGGCGCTGGCGGACAACGACGGCTTCTATCACCTGCGGATGGCAGCGCTCATTCGGCAGCACGGCCTGCGCGTGCCGTTCACCTGGCTGCCGCTGAGCATTCTCAACCAGGCCGCCTTCTACGATCATCACCTGCTCTATCATGTATACCTCTCGCTCTTCGCAGGCGGATCGGATCAAGCCATGCTGGTCGCCGCCAAATGGGCCAGCGTCTTCATGCCCGCCGCCGCCTTCGTCGCGATCTGGTGGCTGTTGCGCGGACAGCAAGTTCGTTATGCGTCGATCTGGGCGCTGGGCTTATTCGCTGTTTCGGAAGCGTTTCTCTATCGCATGAGCATGCCGCGCGCGCAGGCCGCTTCGCTGCTGGTGCTGGCGCTGGGACTGCACTGGCTGTTGCAGCGCAAATTCGTGTGGCTGATTCCGCTGGGCTTTCTGTACGTGTGGTTG
>Ga0208980_10002694_pt1 | contig 10748 bp, 10 predicted proteins | sample WetSurMetagenome_3_FD_187993 | JGI IMG/M metagenome (GOLD analysis project Ga0208980, IMG submission 187993) | Wetland microbial communities from Twitchell Island in the Sacramento Delta, sample from surface sediment Aug2011 Site A1 Bulk (version 2) | ecosystem: Environmental > Aquatic > Marine...
GAGTTTCTGGATCTGGCGGCCAATCATCCCCACGAGGCCGCCGCGCGGCGCCGGCTGGCCACCAAGTACGAGCTGCGCGAGATCCTCACCGATCCCACCATCGGGCAAGACGACACCGGCCTAGCCGGGTATCTCTCGCACGCTCGCAATCAACCTCAAGCAGGGCTTTTCTGATGCCGACCCTTACGATTTCAGAAGACACGCGGGTGCTATTTCTCAAGGCACAGGCCAAGGAGGGCCTGGTGACGCAGGAACGACCACACAAGGGATACACAGACAAAAATGGGGTTTATCATGCGCCGCATCAGCAACGGCATGGGGTGCGGTTGTCGGATCAGTGGGGTGGGTCAGTATCCTCGAAGCCGGCACACCCCCCCGATCAGGGCCGTCTTTCAACAGGCATGTTGGCGGATATAGTCGCCCAAGCGGTTGATCAGTTTAACCATCAACCGCCGATCGTCATGCTTGACAGCCTCGCGGATGTGACTGGGCGGGCAGATGATCGCGGTCGTGCCGCGGGCATGGTCCATCAGGGGCGGATCTATCTGTTCAGGGATGAGCTGGCGGATGTCTTCGATGCTCGGCGCACGCTCTGGCATGAGCTGTTCCATTATGGTCTCCGTCGGCTCTTGACCCAGGACCAGTATATCCAAGATATGCACCGGTTGCTGGCCACGGATGGCTATCTCTCTGGGCGCGTTGAGCGCTGGTTAGGAGGGGAGGACGCGGCAGGGGTGCGGAAATGGGCGGAAAAGCGTCCTGATCTGGCCGGGCGTTTGGAAGACTACGTGCGCGCGCGCGGCGCGGATGAGGTTTTGGCGGGTTTTGCCGAGTCGATCGGAGAGCAACGCGGGCCGTTTCGTAACGAGGGTGTCAAGGGTCGCGCTGTGCGAACCATTATCGGTTGGATGGCAGGTATTGCCGATCGGTTCCGGTGGCCGGATGTTGGAAATTGGCTGCGCGGGCTTTCCAGCGCAACGTCTCGGCGATATGTTCACGAGATATTCAAAAAGCTACAAAATGACGAACAACCCTCGGTCGATGATTGGGCATTTACGTCCGATCCAGCATTTTCCAAGAGTACGCTTAAATCCGTTACCTACACCATCACCAAAATAGGTCGCAAGTGGCTTTACGGAAAAGCGCCCGGGAAAAATTACGAGGTTCAGATCGAGCTGAACGACCAGTCGCGTGACTGGAAGATTGGAGAACAGAAAACCTTTTCCGCGACGGTGGAGTACGAGTCGAGTCGCTATGGCGCGACTACCAAGGTTTATCCCGCGTCGGATGCCGAGAAGAAAGCAGCGGATGCCGAGAAGAAAGCAGCCGATGTCGCAAAGCAGAGTAGTGAGATTGATCGTTGGCTTGGATATGTGGAGGAAAAGGCGCCGACTGGGTACCTGTATCAGAATGGGGTTGCGAAGTTGCGGGAGCTGGGAATCGAGAAGTTCCCTGAGCAGGCGCAGCGATTGCAGGCGGCCATCGCCACGGTGGAAAAGATCAAGCAAGGGGCGGCAAAGGAAAAAGCAGATCGGGCGGCAAAGGAAAAAAAGGAAAAAGCAGATCGCGAGCAGGCGCGACTCGACGAGGTACAGAGTAGCTCGGTGGTTTGGCTAAGCGTTCCATTCGAGGAAAAAGATATCGCTAAAAGGCACGGAGCTAAATGGAGTCCAGAACAAAAATCGTGGTACGTGCTGGGTAAAGTTCCTGCCGAGCTAAAGCGGTATGCCCCCCATGAGTTGCAAGAGGGCGAGAGATGGATTAGTGGCGGCGAGGGTTACGACAATGGAATTTATACAAAGGTCGGGGACGTAATTCGGTATAACGGCGGCTATTACAAAGTGGTGCATACCGCTCATAAGTATTACAAGTACGATGGAATGAGCTTTGGTGTGGGGCAGGAATCGGGGTATGTTTTTAATTCTGTAATTCGCCGCGCTACAGAAGAAGAGTCCGCGCCACTTAGAAAAGATGACGAGGAAGCCGGGAGAAAGAGGGAGGGCTGGCGGCAGTCTCGGGCGCTTGCTGAATGGGTAAAGGGGGCAGGGGAGCTACCGGAAGGGCACAGCTCACCAAAAGGTGACGTGGTGCTATCTTTTCGCCCTGATTTGAAAGCGTATGGTGGCGGAAGCTGGTGGGTAATCGGTTCTGATTTTATTTGGTACGTGCAGAACAATGGTGCAGATGGCAGTGACTGGTCGCTGAACAACGTTACAACTGGTGGTGCGGGCGGCATCGGGTGGCGCATTCCGCATGACCCCCTGTTTGAGGCGCGATTGCGCATTGCCGACGATTGGGCGCATGGCCGCACTCCGAATCCTCAATGGATCAATATCGTAAACGCTGTGCCGCCGGGCAAGATGGTATCGGACCCAGCCCCGGACCAGGACCCGAGCGCAACGAACACGAAAGCAGCCCAAGATGCGCGCGAAAATCGCGACCTGTTCGGCGGCGATTCCACCGATGCGCCACCTGCGGTCATAGCTCCAAAAGCCGCGCCAAGAAAGCGCGGTCCGCGCGCAGTGGGATCGGGGAGCGGTCAGCTTGATTTGTTCAAGTCTGGGCTACTGAGGGTCTTATTCTTCAAGGCCCAGGCCAAAGGCACCGCCGAGCGCATGGATGATCTGTTCGGTGACCTGGTGGAAAAGGATGTCCAGCACCAGGGCTACACTGACAAGAACGCGGTCTATCACGCGCCCCATCAGCAACGGCATAAGGTGCATGTATCGGGAGGCGCGCCAGGCGGTGGAAGATCAGCGTATGCGCTGGCACTTGCTGAGGTGCGCGATAGCGATGTGTACAAAGACAAGGTTGGGCGCGAGGGTAAAGTATCCGCCGACAAGTGGGCTAACGGTGTCGCAAAACGACATGAAACAAGGTTGTCGGGGATAGAAGAAGAACTGACGCAGCCTAAGATCGTTCATCAGCCCATGGCAAGGCTAGATGTCAATCAAAGGGTTCAGGCTACCATTAGTGGCGCAACGTTTACCGGTACTATCAAGGAAATTCGGAATCTGGAGACGCGCACCGACGGATGCCTTGAATACAGGATAAAGCTGGATTCGCCTTTGACGATGTACGGAACCGAGCGCACTGCGATGATCGTGTATGCGAAATATGACGGTTCGCCGAGCAATTACACTAAATTTACAGAGGAATTAAAGGCGGCGGATCAGTTGCCCGAGGTCGGAAAGGAGTTGGCGCAGCCGAAACCCCCATCTGTGGAGCCAAAGCCCGCTACCGTCCAGCCCGATAACGCCCCGCGCGAAGGCGACCGCAACGCCGAGGGCCATGACCCCATGAACTACACCAGTCGCGCGCCGACGACCGGGACCGGGCGGTTCTTTGTGCATGGCGGGGAACTGTCTGCGTCGGCGGAGCCCTTGGCCTATGGTGCACGGTTGCGGTATCGCTTGCTGATCGAGCACCCTGATTCCGGATATCGCGCGATTGACGGGCGGGTAACCCGGGATGGTGACAGGTTCTTTTTGACGGTCAACCCATCAGCGGCGCATCCGATGAAATATGAGGTATCGGCAACGCCGACCGCCGAAAGCATTGAGCGGCAGCATGGGTTTGATGCGGCGATTATCGACGCGCCCCGTAATGGCAAAGTGCCGAAGCGGCACGCCCAACAGTCAAGCGACTGGATGGACGGATATCGGGCGGCACTCGATGCCGTCAAGGACGCAGATCCGCAAGATGCGAAGGACTACCGCGAACGGCTGGCAGGGTGGTTAAAGGATTCCGCCCCGCGTGAAGGCGACCGCAACGCCGAGGGCCTGGTGCTGCGCAATGGGCGCTGGCACCGGGAGGATGAGCCGGAAACCCCCAGCAATCTTGATCGGCTGCGTGCCGGAATCGAGGCGCTTGGAGGCAAGGCAAAGGCCGGAGAAGCGCTGCGTGCGATGCGCAAGACCGATCCCGCGCGAGTCGATGCGCTGGTCGCCGATCTGGCCGAAAAGACCGGCACGACCAGGGCGGAAGCTCTGGCCGAGCTTGGCATTCGAGAAGTGGTGCGCAAAGAACGCAAGTCCGCCGCGCCCGCCCCGGTTAAGGCTGCCGACCCCGAAGCCGCCTACGACGATCTCGGCCCCTCCAGCCCCAACTACCGCTACCGCGATACGGGCTACGTGGCGGGCTCGCGCAAGGAGAACGCAGCTAACCTGCTGCGCACTGCCAAGCGCAGCGGCGGACGGGTGCGTGGCGCGGCCATCGACTGGGAGGATCTGGAGCGCAACCCCCGCGAGGCCAAGGAGGTCATCACCAAGTCGCACCTGTTCGGTTCGGTGGACTGGGAGGGGCTCAAGGCCGGCGGGATGGAGCCGGGAACCGGCTTTCTGGTGGATCGGGTCTATGCGTCGGTGGGCGCCGAGCCCAAGGACAACACCCTGGCCAAGGCCCTGGCGGCACCCGGCGGGCGGCGGGTGTTGTTTCTCAAGGCATGGGATGAGAGCAAACATCCACGTGGGCAGAAAGGGCAGTTTGCCCGCACCGGCTTGCATCGAGTATCGCGTACCGATGTGGGTGAATGGGTGCATCACGCTACCGGGGCGCCGATTTCTCCAGAGGCGGCACATGAGTTGCGTCGTATAGGCGTGCCCCCCGGGGCGGCGGAGGTACACCTCAACCCGGATGAGAGCTCGCCGCTCCGCGCCATATCGGTGGATGTTAAGGGACGCCAACATTGGCACTATACAGCGGCGCACACGGCGGAAAATTCTGGGCAAAAATTCGAGCGCCTGGATCGTTTCGTTCAGGCTGCGCATCGGATTATTCGGGCGATCGCGCCGGAGATCCAGCGATCGGATGCGGCGGCCGTACTTTATCTCATTGCCCGCACCGGCATTCGCATCGGGTCGGACGCCGATACTGGCGCGGCGCGCAAAGCCTATGGCGCATCGACGCTGCTGGTGGACCATGTCTCGTTTGCCAGTGGCCGCGCCATCCTGCAATTCCCCGCCAAGAGCGGCAAGGATGCCTATAAGGTGGTGGAAGACCGTGCTCTTGTGGCCCTGCTCCAGCAGAAAGTCCAGGGCAAGTCGGCGGGGGCTAAATTATGGCGCACGAATGAGCGGGCGATACGGGATTTGCTCAAGCGCGAGGGGCATGATGATAGCTTTGAAGTGAAGGATTTTCGGACTTGGCATGGCACGGAACTTGCTAAAAAACTCATAGCAAAACTCTCTAAACCAATGACCGATAAGGAAAAAGCACGAAAAAAGCGTATAATAGCGACAGCGGTTGCGCGGCGACTGGGCAACACGCCGGCCATGGCGCTGGCGTCCTACATTAATCCAAAGGTGTGGAACGCATGGGAGAGCACATGAGCAAGAAATCTCAAAGGTCCGATGCCATCCGGTTGGCTGTAGGGCTGTATTGTGATGATCCGTTTGAGGCGGATGCCATGGCTGAGGCGCTTGAATCCGGTCAACGGCCGGTGTTCTGCTTCCCGATAGATGGGGTGGCCCATTTCCGGGATGAGCATGGTGTAGTTCGTCCGGTGGAGTTTGCGGAGACGCCATGACCGACCCCCGTCCCGCCGCCCGCGCCCTCTATGCCGACCTCAACGCGGCCCGCGCCCAGGCGGAAGCCTCTGGCGCCCGCATTCTCGTGGCGGCCAGTGCGCGGCTTGATCGCGTGCAGGCCGACATTAAGGGGTTGCGCCCCCGCGCGCCGCTCGACGAGGACGCCGGCAAGCGTTACTCCGATTTGATCCTGGAACGGGCGCGGCTGCGGCAGGTGCTCTTGCGCGGGGAGTAGGTCTCGCGCAAGTGACGATCCGCCAACCGATTTGGCGGATAGGGAATTGCTTGAGATCGAGCGGGTATCGTTTGACGCCCGGGTAATGGAAAATTTTACAGCATCTTCCCCGCTTCCGACGCCGCTAAGCGACAACAAGCTGTTGCAGACCACCGCCGCCATGCTCGCTGCATGGCCTGGCGGGAGCAGGGCGCACCCGAGCGGCAAGGACCTGGAGAAGGCCGCGCAGACGGTAGGTGTCAGTATCACTGACGACACCATCCGCAAGGCGCTCCAAGCTGCCAGGGAGATTGCCCCTAAGCTGAAACCGCCCGCCTAGTAGGCACCCATCCCGCCTAAATTCGTCCCCGCGGATAGCCCGCGGGCATAGCGTGCGCAGCGCCTCAATCACCTAGGCGCTGCCCATGACGCCCGACCGCACACCCTCGCACGCTACCGCTGCGATCCCCCGCGCCCTCGCGCACTTCGACACCCTGCCCGACGCTGCATGTGTCCGCAGGATCGCCGTAGCTCAAATCCGGGACCGCTATCAGGGGCCGATAGGGGACCTCCCGGGCGGCTACCACGGCGGCGTCTTTTCCGGTCCAGTGGAGCGAGGGCATGCGGCGGGGATTGAGTCGGTCAGGGGGTAACGTAGCATCGGCCAACGGCGCCGGGCTGTAAATGCCGGTGGCCCGCCGCTTGACATTTCCCTCTCGCTGGTGTCGTGACACTAGCCTGTAGGGCATGTTCGATGCCCCGTCCTATATTTCGCTTTCCGGTCTGTTCAAGGCGCGGCCCTCCGAGGAGGGCGATGAGCGCGTGCTCTACATGGAGGCGTCCAATGAGCAGGTCGATCTTAAGGGCGAGCGGGTGTTGGCCAAGTCCCTGCAAGACTCCTCCGATCACTTTCTGCGCTACGGCAACATCGATCTCGATCATCGTACCCTGATGCCGCCCAGGCCCGGCGACAACCCCTACCAGTGGGAGATCGGGCATCCCGTGGCGGTGTCGTCCGATCAGGGCCGCACCCTGGTCAAGGCCGTGCTCTATCGGGGCGACGGACCCCTGGCGGCGAATGCCAACCTGGTGTGGGAGTCCATGACCCGCCTAAGCCCCCCGGCCCGCTGGTACCCTTCCGTGGGCGGGCAAGTGCTGGAACGCGGAGAAGAGCTTGACCCCCTGACCAAGGCCGCTATACCCGTCATTCGCCGGGTGCTCTGGACTAACATCGGCCTCTCGCGCACCCCGGTCAACTCCGCCGTCTCTCCGGTATCGACCATCCCGGTGGAGGTGTTCGCCAAGTGCCTGACCGCGGACGGATGCCTCGATCTGACCAAGGCGCTCGAAGCCGGCTACGGCACCGATTCGGCCACCCTTTCCGGGGGCGGAGCGCTCCGGAGCCAGTCTCTGGAGCCCAAGCCCCAAGCGACCTTGCCCGTGTCCGTCAATTACTACGATGCCCGCGAGGTCCTCTCTCGCATGGTCCGCTCCGGTACGGTCGATCCCACCGTGCTGGCCGCGCGATTGACTGAACGATTTTCCCTGTCGCCCGACGAAGCCGCGCGCTGGGTCGAGCGTTTTCTGCGCGACCTGCGCGCACACCACACCCCCCGAGGCAACAGATGAGCGAATTCCAAGCGCTATTGGACGATCTTGAAACCCTGGCCAAGGCCATGCCGCAGGCCAAGCCGCAGGCCAAGCCGCAGGCCAAGCCCGACGCTGACCAAGACGATGACGACGACGAAAACATCCGTGCCGCCGCCGGTGGCGATGCCGACGATGACGGCAAGCCCGACGCCGAGGACATCGATGAGGATTACGAAGACGAGGACGAAGAGGGCGACGACAAGCCTCTGAGTAAGGCGTTCAGGGTAATGCTCGAAAACGGCTCCGTGATGGAAGCGATGGACGGTACCGAGCTGATCAAGGCACTGCAATCGGATCTGGCCACGCAACGCGAGGCCATGACCGAGCAGCGCGCGGATCTGCACCAGACCCTAGGCGCCCTCGCCGATCTGATCAAGTCGATGCACGCCGAGATGGGCGCGCTGCGCAAGCAGGTCGATACCCTGGGCCGTCAGGGTGCGGGACGAAAATCCGTGCTCAACGTCCACGACAAGCCTCCGATTGTCCCCGACCCCGACGAAGGCGCGATGACTGGCCGCGAGCTGATGGCCAAGGCCATGTCCGCCTTCCGGCAAGGGCGCCTGAGCGGGACCGAGGTGGCCACCTTTGAAGCCTATCTCGGTCGTGGCGCGACTCCGCCCGGGCACCTGGTCGAGAAGCTGTAAACCCATTTTTTCATACTTAGGACCCCCACGATGGATAACCTGATCGCTTCTACCCCCCTCGGCTCGCTCACCGGTGAGATGAGCGTCAACGACCTTTCCGCCCTGCGCAAGGCGCTCGAAGCCGGCTACGGCACCGACGTTGCCGGCCTTACCGGGGGCGCTGCCCTGCGGGTGCAGTCTCTCGACAACACCCTCCAGGCCATGTTGGCGGACGACCGTTCCTTCAAACTCTTCAACGCACTCGCCAAGCAGGACGCGGGCGCGACCGTGGACGAGTGGACCGAGGCCACCGATCAGGGCGGCTTCCTGGGCTCCACGGTCAACTCCGAAACCGGCGCCGTCATTCAGGCCCAGGGCACCTACGCCCGGCGCACCGGACTGGTCAAGTACCTCATGACCCAGTGCCAGGTGTCGTTCGTGCAGTCCCTGCAAAACACCATTGTCGAGTCGGAAGCCGTCGAGAACCAGATGGGCACCCTGCGCATTCTGCGCGATGCGGAGTTCCTCTGCTTCGAGGGCGATTCCGCCGTGGTGCCCACCCAGTTCGACGGTATCGGCCCGCAGTTGGTCTCGCTCGGCTCCAGCGATCACGTGGTCGATGCCGAGGCTGCGAGCCTCGCATCCATCAATGCTATCGTGCAGGGCTCGGCGGTGATCGGCGGTTACGGCAACTTCGGTGTGCCCACCAACCTCTTTGTCAGCCCTCGGGTGGGCGCCGATCTCGACGCTAACCTCGATCCGGCCTACCGCGTGCCCCTGCCTAACGGCGGGGAGTCCAAGCGCGGAACCCCGGTGCGGGGCATCGTCACCTCCGAGGGCGACATCGCCGTTGACCGCGATGTCTTCATCCGCGACGAAACCGCGCAGGTGCCCTTCGAGTTGTTGCACAGCGCTGTTGCCTCCGCTAACTCCGGCATGGTGTGCGCCAGTGTGCCCACGGGAACCCCCGCATCGGACGCCAGCTCCAAATTCGGCGCTACCCATGCGGGCAACTACTACTACGCCGTGGCCGGCTACTCCCAGGCCGGACAGTCGGCGGTGTCCAAGTCGGCCGCGATCGCGGTGGCCGCGGGCGAGAAGGTTACCCTCACCATCACCGCCAGCTCGGGCGCTACCGAAACCGGGTACGTGATCTATCGCTCGCGCAAGAACGGCACCAACGCCACCACGGATTTCCGCGAGGTGACCCGCGTAGCCAAGAGCGGGGGCACCACCACCTGGGTGGACCTCAACCGCGACATCCCCGGATGCTCCAAGGCATATTTGCTCAATATGTCCCCCGGCTACAGCGCCATCACCTGGCGCAAGCTCCTGCCGCTGACCCGGTTCCAGTTCGCCGCCACCGCGGCTACCGGTGCGGTGCTGCCCTGGGCACTGCTGATGTTCGGTTACCTGCGCGTTTCCAAACGTCGCCAGCATGTGATGATCAAGAACATCCTGCCCAGCGGTGCGGTCTGGAAGCCGTTCGCCTAAGCGCTCTAGCCCACTCCGTCCGGCCCCTCCCCGCGAGGGGTCGGACTCGCAAGCACCATCTACCGGAGATCCCCCATGCCATCCGTCGCTACCCGAAACAAGATCGACGAGCTAAACCGGGCCACCCCCGGCACGGCCAACGCCCAATTGGGTACCCTGCTCGAAAATCTGATCACCCAGATCAACGCCCTCAAGGCGGACGTGACCGTCCTCTCGGCGCAGAATAGCCGCATGCTCTCCACCGCCACGCTGGCCATCAAGGCGGGCGGCGGGACCGTGCCCAAGACCACCACCGCCTGCACCGCCCTGGCCAGCGGGGTAGTGCAGACCAAGGCCTCCGCGACCGATATGTCGGTCATCGCCGGTACCCTGGCCACCGCCAAGTGGGCGCTGTGGGCCTTCTATATCGATAACGCCGGCACCATCACCACCTCCGCCAAGACCGCGGATGCGGCCAGCGCCGCCGCCGCCCTGGCGCTCAAGCCCGCGATTCCGGCGGGCAAAGCGGAGATCGGCTACATCATCGTGGGCAACGCCAGCGGCTCGGGTTTTGTCGGCGGTACCACCGCGCTCGATGCCGCCAATATCACCACCACCTACGTCAGCAACGACCCCTACACTCCGACCGTAGCCGCGGTGGCTTCGCTCGCCTAATGGCCCGGGTACGCTGCAGCATTCCCGGCGCCCCGGAGGAAATCTCTGGGGTACGGTTCTCGCCCATCGACGGCGAGCTGGAGTCCGAGGAGATCCCGGATATGGAAGCCGCGCGGTTTGCTTCTATCCCCGGGTATCGCCTGGCACCCGAAAGAACCACTTCTGAGCCCAGGATCCGCCGGGCGGGCGCCGCCAGGCTTCCGTAACCCCCCCTAGCTGCCCGTGTCCTGTTGGCCAAGAAGATCATCGACGGCGGGCTCAACGAAGGCTGGGCCGCGCGGGCGATCAGCACCAACCCCGGCCTCTGCGCCCAGGGCCCCTGCTGGCCCTGGGCGCAGAGGTGAGCCTACCCCCCTACGCCGCCCGCGAGCCTATCGGACTGACGCTATGGGACTGAACCACACCTGCGCGCCTGCCTGCTGGCCCTGCGAGCACTACAATCGCGAAATCCGCGTCCGTGGGGTTCGGCGCACCGGTGCGATGTTTCGCGGCTCCGCCAGCACTCTCCGCATCGATGCCGGAGAGTCTGAGGCCCGCATCGGCTGGGGCGGACGGGTGGCCAGCATCCTGCGTGTGCATCAGGAA
>Ga0208980_10002695_pt1 | contig 10743 bp, 9 predicted proteins | sample WetSurMetagenome_3_FD_187993 | JGI IMG/M metagenome (GOLD analysis project Ga0208980, IMG submission 187993) | Wetland microbial communities from Twitchell Island in the Sacramento Delta, sample from surface sediment Aug2011 Site A1 Bulk (version 2) | ecosystem: Environmental > Aquatic > Marine...
GTCCCGCCATTGGTAAGATCTTCTCTGGTATTACCCAGGCCATCTAAGTTTCATCACTGCAGGTTTTTCCAGGGCACTTTCGGGTGCCCTGGATCTTTTAAGTGGGGGTGGGAGCGGTTTGCTATAATCAAGTGAATCTGGATCGTAAGGAAAAAATCAATGGATCCATCCCTGGCACCTTTTTTTACCCCGCAGGGTATTGCCCTGATCGGTGTATCCCAGGACCCCACCAAACTGGGGTATGGCCTAGCGCGCAACCTGGTTCAGAGCGGCTACCCAGGCGCGGTTCACCTGGTCAATCCCCGGGGTGGCGACCTGCTCGGGCGGCCAGTGCACAAGTCCATTGCCGAGGTGCCTGACCCGGTCGACCTGGCAGTCATCCTGGCCTCCGCGCCGCAGATGGCGGGTATCCTCCAGGATTGCGCCGCACGCGGGGTGAAGGCTGCCATCATCGCTGCCGGCGGATTCCGCGAGGTTGGCGCCGAAGGCGCTGCGCTGGAAGCGGAATGCCTGCGGATCGCCAGGGATGCCGGGATGCGCTTGCTTGGGCCGAATTGCATCGGGATCATCGATACCCATCTGCCAATGGACACCACTTTTCTGCAGCCGCCGCCCGCCCCGGTGGGTGAGATCGCTTTCATATCCCACTCGGGTGCCATCTGCGCCGGGGTGGTGGATTACCTGCGTGGGCAGGGGATCGGCCTTTCCGGGCTCTACTCTCTGGGAAACCAGGCGGATGTAAACGAGACCTCGATCCTGGAACCGGTGGCTTCCGCGCTGCATACCTCCGTGATCACCCTTTATATGGAAGGAGTCAGTAACGGCAGGACTTTTGTGGAGACTGCCCGCCGGATCAGCCGGGAAAAACCCATCCTGGCGCTCAAGGTCGGCCGGTTCGATGCTGGGCGGAAAGCCGCGGCTTCGCACACCGGCGCTTTAGCCGGACAGGAAGCTGCCTTCGATGCTGGCTTCCTGCGGGCGGGGGTCATCCGTGCCGCCACCACCCAGGAATTGTTCCGCTGGGCGCGCGCACTGGCCTGGTCACCGCTGCCGAAGGGACGGCGGGTGGCCGTGCTGACCAACGCCGGCGGACCGGGTGTGACAGCTGCCGATGCGCTGGAGCTAAACGGTTTGACCCTGGCTGAAATTTCACCTGCCACGCAAGATGCCCTTTCTAAGGAGCTGCCAGCCGCGGCGTCCCTGCGCAACCCGGTGGATATGCTTGCCTCCGCCATGCCCGAGGACTACGCCCGCAACCTGGAGATTCTTCTCGCTGACCCCGGTGTGGATTCGGCGATGGTCATCACGCCTCCGCCGCCCTCCTCCTCGGCTGGTGCGGTCGCAAAGGCGGTCATCCCCGTCATCCAAACCCACAGCAAACCGGTGGTGGTGGTGTTGATGGGTGACCTGCTCGTGCAGGAAGGGGTTCAGTTCCTGCGCGCGGCTCGCATCCCGGAATTCACCTTCCCCGAAGATGCCGCTTCCGCGCTGGGGGTGCTGGTGCGCCGCGCGGAGATCCTGGAGGCGATTCATGACGAACCGATGCAGGCGCAGAAAACGAACCCCTCCGATGCTGCTGCCATTCTGGATGGCCAGCCTGATGGGTTCCTCCCCCAGGCTGCCGCCCTGGATATCTTCGAATCCTACGGTTTTCGCACAGTCCGAAATGACCTGGCCGCCGATGAAAATGCAGCCGTCGCGCTTGCAGAACGATGCGGCTTCCCCGTGGCGATCAAAGTTGCCTCTGCGGATATCCCGCACAAGTCCGATGTGGGGGGTGTTCACCTCGGGGCAAAGACCGCAGAGGAGGTTCGGATCGGTTTTAAGACCGTTGTAGAAAACGCTCACCGGGCAAAGCCGGGGGCACGCATTGAAGGCGCAACCATCCAGCGCATGCTGCCGGCCGGGCAGGACGTGATCGTGGGCACGCTTCGCGATCCTCAATTCGGTCCGCTGGTCATGTTCGGCTCCGGCGGCGTGGAGGTGGAGGGCTTGAAGGACGTAGCCTTCGCCCTGGCTCCGCTCACCCGCCGGGAGGCGGAAGAGATGCTGGCGAAGACCTGGGCGGGCAGGAAGCTGAACGGATTCCGAAGCCTGCCACCTGCAGACCGGCAAGCTGTGCTCGACGCACTGGTGCGCCTTGGTCAGTTGGCGCTGGATAACCCGCGCATCCAGGAGATGGAGATCAATCCCCTGCGTGTGCTTACCCCGGGGGAGGGGGCTTTCGCGATCGATATCCGCGTGCGAATCGAATAATTCTAGACAGACCGCCCGGCATTAACCCCGCTCGAAAAAGCAAACTGCAGGTTGAACCCCCCGCAAGGCCCAACCACATCCAGCACCTCCCCGGCAAGGAAAAGCCCCGGCACAACCCGGGACTGCATCGTCAGGGAATCCACTTCCGTTACCGGTACGCCCCCGGCGGAAACCTGACAGTACTTGAATCCGCGTGCAGCGTTGATTCGGAAGGGCAGAGCTTTCATTAACTTAATAATCGCAGATTGTTCTTTTAGGCTCAATTTATCCACCCGGACTTCCGGGTTTAGCCCGGCGAGCGCAAGGATGACCGGGGGGACTTTGGGCGGCAGCACCGCCCCGAGGATCACCCTCACCGGGACCGGGCTCGCGGCTCGGCGATGGAGAAGATCAATGAATTCTTCTTCATGCTCAAAAAGCAGATCCAGCTCCAGGCGCAGATCCTGGTTCGTAGCGGGATCAACCAGGTGGCTGAGATCCATCACCGCTGGGCCGTTCAAACCCCATTCGGTAAAGATCAGGTTTCCTGTTGTCTGTCCAAGCAGTTTATTTCCATCAAAAAGACTTGTCCGGGCATCCAGGCGCACACCTGAAAGGGCGGGGTAGGGGCGCATATCCGCCTCGAGGGGTGCCAGCGCCGGCCGTAGGGGAATGATGGTGTGTCCCCAACGCGCCAGCAGAGGAAAAAGATCGCCGGTTGAGCCCAGATCCGGGAGCGCCTTCCCGCCGCTAGCCATCACCAGCCGATCGACCGCATAGCTCTTCCCGCGTGCGTCTTTTAGAATGAATTTTCCCCCAGCATGTTCCACCGAGTGGATCCTGGTGCGCAGGATGATATCCACTTTCATCAGCTCCAGCGTGGCAGCCAGGGTATCCACCACGGTTGCGGCGGAGAAAGAAGCTGGGTAGAACCAGCCATCCATCGTGGAGGTGGTTAGAATACCCAGTTCGTGCAGGTGCGTCAGCAGCTCCTCGTGGCCGAAATGCCCAAGAAGGGTCGAAAGCCATTCCCGGTCCGCGCAGGCATATCGATCGGCAGACACAGCGGCGTTGGTCAGGTTGCAGCGTCCCGCGCCGGTGACAAGCAGCTTGCGGCCGATGGCAGGATTGGAATCGAAGAGCAATGTCGTGTTGCCCTTGCGCGCCGACTCAATGGCCGCCAGGATGCCGGCGGGTCCGGCACCGATGACCCCCACAGTGCTCAAGCGCTTTCCTCCCGGATAATATTCTTCACGGGGTTTGGCCTGTGCGTTTATTTTTCAAAGTAGGATCTCAGGGGAGCAAAGTAATAATCCTCCCAGCCTGAACGGTAATCCTCCCCCTGGTTTTCTGGAAAATCGCTGTGGACCAACCGCAGCAGGGTACCCTTGGGTTGAACTTCCAGAGAGATCTCCACGGTGGAATCGGGTGCCCCTTCGGGAAATTCGGTGGTACGCCAGGATTGAAGGATGTGGTTCGGAGGATCGATCTCTAGGTTTTCACCAGTGATATACCCATCCCAGGCGGTGAAAGCGCTGCCAGGCAGATCATCCCCCTCAGCAGGGCTGCCGGTGTACTCTGCCACGGTCGCGCCATCCAGCCAGGCATGAAATACGACCTCGGGCGGGGCGGGGAGAAAGGTGGAGATTTCAAATCGTTCCATTTCGTTCACCTCCTGCGGAAGGTATCTTAGAGGATCAATCCTGAAGGCTGCACTGCGCGGCCGCGGAAAGACGGCGGGCAAGCTCACAGGCTTGATCGGGGGTCAGGAAGATGTTGGTTTCGATTGCGCGAAACAGGCGTTCGTCATCCGGGCAATCTTCCACAAACATCACGCGAATATTATCGTTGAATCTCGACTCTGTTCTATCGTAACTGATCTCAACCTTCAGGCTGCCATCGAGGAGAATTATGCTCATTGGTCACCTCCAGGGAGCTGTTGCCCTCTATTTCGTTGGTCGAATGAAATCTTCCTTCCCGAAGACTTCCAGCACCTCACCGAAGAAGACACGATGGTAATCCTTTTTCGGATATTTACGCTGCAGTTCGGGAAAGAGGAATTGGGTGGGATCCAGATCCTGCCAATACATTTTTCGGCATTCCAACACCAGCTCTGCTTCCTTGAAAATGGGAGATTTCACCGAGGCGGCTTTGCTGGGGGTCAACCCTGCGTCGGCGATCTTGTTGCCCTCGCGCCCGGATTTGCTGCCAATCAGGTCAAGGGCGCTCTTATGCGACTTTTCAAAACCGCATAAGGTGAAGGAATCGTAGGTATTCATGAACTCGAAGGTGTAGCGGGTTGGGCGGACGAACACCTGGGCAAAAGGCTTATCCCAGACCGTTCCCAGGCTGCCCCAGGAGATGGTCATCGTGTTGAACTTTCCGGTCTCAAAATCGCCGCAGGTTAGCAGGAACCAGCGCTTGTCGAACTGGTGAAGAATGTTCAGGTCAAGGTCCTGGATTTGGATCTGTTTGAGGCTCATAAAAAATGCTCCTTAATCCGATGATTTTTGGACACAAAGAAAACATCCAAGTTATTTTAATGGATTTTCGCCGACCCGGCTGATGAAGCGGGAGGGATATAATCTTTTCGATGCTGCCGATTAAAGGAGTCAAGTACCTTCAAGCGGGCGTAATTCTACTGCTGGCTGCCTGCTCCGCGGCAACGCCAGCAGCCACAAAGTCCCTTGGGCTCACGCCCACAGCCGTTATTCCATCTTCCCCCGTTGCCCCAGCGACGGAGACTGCCTTTCCCCAGCTTACCCGCACTGCGGAATCTGCTTTGGGTCCAGCAGCTTATGGTTTTGAGGTCATCCTCGATGCTGATACAGGTCGGGCGGATATATTGGAAACGATCAGCTTCATTCCGCCTTCAGAGAAGTTGACCCTGGTTGTGGCTCCCAACCGCACCCCGGGTGTTTTCAACCTGAACGAGATTCGCTGGGCGGATGGCAGCGAGGTGCATGGCGCGGCGCTGGAAGGGGAAAGTCTCTCCTTCCCGCTCAGGGATGGTGCCAGGCTGGGGGAGCGGCAGGTACTAAGCCTGCGCTATCGCCTGGACCTGCCTGCCGGGAAGGGTCCGTTAAATAATACAGGCAGGCAGATGAATTTTGGGGACTGGTATCCCTTTCTGCCGGTCTATCAAGAGGATAGCGGCTGGCAGGTCCACCCTCCGGCCGCAGCGGGGGAACATCTTGTGTATGACCTTGCGGATTATGATGTGACCCTGCGGCTGGCAAAACCTGATCCAATGTGGCTAGTGGCTGCCAGCGCGCCGGTGGAATCCCAGGGGGATGGATGGCATTATTCCCTGCCTTCCGCACGCAGCTTTGGCTTTTCAGTGAGCGACGAATATGAGGTCTCAGAAACCTTCGTCAACGGTACCCGCATCCTCTCCTATGCATTTCCGGAGCATCGCGCACAGTCAGATGTTGCCCGCGATGTGACTGCGGATGCGCTGGCGCTTTTCAGCGAGTCGTACGGAGAGTACCCGCATGCCACGCTCAGCGTGGTGGAGGCTGATTTTCCCGACGGGATGGAATATGATGGGCTGTACTTCCTGGGGGAGTCTTATTACCGCCAATACAAAGGCGATCCATTATCCTACCTGGTCGCCATCGCCGCGCACGAGACTGCCCACCAGTGGTTCTTTGGGGTCGTGGGCAATGATCCTGCGATACAACCCTGGCTGGATGAAGCCCAGGCTACCTACAGCGAATTGCTTTATTACCAGCGCTATTTTCCCGAATTTGCCGACAGTTGGTGGACCTTCCGGGTGGACGCCTACAACCCAGCTGGTTGGGTGGATAGCACAATATATGATCACAGCAGCTTTCGCCCGTACGTCAATGCGGTCTATCTACGCGGGGCTGAGTTCCTGCGCGATCTGCGAGGTGTGATCGGCGACGAGGTTTTTTTCAAATTCCTGAAGGATTACGCCGAGAGGGGCCGGGAACAAAATCCGGGTTCACTTGCCACCGGTGAATTATTCTTTGAAGTTTTATCGGAGCATACGGATCAGGACATAGCGAACCTGATCCAAGAATATTTTAAAAACCCAAATCCCTGATTTCTACTTTTCAAAAATCAATTTGAATACCGGCTCGAACCTGCCAACACTAAACCCCCGCCAATTCTTCTGGAACCTTGGCCCAAAGGTAGCCAGTTTTTCAAGTTCGGCTGGAACAAGCGCGCCAAGTTGACGGAGGATTTCCAGGCCAACAATGGGGCGCGCGCGACCTTCGAGGTGATCCGCTCCCTGTAAAAAGTCCCCGCCCGTATCGCCGTCTATGATTTTTACTGCCACACCCAGAGCCTTGCTGCCCGAACCACGTGCCCCCCCCATTAATCCAAGGGCAAGGAATCCTTCAGCGCCGGATTTTGAAACGATCTTTCCTTTTGCTGCCTGCATCAGGCTTGTATCAAACCCTCCCTTTCCGGCGATCATTTCCGGGTACGCCAGCATGGATGATGTTATTTTTTTACATGCTTCCGCCCGGGGAAGGTTTAGACCAGAAGGGTCCATCAGGCGGGCAAACCCGATCGCGGAGTTCTGAAGCGGTATGGCAAATACTGGAGCTGAGCAGCCATCTGTTCCAAGAGAGATCTGGTCGATGGATGTATTGGTCATTTCGGCAAAAGTCTTCAGGATCAGCATTTGGAGGGGATGCTGCGGGTCGAGATAATTTTCCAGCGACCAACCCATCAACTTGCACATCGCCAGCATACCGGTATGCTTGCCAGAGCAGTTGTGCCGATTCGAAGTTGGATTCTCGCCACGTTTAATTAGCGCGTACTGGGTGGATTTGGAATAAGGCGGGTGCACACCACACTGAAGAAAGTTCTCGGTTATTCCAACTTTCCTTTGGATACTTTTCAATACTTCCACATGCCCATCAGTGCCATGGTGGGAGGCGCACAGGATGGCCAGCTCCGCCTGGGTTAGTCCAAAGTATTCCACGCCGCCGGCTTCCACGAAGGGCAGCACCTGGAAGGGTTTGGCGCTGGAGCGAAGAAAAGTGACAAACTGCGGATTACCCGCGCTGGCTACCAGTTTGCCGTCCTTATCAGCCACCGCGATCGCACCGGATTGAATGCATTCCAATAAATCCCCTCGCCAGGTTCCAACCAGGGGGGTGCTTGAATTGAACATCTCATTCACTTGATTCGTCATGGATTCTCCACCTGAATTCTAACACTCTGAATTATGGATAAATTTCAGAATCCGAAGTAGACAATTCCAAATCGAGGTTGAATTCCCGTCCAGTTTTTACCCCCATATTCGCGATCTCCTGTTCCTCCACATAACGACGAGGCATGGCCAGCGAACTCCAGCCTCCGGCTTCCTGCAGGGCGAATGGATCGGTACCATTTCGGGCAGCGCTTGTGGCCCAGGCATGCCGGCAATCGTGGGCGCTCAAGCCGTGGATGCCGCGCTCCTGCCCGAGGATGCGCACCCGGAGCGTGATCCCGCGGGTGGTCATCCCCGCCTTGCCCAGCCTTCCATTCTTCAAGCTGCTGCGCAGCAATCTGCCGCTTTCCGGCAGCTCGGAGTGAGCGGCACAATCTGCCAGCGCCTGGCGGGTGGAATCCGAAAGCCGGTGGGTCTGTTCCTTGCCGACCTTGGAGCGGTAGAAACGCAGACAACCTTCCGCGGCGATGAAATCCTCCACATTCAGGGCGGCAACCTCGCCCACCCGCAGGCCATGATCCAGCAGCAGGCACATCAGCAGTTTATCCCGTCTGCCCTGGGGAGTATCCGGGTGGTTTTTCAGCGCGGCAGCCTGTTCGGGGGAGATGCGCACCGACTCGGCTTTCTTCAATCCGCGCCGGACATTGGGGGCTCGGTGCCCATCGATGCGGCGTTGCTCGCCGCGGCCGTAGCCTTTGATGGCGTGGATCAGCGCATAGGCCTGCGCGTCCAGCGCCCCGGACTGGAAGGCCAGCCGGGCGTAGGTTTTTACGGTGGAAAGGCGCACGTTCACGGTGGGAACGGCATAGCCCTGCGCGAGTTGCCACTTGATGAAACCCTCCACCAATCCCCAAGTGACCCCGCGCCAGGCAAATGGGTCGTGAGCAAAATCCCCCCCGGGGACGCCCATCTGTTCCAGGAATTCGCTGAAGAGCAGCAGATCGTCATCCTGGCGGCGCAGCGTTTCCACGGCGCGGCGGGAGCGGTAATCGTCGATGCGGGTGGAAGCCGCGGCCCGATCGGCGGCCTGCCCAGCACGCAGGCGGATGAGTTCCTCCGGGAGCAATGGCTGGCTAAGTGCGGCTGGATCCTGTGGGAAAACGCGCTGAAGCATAGCTGAAAACTTGCAAGAATCCTGCCAGAGCAGGCAGAGTGAAAGCGTCATTGTGAATGCGCATAGCCAATCACTGAACACTGAATTATCATCACTGTCCACAGAAGATATTCGGATATAAAAAAACGCCCACCGTTCTGGTGGGCGTTTGCGTCATTGAAAGACTTTAGCTTCCTTGTGGAGCTGTTGTGATTTCTCTTTCCTCCTTGGCGCGTTTGGCCATGAAATTGCGCAGCTTATCAATATCGAAGGGGATGAAGTACATCGAAAGGAAGAAGGTGATGAAGCACAGCAGCCACGCGCCGGTGCACAGGTAGATGATGGCGAGTTGCAGCGAAAAGGCATCTGCCACGATGCCTGCGATCAGGGGTGCAAAGGCCGCACCAAAATTCTCGATCATCGATTCCACCGCGTTGGCGGTGCTGCGGATCTCGGGCAGGGGGATATCGTATATGGTGGAAAGCACGTTTGCCGCCGGCCATGGAATGAAAAAAGCTGCCAGGCAGAGCATGATCATGAATTGGGTCTGGTACTGGTCACCGAGCGGTACGATCATCGTTAAATATAGCAATAATGCACCCATGATGACCCCAAAGGTGGCGATGATGATTCGCCCCCGTTTTGTCTTCTTGAAAAGCCAGTCGCCAAGTGCACCGCCCACCGGGTAGCCGATGGCCATTATGATCACCGCCGGGGCCATGGTCATCAGGATCGCGCCGGAATCATACCCGCGTTCCCGCTCCAAATATACGAAAAACCAGTAGGTGATCACATTCCACGGAATTACTCCGAAGAATCCTTGAATAAAGATCATCCACATTGTGCGGATCTTGACCACGTCCACTGCTTTTTTCCATTCAAAGCGGTGAGTGGTGATCTCTTCCATACCCTCCATCTCCGGCTCGCTCTGCCCGCGGGGAGCTTCCTTCAAACCAAAGTACATCACCACAGCCATGACGATTCCCAATGAGCCGGTGATGATAAAGATATTCCGCCAACCGATCACCCCACCAAGGAAGAGGGCCATCACCATACCGATCAGGTAGCCAATGGGAGAAGTGAGCTGCAGCAGCCCGTAGATCTTGCCACGTTGGCTGGGCTTGAAGTAATCCCCGATCAGGGAGTAGATACCGGGGTAGCTGGAATCATCTATGCCGGTGGAGGCACGCGCCGCCACGAAAAGCGGGTAAGTGGGTGCGATGGCCGCCAGCCAGGTGGTGGAGCCCCAGATCAAGGATGCCAGCGAGAGCAGCTTAGCCCGCGAGAAGCGGTCGTAGAGCCAGCCCCAGACGGGGTAAAGAAAGGTGCCCACGAGCAATGCGCCTGTGGTCACTGCCCCCATCTGGGCATAGTTGATATTGAAGGTGGTCATGATGTCGTTGGTGAGGGGGCCGATCAGAAGGCGGTCAATCTGGTGCAGCAGCATAAAGCCGAAGAAGATCGCGACTGCAGTCCAGCGTCCGGAAAGGTGGGTCTTTTCTCTTGCGATGGTCGTCATGGATTTCTCCTGGAGTGATGGGATCGGGTATACAGTAACCGGGCTAGGGCACCGGAAGCAAATTTTCCACAAGTGGATTATAGCGCTCGTAATGGAACGCCTCGGCCAATTCAAAGCCCTGTTGCTCTCCCAGCTCGGCTGCGGTCATCTGCATGCCCATGCTGAGCAAGGCCTGTTTATCTTCTGCCATATCGCCAAAAATTGTGTGCAGGTCCAACCCGGCCATCCGCGCCTCACGCAGTACGCCCTCCACCAGGAACTCCACCTGGCTGGCGTGGGCAGCCATGGCAGCCACTTTTTTCTCGAAGGTGTGGGTGATATCCACATACTTATTGAAGCGCGAGGCTTCCTCGGAGTAAAAATATTTCTCTGTGACAAAATGCGGCTGCAGACCTTCCTCGAGGTGCTCGGGGTGCAGGCGGGGCAGGAAGGCATAATTGATGGCTTCCATGGCAGCCAGCGCTACCGCGCGGTGATCGGGATGAGGCTCGCCCAGCCAAAAGGGGTCTTCTGTGATCACTACGTCGGGTCTGTGCTCGCGGATCAGGCGAATGAATACTTCGCGCAATTTTCCTGGCGGGAGCAGGTCCAGCTCGAAATCGGTGAACCCCAGCATAATGGGGGGTTCAGCGCCCATGATCCGGCAGGCGGCGGTCATCTCGGCTGTACGGGCGTCGGAGAGCTCCCTGCCGGCCAGCTCGAAGG
>Ga0208980_10002696_pt1 | contig 10743 bp, 6 predicted proteins | sample WetSurMetagenome_3_FD_187993 | JGI IMG/M metagenome (GOLD analysis project Ga0208980, IMG submission 187993) | Wetland microbial communities from Twitchell Island in the Sacramento Delta, sample from surface sediment Aug2011 Site A1 Bulk (version 2) | ecosystem: Environmental > Aquatic > Marine...
CGAAATATCGAATCGCGGTGAGGCCGCCGCCATCATCTCAATCGCACAGCACGAAATCCCCATCGGCATGGGCCAGAGCGAATTCTTTCGTGCCCAGTTGATCACTTCATCAAGGCGTGTGGTCAGAAAGCCATCTTGCGTCAATCGCTCTAGTGCCATTTCAACGCCCCCTTCCTCCAGATGTACAGGAACCCCACAAGCAAGATACCAATAAAGACCAACATCTCGACCAAACCCGCCACACCAAGTTCACGGAATTTCACCGCCCATGGATACATAAACACAATTTCAATATCGAAAATGATAAAGAGCATGGCCACAAGATAGAACTTCACCGAGAAGCGCTCCCGGGCAGACTTCACTGGTTCCATGCCACTCTCGTAGGTCGAGAGCTTTTCATCGCTCGGCTTGCTTGGCCCGATCCATTTGTTGATGTTGACAAGCACGATCCCGAACAGGACTGCAAACAGAATCATGATGCCAATGGGAATGTACTGCTCTATCATGTCGTAGTTTCCAACAGAGTAGTCTGAAAGGAAGTTCGTTCAAATCCTACAAAAAGGTAGGCAAAACAGGTTTGAATGTCAACGAATGAGAGGGTTGAGGCGCTAGGTGATACTTGAATTGCGAGACGCCTTCTTTCACCACGCCTTGTTCTTCGAGCGAGAGATCAACGAAACTGAAAACATCTCTAGTTCCTTCCCTCATACATCCCCTCAATGAGGGGGGCATATTTCTCCTCCACTATTTTGCGTCGCACTTTCAACGACGGAGTCAATTCCCCGTCCTCAATTGTAAACGGCTTTTTGAGGAGTGTGAACCTTCGGACACGTTCGAAGTTGGCAAGATCCCTCTGCAATGCATCAATGTTCTTGTCGATGAGCTTGGTGATCTCTGGAGACTCAACAAGATCGGTGTTGTCAGTGTAGGCAATGCCATGGGCGTTGGCATACTCCTTCAGCGAATCGTAGTCGGGCACAACAAGTGCCGTGCAAAACATGCGCCGATCACCGACAAGCACGAATTGTTCAATGTACTTGGATGTGAGGAAGAGATTCTCAATAGGTGCTGGTGCAATATTCTTTCCCCCCGAGCTGACGAAAAGGTGTTTCTTCCTGTCTGTGATGTGAAGGTAGCCCTCTTGGTCAAACATGCCAATGTCGCCCGTGCGTAGCCAACCCTCTTTGTCAATAACCTCATCGGTAGCTGCCTGGTTGTTCCAATATCCTTTCATAATGTGGGGTCCACGCGTGAGTATCTCACCATCTTCCGCTACCTTCACCTCCACACCCGGAATAGGCTTGCCAACAGAGCCAAACTTGTATGCGTCGATTGAATTGGCGCTGATTACAGGGGAAGTCTCTGTAAGCCCGTACCCTTCAATGATGGTGATGCCGATGGCCTCGAAGAACTCCCCGAACTCCCGGCCAAGGGCAGCTCCACCAGAAGCGAAGAACCTGATACGTCCGCCCATCTTCTCGCGCACTTTACTGTAAACAAGCTTGTCGGCAACGGCGTGCTGGAGGCTAAGGAGAGGCGAAATGCTCTTCTGCTTCCGTGCCTTCGCGTACTGCTTCCCAACGTCTATTGCCCAGTAGAAGATCTTCTTTTGTACCGGGGAACCACCATCGACCTGCTTGATGATCCTGCCATGAATCCGCTCAAACAACCGCGGCACAGTGGCAACGATCGTTGGTCGAACCTCAAGAATGTTTGTGGTGACGGTTTCTACGCTCTCAGCATAAGCTATGGTTGCCCCCGCGGACATGGCCGTGTAGTATCCAGCCATCCGCTCGAACGAATGATTCAGAGGGAGAAACGAGAGCATGGTGTCGCCGAGCCCAATCGGTATTACGGAGACCGCACTGATCACGTTGCTCACAAGATTGCTGTGTGTCAGCATTACACCTTTGGGGTTGCCGGTAGTACCAGAAGTATAGATAATCGTGAGCAAATCCTCTGGCTTGACTGCATTAATGGAAGCTTGAAGGTATTCCGGATGTTCCTTCTCGAACTTTTCCCCCATTGCCTCCACTTGGCCAAAACCGATTGTGTTTGCGTAGGTGATAGGGTCCTTGTCATTCATAAGGATCACCTTCTCCAACGTGGGGACATCGCTCACCACTTTGAGCACCTTGTTCAGCTGAAATTGGTTGGAGACAATCACATAGCGGACACCAGCATCATTGAAGATGAATTCGTTCTGCTTTGCCGTCATCGTGGGATAGATTGGGACGTCGACGGCACCTAGGGAGACAATCGCGAGATCACTGAAGACCCATTCGGGTCGGTTTTCAGATATAATTGAAACGCGATCCCCGCGCTTGACGCCTAGAGCGGCAAGACCATTAGCAAACAGCTCGACGCGTCGCCTGAGTTGCGAGTATGAGATACCCTGGTATGCCCCGGACGCCTTGTACATCAGCGCAGGACGTGCCTCATTGGCGAACTTTTCCGCGAGATTCTGATACATCTCTGGAATGGTGGAAAACTGCACGACTACCGCCATTGGCCAATACCTCTGGTTTGTGGTTGACGATTCAGTAGGGAGAAAGGGACTACGACCCGGGACAAGAAAAGCTGACCCAAATCTAAGCAATCTGAACATGAACAACAAAACAAAAAATCGGAGGTACGCGAAGCCCCCTCTTTTCAGGACACTCGCTCAGGCAATCGCGGAACCGAGCCCAAATTTCGCTGGAGGATCTCCGTTGATCGTTGGGCCCAGCGATTGCCTTGATACATGGCCGAAACGTGGGTCCATTTCCTGTCAAAGAGGCCCTGCATTCCGAGATTTCCGCCTAGACGTTTCGACCAAGTCTGTAACTTTCGCACTTGAGTTCTAGCTCTCCCTCATCATGAACTTGCTGCGCGAATGTAGAAGCGAAGAGATGTGCAATAGAAGACAGTCCCGCCGGTTTGAAAAGCCATCCCGCTCACTTCATGTACGCAGATTCTCTGTCTGCGATTGGAGAGAATCGTTGCAAGAAAAAAAAATGCACTCAACACACAGTCATGGCACACCGAATCGCGTTCGGAGAAATTTTCTCTTGACTTCGCTTGCCTAACACATTATATTTTCACCCACGAATTTTTGTTAACTCGTCAACAGGACGAGATGTTCGTTGCAAGTTCCAATGTAGCAGACGGTTCCCTCCGGTTCCGGCCCAAGAAGGCCAAACACTTTAGAGGAAAACAAGGCGAACGATGGTGAAATTGTTAGAAAAGTACCCTTTTGTCTCTAACGCCACGTTCCCAACAGCAAACAAATTTCTGAGAGCCCAACTTCAGCCTCGCGAAGCCGGGCTTTCGTATTTTTTGAAGAAGCAGCGACGAAGAATCGTCTGACCGGATACCTCGGAGATCACCTAGCGATCCGGCATTGTTCCAAGAATTTCAAACACGATCGTTTTACCGTGTCGATAAGGAAGTAGCGTATGGCCCAAAAGGATACGACCAGCTCTTTGGATGTGAAGAAGGCCGCGGAGGCAACGAAGGCCGGGTTGAATGACGCCACAATGGACTTGGCTCTTGATTGCCATGATTATTATGGCAACAACGACCTTGCTGCGGATGTGTTGAGATCGAAGTATCTCGCGCCGACAGAGAAGGGGCCGATGCACATGTGGGACCGCATCGCCAAGGCGTTGGCGTCGGTTGAGAAGGACAAGGAGTATTGGTACAACCAGTTCCTCGGGCTACTGTTTGATTTCAAGTTCGTCCCAGGTGGTCGGGTGATGCACGGAGCTGGTAGAGAAGATGCGCGGCGACGTCCGACCCTCTCCAATTGCTACGTGGTTCCCATCGAGGAAGACAGTCTGGAAGGAATCTATCGCTGCATCACCGAATCGGCAATGGTATACCGTACCGGCGGCGGCGTTGGCACCGACCTCTCGGCACTTCGTCCTGAAGGCGCGGCCGTAAACGCTACAATTGACCATTCCCCCGGCGCAACGGCGTTCATGAATCTGTTCAGCGAGAGCACGAACACTGTTTCCCAGGCAGGTCGCCGTGGGGCACTCATGCTGACCATGCGCGTTGACCACCCCGACATCGAGAAATTTATCGTCATTAAGAACGACACTCGCCGCGTCAAGGTTCAGCATGCCAACATCAGTGTGCTTATTACGCATGAGTTCATGAATGCCGTCATGAGCGATGCCGATTTTGAACTCCGATGGGGCGGCAAGTTGTACCGAAAGGTCAAAGCGCGTGAACTGTGGTACAAGATCATCAAGAATGCCCACGCTTCTGCGGAACCCGGCATCATTTTCTGGGACACGATGAAGGACTACCACAATGTCGAGTACGCGAATCCGCTGAGTAGCACCAATCCGTGCGGCGAACAGCCTCTTGCCGCTTACACGGCGTGCAACCTCGGGAATATCAATTTGTGCAAATTTGTTGATGAGCAAGGCCGGTTCGACTATGCAGCATTGGCAGAGACTACAAAGACTGCCACCCGCTTCATGGACAACATCATTGAATACAACATGGAAAACCACGCTCTTGACAAGATCAGGAAGGCAGTGGCGTCCGACCGGCGCATCGGGCTTGGAATTACCGGGCTCGCCGATGCCCTGATGATGATGAAGATCCGGTACGACTCAGAACAGGCTCTCGCAGAAACAGACAAGATGATGCGAGTTATCCGCGATGAGGCGTACAAGACGTCCATCGAGATCGGCAAAGAAAAGGGGACCTTCCCGCTCTTCCAATGGGAAGGCTACTCAAAGAGCAAGTTCATCCAGAGCTTGCCGCATGAGATCCGGAATGACATCAAAACGCACGGCATCCGTAACAGCACGGTCTTGACTGTGCCACCTGTTGGGACGGGATCGATCGTTGCCCAGACGAGTTCGGGGATTGAGCCGATCTTCTGCACAAGCTACCGGCGGCGCGTGAAGAACCACGACGGCGACACGTTCTCTGAATACAAGGTCTATCACCCACTCATCAAGAAGATGTTTGGGGACGATGAGAACCTGCCGGACTACGTGCGCACAGCTCATGACATTGACCCCTACTTCCGCGTGAAGATGCAGGGCGTTATCCAGAAGTACGTTGACAGCAGCATTTCATCGACGGTGAACCTCTCCGAGGACGTCAGTGTCGAGACAGTTGCCGACATCTACATGACAGCCTACAAAGCCGGACTCAAAGGGATAACGGTCTACCGCGAGGGGAGCCGCGACGGCATTCTGCAGACTGAGGAGTACGCGAAGAAGAAGGAGGCCGAGAAAGCCAGCAAGCACACTGAAGAGAAGTCAAGGAAGAGTCCACGGCAGCGTCCGCAGACAACTTTTGGTGTCACCGAGCGAATCAAGACCGGTGAAGGGTACCTCTACGTTACCATCAACGAAGACGAAGATGGCTTGTGCGAAGTCTTCACAACAATCGGCAAGGCGGGGGGCAATGCAGCAGCGCAGTCTGAGGCAATCAGCCGGATTATCTCCCTCGCACTCCGTTCAGGTGTTGAGCCAATGGAGGTTGTGAAGCAACTGAAGGGGATTTCTGGTCCGATGCCGGTGTGGGATGGTAACGGCGGACAGATCCTCTCCACCCCCGACGCAATTGGCAAGGTGTTGGAGCGCTATATCCAGAACCGCGAGCATTTCCGGCACTACAAGCACGTGGAGCCGACTGAACTGAAGGCCATGTCCGGTGTTCCGAAGAAGACTCAAACCAACGACGGACCGAAGACAAGCACCGCCTGTCCCGAATGCGGCACCAACGTTGAGCACGTGAGCGGATGTGTGGTATGCTACAATTGCGGATGGAGCAAGTGCTAAAAGCATCCTGAGGAGGCCCGCCTCGCGGGACGACGAAGGATCTGAAGCATGTTGGGTCGGATTCTTCGCTTCGCTCAGAATAGAAAACAACAAACCCCGCTCGGTCAAACCGGGCGGGGTTTTTATTTGGCTTGACATTGGCGGGATATACAGTACCTTTCTTGGGGTCACGGTCGCAGCACGAGGGGCACTACGCTCCGCCCACTGTTCTTTGTAAAGACTCAAAGGAGGCAGGCTATGAAGAGAGTTTTCCAAGCCGTCATTGTGTTGTCTTGCTGCCTCCTCAGTTGCAAGAAAGATGGAAGCAACCCCACACAAACTCCCGCCGCCGATTATGGAACACCCACTGCAGTTGGCACACCCATCGGCTCACCTTCTACAGGAACGATTGGACCCGCTGGCGGTTCGCTTCTCTCGCCTGATGGTCGATCAGAAATTATTATTCCGCCCGGTGCGCTCGGCGCATCCACACAAATTTCCATTCAACCGGTCACCAACCAAGTCCCCAGCGGCACAGGAGTCGGGTTCTCTCTCACTCCCAACGGGCAAACATTCAATCAGCCGGTAACACTTCGTTTCCATTGCGACTCAAATGATATTGCCCGAACAGACATCCATGCACTGGGCATTGCCACACAAAGAGATAATCATATCTGGTATTCATCCGACACTCTGGCACTTGATTCGGCCGCGCGTACCGTGAGTGTTTCGATCAGGCACTTCAGCGCGTTTGCTCTTTTCCTGAGATTCATGATTGTTCCCGAAGAAGCCGATGTTCAAGTGAATGCGTCACAGGCAATGGAGGTTCGTTGGTTCAACCTGGCATTTGGTAGTACCTTTGGAGATGGCTGGGTGCCCCTTGTTCTTCCAATTGTCCCCTATCCTAACGGGAACCAGGTGAGTTGGACAGTGAATGGCGTCCACGGCGGTGACCCTGCCAATGGTTTGGTATCTCCGGCCAGCGGTTCTTCAGTTACTACATACACTGCACCCGACGATATACATTCAATGTTTTCCAATCCCGCAGCAGTAACAGCAGAGGTGAATCTTCCTGGTGGGGCAAGGCTTTCTTTGATTTCCAATATGAAAGTATTTGATCCAGAGGTCTATCTTATTTCAGTTGACCTTACAGCCACGGACATGGATGTGGGTACTTTGACCTTTAACTATTCGGATCATGCTACTTTCCTCATAACCGTTACTCCTGACGACGGCCTCCTTGGTGTGACTTCATTATCGAATACTGTCGGACATATAAATGGTATTACACCTTCAAACCCTTCCTGCACAATTACAGCTCTCGATCAAGGCAATTTGCTGGACATTACGAGGGTTGAGGCTTATGTAGTACATCCGCACGGTCAACCAGAGGTGCTTCTGATTACTATTCATTCAACGCTTACATTCTTTTCTTATTACGTAGATTGCGGACCTAATTCGCGCGAAACCGTTCCTGCATTTACTCACGATGGGATATATGAAACCCCGTGGTTCACTCCTGATCATAACGGTGCTCTGAGTTTTGGTTCAGCAGGTTTTGCCGGTTTCCCTGGAGAGACAACGATCATAACAATTAGCCCTCAATAGACGGTGAACGTTCAGTTGCCGTTCACAACGTTGTGAAAGTATCAAGGATAGTAATAACAAACCCCGCTCGGTCAACCGGGCGGGGCTTTGTGTTACATGGTGGCTACTCTCCGCTACCGCAACACGACGAGTTTCTTCGATGACGTGAACTCATCTGTACTCAGTCTGTAGAGGTACGTGCCACTGACCATGTTGTTCGCATTCAACTGCACCCGATGCTCTCCGGCCATCTGCATGCCCTCTGCAAGCACAGCAACTTCCTGTCCGAGGGTGTTGTACACTTTGAGCGATACGGAACTTGCCTTCGGGAGTGAATACCGGATGAGTGTTGATGGATTGAAGGGATTGGGATAATTCTGAGAGAGAAAAAAGACTTCTGCGCCGTTGTGTTCGTCTGTTCCCGTCAACGCTCCAACAACCACTTCTACGGCATCGGTATAATGAACAGACCCATCCAGATCGACTTGTTTCAAACGGTATTGGAATGTTCCGGGGGCGGCATTGTACTGTGTCCAGGAATAATTCTGCGGAACCGTGGTGGTGCCATGACCTGCAACAAAGCTGTTTGGAACGTCCGCAAAAGAGGATGGCGTCGCCACGCTTTGTTGAACAAAGAATCCGTAGTTGTTCGTCTCACTAAGTGTTCCCCACGTGAGAAGGACGGTGTTTGAGCTGGGAAAAACTGCTGCATGGAGGTACGCAATTTGAATGGGGAGCGCACTGAGATAGTCCGACAATGCAGAGGACCATCGCTGTCCCATCTTCACATACCCGGCGTCATTCGGATGGACCGCATCTGCCATGTCAGTCTGATAATTAAGGGCGGTTTCCTGGTTCACGACGACAATACGATCACCGTTCGCGATGCGCGTGTTGGCGAGGGACTGCAAGAGATTGTTATACTGCGTCGTCACTGTACTGAAACTGTCATTGCGATTGATGATGCGTGCCAGAAACACCACCGTCGCGGTACTTCTGGCGTCTATCCTGTCGAGTATCTGCCCCACTTCGGCGACAACACCGGCAGCACTCTGGCCGGTTGAAAGATCATTTGTCCCGATATGCAGCAAGATGATATCCGCAGGGTTTGCCAGCAACCAGCTATTCATATTGTCCCTCACCTGATTTGCCGACCATCCGCTGTGACCTTCGTGGTTGCGGTCAAAGTCGGTCGGGGCTCCATCCGTTTGGGTGCCGATGAAATTGACGCTGTAGCCTTCAGCAGTGAGTGCGAGGTACAGTGTGCGACGGTAGCCGGCACTGTCGGTGCTTCCGTGGACTCCTCTCGTGATGGAGTCCCCCACAGGCATTATCCGTAACTGTGAATATGTCCTGCCGGTACAAAAGAGAAGCAACCCAAGCACGCTTATCGTAACCACTATCTGAAACAACCGACGATCAAGGTGAGATATCCGTTCCATTGGCATTCCCTTGTATGGCTGTAACAGGATTTGAGAGTTCGTCTCGAAGCTGGTATGTAATGATAGACCATCATTTCCTAAGATGCAAACAGGAGCGGAACCCACGAATGTTGGCAGGATAAACCACCCTACAAGAAACAACAAACCCCGCTCGGCCAACCGGGCGGGGTTTTGTGTGTGTTAAACCATCACGATCTGCTATTTCAGTACGATCATCTTCCGCGTTTGCGTGAACTCCGGCGTTGTCATGCGGTAGATGTAAAGACCGCTGGCAAGCCGTGATGCATCCACCTTCATCTCATGCACCCCACTTCCCATCTTCACGTTGGAGAGCACTGTCTGCACCTCTGAGCCGAGGATGGTATAGACCTTCAGCGTCACGTCTGTTGCCTTCGGCAGGTGGAATTCAAACGAGGTTGTTGGGTTAAACGGGTTCGGGTAATTCTGCTCCAGCGTGAACTCCTTCGGCACCCACACCCCATCCACATCGGTCAGCACATCCACATGCACACCATCAGCATAGTGGATCGTTCCATCAAGGTCCATCTGCTTCAAACGATAGTACCACGTCCCGGTTGTGGCGCTGTTGTCCGTATAGGTATATGTCTGAGGCTCGGTCGTGGTACCGTGACCGGGGATGAAGACGTTGGGGATGGTCGCATATCCGGTCATGGCCTCGACTGACTTCTGCACTTCGAAGCCGTAGTTGTTTGTCTCCGAAAGCGTGATCCAATCGAGGCGAACGCTTGAGGCGCTCAGAACGGATGCAGTGAAGCTCGCAAGTTGGATGGGCAGAGGGCTGAACAGCAAAACGTGTCTGTCGATGAGCGTGCCGCCATTGGGGATCGAGTAAAACTCAAACACAAGGCTATCCACGCTTGCATAGACGCGCATGGCGCCATAGTTCCCGCTGTAACGCACGACGCTGCCCGGTTCAGGCGTGGAAGAAAATCCGTACAAGGACCGCCCCCCCGCGCCGTCGACAAAATACGGGAAGCCGTTCTTCATGATGCGCTCGTAGTGGTGTTCGTGGCCCGTCAACACGGCAGAGGCTCCCCACAATGCAAACGGCCATTGCAGAGCGACATTGTTTCCCCGCGTCGCCGAAGTGTATGGGGGATGGTGAAAGTACACAATCTTCCACGGTGAGGTTGAGGCACCCAACTGCGTCTGAAGCCATTGCCCCTGCACTGAGCCGGCAGTGATACCGTCCGGCTCAGCCTGGTCGCTGTCAACCACAAAGAAATGCACCGGCCCTTTAACAAAATCATAGTAATGCTCATTGCCAGGAAGTTCGAAGTAGGATCCCCAACCGGTAATGCCTGCGGCCCAATCGTGGTTGCCAAGAGAAGGAAAGAACTTGTTCGTTGCCGATCCGGAGCCGGCCCAAACGCTCCCGCTTCCTGCGGGGTACTTTATGAATTGATGATAGTACTGACCCACCGCACCATCCCAGGCAGGATAGTGGTTCGGCGGAGCAGGTGTGGGATTCGTGTAGTTGTTATCCCCCACCGTGATAACAAACTCCGGTGCCCAGCTTTGGATGAGTGTGGCAACATTGCCGGAGTTCGGGGGCGTGTCCCCATAATCGCCAACCACAGCAAACCGTATCGACGGCTGGCTGAATGCAGCACGCGGCGCAACACCGAAGATCAGGATTGCAGGAAGCGTGAAGAGCAACCGGGTTCTGATGTGCATGATGCTGTTCGAGTCTTTCCCCAACCTCAATGACATCTGCAGTGGTTATGATATGGTTTCAACTGGATAGCCTGCCATCTTTTGTTGGGACCACACGATGACGTTTTGGGAATCTGAGAACCTTCCCTGACGGAGAACTCGCCGGAGGAGTTGGGTGAGAGTTCTTACAGCAAGCCCTTGATCATATCTTCAAACGCCTTCTTGTCCAGATATCCCACATGCTGCTTGGTGATATTTCCCTTCTT
>Ga0208980_10002697_pt1 | contig 10741 bp, 8 predicted proteins | sample WetSurMetagenome_3_FD_187993 | JGI IMG/M metagenome (GOLD analysis project Ga0208980, IMG submission 187993) | Wetland microbial communities from Twitchell Island in the Sacramento Delta, sample from surface sediment Aug2011 Site A1 Bulk (version 2) | ecosystem: Environmental > Aquatic > Marine...
GAAGGTACCGATGAGTGAAACGGGAACGGTCAACAAGGGTATCAGGGTTGCCCGCCAGTTCTGCAAGAATATGAATACAACCAGGATGACAAGAACGACTGCTTCAAACAGGGTGGTTATGATCTCACTGATCCCTTCTGAAACAGCCAGCGTAGTATCGAGCACCACATTGTACTTCAGGTCCTGGGGGAACCGGGCCGACAGTTCTTCCATAGCTTTTTTAATATTTGCTGCGGTTTCCAGTGCATTGGATCCCGGAACCTGGAAGATGGCAATGGCTGCTCCCGGTTTACCGTTCACCTTGCCAATGGAGTTAAAATTCTCCGTGCCCAGTTCCAGTCGTGCCACATCCTTAAGCCTCACCTGCGACCCGTCGGGATTTGAACGGACGATTATATTCCCGAATTCTTCCACCGTAACAAGACGAGACTGCAGCATGGCCGTGTAGGTAAACTGCGTTCCGGCAGGTGCCGGATTGCCGCCAAATTTACCGGCCGGACTGATCTGGTTCTGTTGTTTCACAGCGCTGATCAGGTCGTTCATGGTAAGTCCCAGCTTGGCTATTACATCGGGTCTGACCCAGATCCGCATAGCGTAATCAGCACCTCCGAACAGCTTCACATCACCAACACCCCGTATACGTGAAAGAACGTCCACCACATTGATATTGGCATAATTTGACAGGAAGTTATTGTCATAGCTGCCATTAGGTGACTGCAGCGATACGATGATCAGGGGAAAAGGAAGGGCCTTTTTGGTGACCACACCATACTGTTTTACCTCACTGGGTAAAATGGCTTCAGCCTGATTCACACGGTTTACCGTGAGCATGTTGGCGTTGTCCAGATCGGTTCCTACTTCAAAAGCGACACGAAGGCTCAGCGAACCGTCACTGGCATTAACCGATTTCATGTAGAGCATCTCTTCCACGCCGTTTACCTTTTGCTCAATGGGGGTGGCAACAGCCTGCTCTACGTCGAGTGCATTGGCTCCCTGAAAGGTTGTTGTTATCAAAACCTCAGGAGGTGTAATCTCCGGATATTGTGATATGGGTAGTGATTTCATGGCTACCAGCCCCACGATCACAATAACGATGGAGATTACCATCGCGACAATAGGTCTTCTGACGAAAAATTCTGACATGGCGATGGTTTTTAAATATTTGTGGAATCAGCCTTCACCGGCACCGGCGTAACAACACTGTTAACCTTAATGGCCGTATTACCCAGCAAGGCGACTTTATCTGTGGGTTCCAGACCGGAATTGATGATCCAGTATTCACCATATTGCTGACCGGCTTCAACCATTTTAACTTCAACCTTGTTCTCGCTGTTCACCACGAAAACCTGGTAAGTTCCCTGCAACTCCGTAACTGCACGTAGCGGTATCAGCATGGCACCTTTTCTGATCTCAGTGGTGAACCTGACTTTGGCAAACTGGCCGGGCCTTACCGTTTCTTCGGGGTTGGGAACCGTGGCCTCCATGGTCAGGGTGCCTGTGGCGGGATCTATTTCGCGGTTGGCCAGGTTGATCTGACCTTTGTGGGGATGAACACTACCATCACTTAAGATCATATCGATGGACCAGTCCATTTTATTCCTGTCACCAACCCTTTTCCTGAATTCCAGGTACTCTGCTTCCGTTACAGAAAAACGGACGCGTACGGTTTTTGTGCTGGATACCGTGTTAAGGTTGAACGATTGGATCGTACCTACCAGATCACCCACTTCGAAATTCGAAATCCCGATGATCCCGTCGATGGGTGAAGTGATATGCGCATAGCCCAGTTCAATCTCAGCATTCTTCACCATGCCCCTTGCTGCCTCCTGACCACCCATGGCTGCATCATATTGGGCTTGTGCAGCAACCAGGTCGCGCTGGCTGACAGCGTTTATAGCTGCCAGAGGCTTAATCCGGTCCAGGTCACTTTTGGCCTTTGCAAGCTGAGCTTCAGCTGAGGCTAGCTGTCCCTTTGCCTGATCCAGTTTGGCCTGATACGGCAAAGGATCAATGGTATACAACAATTGTCCTTTCTTTACAGACGATCCCTCCTTAAAATAAATGCCTGTCAAAAAGCCCTGCACCCTGGCGCGGATCTGGATATCTGTACCACCAAGGGTCTGACCAACGTACTCCTGCGTAAGCGGGACGTCTTTTATTAGTACAGCGGCTACAGGAACTTCCGGAGCAACTGTTTCCACTGCCTTCTTCTTATCGCATGAAAACAGGAGCAATCCGACCAGCAATACCCAATAAAGATTCGTGATTTTCATAGTGTCTGGATCTAAGTTTATATTAATTCAAAGCTTGTTTCAAGATTGTAAACTCAAAAATACCAATTTATTTATAAATTACGTGAACGGTGCCGTGCATATGCAAAATGTTTTCATTCGATTGCCTGATATATAAATTCCCGGTTCAACCAGGCTGGCGTAATTCATCTTGAATATTTTCCTAATTTTAATCACAAATTAATGCCTATGAAAAGAATCAACTTCGGTAAAGCTGTTATTTGGGATACGCTCCTTGTAGTGTCCGTGATATTTGCGGCTTTTGTTTTCCCCATGCTGCCACCTGCATGGCATCGCGGCATATTTACAGTGTTGTATACCGTCATTTATATTACAGCGATCTTATCCCTGGAAAAATTGAGTAATTATACACTTTTACTTTTCGTGATCACTGTAGCAATGGCCTGGATTGCAGATATGCTTCACATGCAGTTGATAACCACCCTTTCAAAAGGAGTGAATATCCTCTTTTTCCTGGTTATTGTTGTTTCTTTAATAAAACAGATCGTTTCAGCCAGGGAAGTCACGGCAGGCGTTATACTCAGCTCAGTTGCCGGATACCTGCTGATGGGACTGATCTATTCAATCTTTATCGCCTATATTCTTCAACACGATCCGGCTGCCTACACAACAATTAACATAGAGGACACTGGCGAGGGATCAGGTGCTAGTCCTTCCCTGTATTATGGATTTGTAACCCTAACCACGGTGGGATACGGCGATATTGTTCCGTTGAAGCCCTATACACGTTCACTGGCCACCTGGATCGCCATTTCAGGCCAGTTTTATATCGCCATTATTGTTGCCCTGCTGGTCGGTAAGTTTTCAGCAAAGCAAAATGCCTGAACACCCTTGTTAGGAACATTTGAAAATAAACTACCTTTAGAACACAAAATAAATAAAAATCAGCCCCGGTAGAATGTCTTTCAAGCGTATAGATAGTCCAGGATCGATAGTCCCTTTGATTGTGTTGTTATTTGCCATTACCTTTCCTGTCTTCGGCCAGGATGCTCTGACGGTTAGTGCTGACTCAGGGTGTATTCAAAAGGATTTACCTGATGTGATCCGTCAGGCGCTTCATAAACCTCCTAAGAACAAGCCGGCGGAATCAGGTTCTTTGCTCCTGCTTCCGATTATCGGCTCCAACCCGGCTACCGGATTCATGATCGGTGTGGGAGGTCAATATGCCTATAAGATGGCGGGCAGTTCCCTGTATTCCAACTTCTCCGGCAGTGTGCAATTCACCACCAAATCCCAGCTGATCATCATGCTGAAGAACAGCGTATATACCAAAAACAACAAGATATACCTGAACGGTGACTGGCGGTACCTGATCTATTCACAGTCCACTTACGGTTTAGGCACCACTGCACCTGAAGGCGGAGTACTGGATTACCAGTACAATCTTTACGGGACCGAAACCACCGACGATTCATTGACCCAACCCATGAAATTCAATTTTGCCAGGATTCACCAGTCAGTTTCCTTCAAAATAAAGGAAGGATTTTATGCAGGTCTGGGCCTATATTACGATTCCTATTTCAAGATCAAGGATGAGAAACTCCGGACAATAGCGCCTGACACATTCTGGACCAGCCACTACCTTTATAACCAGGAATATGGTTTCAGTACAAGCCGTTATGATGTAATAGCCCTAAATGTCAACCTGGTGTATGATACACGCGACAACATGGTCAATCCCTATAAGGGAATATATGCAATGGCCAGCTGGCGGGGCGGATTTAAATTCCTGGGCAACCGGCAAAATTCTAGCTACTATCAATTGGAATGGCGTAGCTTTCATGGATTATCCAAAAGCAACCCGAGGCACCTCCTTTCTTTTTGGCTAATGGGCAACTTCTCACCTGATGGTGATCTTCCGTACCTGGTATTGCCTGCTCTGGCGTATGATCAAAGGGGCCGGAGCGGTCGAGGATATACACAGGGCCGTTTCCGCGGGGCCAATATGGTATATGGCGAGGCCGAATACCGTTTCCCCATCTCACGCTGCGGAGGGATCCTGGGAGGTGTCCTGTTTGTTAATGGTACAACGGCTAACAACCATGCACTTTCGCTTGATCTGTTCGAATCTGTTAAGCCGGGTTATGGTGTCGGGTTGCGGATCATGGCCGACAAGCGTTCGAGGATGAACCTTGCCGTTGATCTCGGATTTGGAGAAAAATCCTTCGGATTCTATCTGGCAGCAACTGAAACATTTTAATACCGATGCATCATGAAATGCAGATACCTCCTTTGGCTAATTCCTGCTCTTCTGGTCAGTTTCCAGGCCACTGCCCAGCTGGGCACCGGAACCTCCATCATTCAGGCAGGTGGCGGATGGTCTTCAGTTATCGTGGAATCTACCGCTGAAACTGCAAACGGATACATTATCAATGGCTTATATGAGACATGGTTGGTGTCGCCGGTAGGCATCGGAGGTTCCGTTCATTATCTTCGTGTCCGGGATCAGAATGATAATGGCACAGGCACTTTTACATCGCTTCCCATTTACCTGAATGCCAAATACTATTTTGGGAAAGACAAATTCAGGGTATTTGTCATGGGTACTGTCGGATTTCAGTTTTCATGGCGTAATCTGGAAGGTACCAGCGGGAACTCCGGCTCCGACCACGACAGTGGTATTACGGCTGGTATAGGTACCGGCCTGGTTTATACCATATCTCCGAAGATCCTGCTGAATCTCAACTATTCCCTGTATTGGATAAATAATAAGTACTATTCCAATGGATTGGCCAATACGGTATCCTTGAATATGGGATATATCCTGGGCAATTAAATTGAGTTGCGGATGGGGGATCCGTTTGAAAACTGAATAATTTTCTCAAATTGCATCACAGAAAACCAGTCATTTCGCTAAGAGATTAGGTAGCAGTCTGCAAAACCGCGTACGGCGGTTCAAATCTACCAATGACCTCCATTAGGTGTGGATGTGCGAGTGAGTGTGGATGTGATAGAAAAAATGAACCAGCTGCGTAAGGTTGTATTTTTAAATGGGAACTACAGACATAGGACAATTGTTATCATCTCTATAAATTTGATTTTCATATTATTATGTTGTATCTTTGGTTTTACAAAGCCCTATAACAATAACCAAAAAAAATGCAAATGAAATATAACGTACATCGCCTGGATGTCAGCGTTAACAATATGCAGGAAGACCTGCAGAAGTTCTTAAACAGCCTTCATGGTGAGATTATTTCAGTTTTTCCCAATATTCGACCAACTTTCCAACTAATGGGAGCAACATCAAAGGTTGACTTTCTGCTTATCGTAGAAAAAATTGAATAGTTAGGAATTCATATCTTACATCTTTGCTTAAACAAATCTTAAGAAGGAATTGTAAATGGTTTGCTGAACAAAAACCAATGACAAGAAAGGAAAATTCTTAATCATTTGCATTGTAAGTTAACTTATTATATTCTGGCATAATATTCAAATGTATAAAGTATAATTAACAAAGACGGAAGATAATAAAATGGGCAACCCGGTCCAAAGGGTATTCATAAGCTCGACAACGCAAGATCTTGGCAGTTACAGAAATGCTGTTAAGGAGGAACTTCTGACAGCTAAGATCTTTCCTGTCTCACAAACTAATTTTGGCCCTGATTATAGAAATCTTAAGGAATTTCTCCAATATGAGATTTCACAATGCGATGCCGTATTCTGTCTGGTGGGTTTTGCATATGGCACCGCACCCCTGTATGAAGAAAATGACAAGCGATCATATGCTCAATTGGAGTATGATTATGCAATTGCAGAAAATAAGCCAGTCTTTATTTTTATTGCAGATAAATCATATATCCCTGATATCATTGTTCATGAAAGTGATGAAGAAAAAGAGATGCAGGAATCATATAGAATTAGATTAATGTCCTCACAGCACAAATGGGAGCTCTTTTCAGATATTTACGACTTAAAGGTTAAAGTAGCTCATGCATGCAGCAAAATCAAAGGGCCCCCGGATGCAACTCCAATATTCTATCGTCATTTGCCTCGCAAACCGATGTACTTCGCAGGCAGGACAAGGGAAATGCAGCAACTGGAGGAAGCTATAACTGATCGTACACCTTCAATTATTGTTGTTATGGGTATGGGTGGACAGGGTAAAACAACTCTGGTTCATAAAGTATTGCGTGATATTAAAGATTTTTCATTTAGTTCAGGATTTTGTTGTACCGCCTACAGAGGGGGCTTCACTTTTGAAATGTTTCTTGATGAAGTTCTAAAGCACTTTCTAAAGGATGATTTTGACAAATTCAATCTGCCAGACTTAAATTCGCGAATAACCAAATTGATTGGTTTTATTCAACAAAGGCAAGTTCTTATAGTAATTGACGGTATCGAGCGATGGTTAACGGGCTGGAATTCCGGTACCATTGATCCTCAATTTGTGGATACAGTGCATGAAAGATCAAGTTATTTTGAAGGTTTAGATGAGTTTCTTTTTCAAATTAGTAGCCTCGATAATGGCACTCACCTAATCATTACAACACGGGCCTTACCGGCAGTACTTGATCAGGCTGAACGCAAACATATTCCAGTAATTAAAGAAGATGGCGAGATAATGAATTTAGAAGGTATCGATCCTGTTGCATCTGTCGATTTACTTAAAAAACTTGGTGTAAAAGGAACTCCTGATAAACTTAAAGAAGTAGCTGAATTATATGCGAATCATCCATTGGCATTGACAGTGCTGGGAACATTATTAAAGAAAAAATTTGGAGGTTACTTACATTCTGTCAAGGTATTGAACCCAAATCATGAACTGCATGTACTTCTTGATGAGATTAGAGAAAGCCTTCCCGGTCGAGAAGGCGCTGAACTTTTTCTGAAAGTAGTATCCCAATGTATAGAAAACCCTTCTCTGGAGATTATCTCCGAGGGCATAAAAGGAATTTCGCGTTTTTCAGATAATACTCTCGAGAATTTATTGGAAAAAGCGGTTATGCTCGCTGATTGGAATCTTATCTGGTGGAATGGCGTTGAGCATTCTGTTAGTCTGCACCCTATTTTGAAGAATTATTTTAGTTCTTTACTCACTGAGAATGAGTCAAAAAGCATTCATAAGCTACTTTCTCAGTGGTACAGTAACCAGCTGATACCCGAAAACGTGAATTTATTGGAGGAAGTGAAATCAAGAGTCTTAGCAATAAAACACTCTGGGATGGCTGGAGATTTGGATCTGGTTGAGAAACTCCTTTTCAGTCCGATGATCGAAGGTTATACATTATTCACTTGGCTTGGTGCTTGGGGCCATCAACTTACTGCCATTGATTTGCTGGACCAATTTATAAATACTCAGGAAAATGAGTTACAGAGTATTTTCTTATTAGGACTTGCGCAAATGTATCAGCAATTGGCCAGATCACAATTGGCTATGGAAAAAGTTGATAAGGCAATTGCTATTTTAAAAGAATTAAGGATTTCTGGACTATTGCAGAGTCCTACGAACCTTGTAAATGCATTGGCAATAAAGGGAAACCTTTGCAGGGAAATTGGTAGTTCAGCTGAAGCGATTGAGAACTTTAACAGAGCCATTGAATACACAGTAGAAAGTGATTGTAATATTATTGATAAAGGAATTGTTTACGCGAAAACTCTCGTAAATAGAGCAAATGCATTAAGAGCAACCGGGGCTTTAAGTCTTGCCAAACTTGATCTGGATTCGGCTTGCGATATATGGACACAGCTTGCTCAGGAAAATCCAAAGCTGGGTGAGCTTTTATTTCCGCCAGCATTAACAAACCGTGGTATTTTATTTCTTGACATGGGTAATTTGAATCAGGCGATCGCAGACTTCGAGAAATCCATTGCTATAAGTAAGCAGCATCATAGTAACTATGATCAGGAAGTAAAAAAGAATTCGGCGCATGCAAAAACAATGTTAGGCATTTCCTTTATGAAGTCAGGACAGTATGAAAGGGCAGTTAAATATGCTACTGAAGCAGTCTTTGAATTTAAAAAACTATCCGATGAAGGCCGCACAGACGCTGCACATTTGCTCGCATTATCGCTTGTTAATCGTGCCGAGGTATACATCGCCTTGAAACGATGGCAGGATGCTTTACATGACTGTGATGAGTCAACCCTCATTTACACTAGACTAATAACAGATGCTGGATTCCATTTTTTAGGAGCGCTTGCACATGCGTATTGCGTCCGAGGACTTGCCAGATATGGACTTGGGGATCGAAATAGCTCGGAAGAAGATCGCCGTAAGGGTTTTACAATTATAAAACAACTTATTAGCGAATGGAGCAAGGAAGAAGAAATCCGAATTGAATTCATTAGAATTGGAAGCACAACGGCAAACTACTTATTCCCGGATGATAAAGAGGAAGGAATCATTCTGATTAATGAGCTGCTAAATGAGATGGATCGGGCGTTCTTACAGGAAGAGTCATCCGAGTGGCTAAGGAATGAGGTGTTTCAGAGTATTCATGTTCTTGAAAACATATTGCCAGAAATTGCAGCTACCGGCTATAATAAGTCAAGAATACAAGAAATGATAGAAAAAGCAAGATTATTTAACGCATAATTTAAATTTTGTAACTTTAATATAAGAATTCTATTCAGATCAGTGATCTTTTTTTAAACAAGGAGGACATGTTATGCCGATAACTATGTATAGAGATTATAGTTATTCATATGTGCCATCTTCTCGATCAAATTATGAAACGGCACATACTAGAGTAACTCTACCGGAAGCTTTTCAAATGGTGGTTGACGGAAGATCAGGTGCTATGGAAGTTTTCAATCAGTTATCCAAAGAAGTTCAAAAAATTATAAACGATGTGTGTCAGGACTCCTTTGGCAAGGATATGGGGTGCTTATCAGATGAAAAACAAAAAGACGTTTTTGAGATGCTTTTAGGTGCATTGTTAATTGCTAAGGAAAGTGCAAACCAAAAAGTGTCAAATAATGGCATAAAAACGCCGGCACCAAAGAAGAGATGGTGGCAACTCTGGAGGTAACTGGCACATCTCTACCAAAAGAATGGAGGTTCGAACTTCTTTTATTAAGGACATAACCAAGGAAGATAAGATTTGGATCATTCATACAAACTCAATAATTCTACCAGATCACCGGATCAAAATTGGGATGATTTTCTGTTTCATATTCCAGGTGACCATTACACACAATCAAGCTTATGGGCTATAGTAAATGAGGCGATTGGATGGCAGGTAATTCGGGTTACGGTTTTAAAAGACAGAAAGATTATTGCAGGTGTCCAAATGCTTATTAAAAAGACCGCATCTTTTGTTGTCATAGGATATATAATAAAAGGCCCGGTATTTGGATTGGATGAACCAAGACTGATAAAAGACCTCTTTTGTGAATTATCAAGGATAGCCCGTCAGAATCAAGTTTGCTTTATCGCATTACAGCCTCCCAACAGTGCGACCTGGTTGAATCTTTTATCAGAACTGGGTTTCCGGCCCAGTAATATAAAAATGGAACCGATTGCCACCATTTTATTAGATCTGAATCTGGATCAGGATTCTCTCTTAGCCCAGATGAAAGCCCGGACAAGATATAACATACATCTCAGTACCACCAAAGGCATCAATGTTAGAGAAGGTTCTGTACAAGATTTGGATACATTTTATAATTTACTGATATCCACTTCACAAAGGCAGCAATTTCAAATTTATCCAAAACAGTTCTTTAATTCAATGTGGGAGACTCTAAATCCATGTGGTCATATTAAGCTTTTCCTGTCTGAATACGAAGGAATTGTAATATCAGCTCAAGTGATCCTTCTGTTCGGAGACACAGCTGTAAACAAAATGATTGCTTGGTCTGGTCAACATGCAAAACTGAAACCGAATGAGGCATTAATGTGGTATTCTATTATATGGTGCAAGAGACATGGTTATCGTTATTTTAATCTCGAAGGTATTGAACAGGATGCTTCTTTTGCTGTATTGAATAAAAAACCTGTTCCAGCAACACTTAAATTTTCGGTAACATCTTTTAAATTAGGATTTGGTGGCCGGGTAGTAACCCTTCCTGGCGTATATGAAAATATTTATAGCAAGGCCTTACGAAAGTTCTATGAAAATGCTTTAAACAGAGCTGAAATTATTAATTTTAATGAAACTTTATAGATTCATTGGTAAAGGATTGATCTCTGTTTTAAGTCGCATCATAATCATACAGTGCGTTAATTAAACGGATGTGCCAAAGCTTTATTCTCCTTTTCTGCAAGTTGAAATCCTTTCCCTGATGCAATATGGTCAGGAGTTTTATTGTAATCAGGTTTGCTAATCAATTTATCTTTCAATCGGTTTAATGTTACGATGGCCAACTACATCGATTTGGTTATGGGAGATTATGAGCGAGTATAGAAATAAATGAACATGCTGTGAAAAGTTGGTTTTGCCTTCTTATAATTCCTTAGCCGGTATGGAGCTATCAAGATAATC
>Ga0208980_10002698_pt1 | contig 10740 bp, 9 predicted proteins | sample WetSurMetagenome_3_FD_187993 | JGI IMG/M metagenome (GOLD analysis project Ga0208980, IMG submission 187993) | Wetland microbial communities from Twitchell Island in the Sacramento Delta, sample from surface sediment Aug2011 Site A1 Bulk (version 2) | ecosystem: Environmental > Aquatic > Marine...
TAAACCACGCAAGTATAATTGACGGAATACGATTGTGCAAAGCAAGGAGATTAATTTATGAACACTCGGATATGAAATCGCTTGAGCAGAAATTAGTTCTTTCGCGTGAAGGTGCAGATATCTGGGAACATACCGGACTTGCACAGGAACCTCATCCTGCAAAAAATATTTTGATTGCAACTGATGGTGTGTTCTCGATGGATGGTGACATCGCCAAGATTGATGAGATAATTAAACTTGCGGACAAATACGATGCACTCGTTATGGTTGATGATTCTCACGCAACGGGATTCTTCGGAAAAACAGGAAGAGGTGCGATTGAATATTGCAACGTTCTTGGTAAAGTTGATATCATTACTTCAACACTTGGTAAAGCGATGGGTGGTGCTTCCGGCGGATTTACAACATCCAAAAAAGAAATTATTGATATGCTCAGACAAAGATCACGCCCGTATTTGTTTTCTAATACACTTGCACCTGCAATCGTTGGAGCTTCAATCGCTGCGTTTGATCTTCTGGAAAAATCAGGTGACTTGCGAGAAAAATTAAGAGAAAATACAAAACACTTCCGTGAAAGGATGAAAGCACTTGGTTTTGATTTGATTGAAAGTATTCATCCAATAGTGCCTGTTCTGTTCAGAAAATTTGATAACGATGCTCAGCTTGCTCAGCAAATATCAAAAGAACTTTATGATGAAGGAATTTATGTTGTTGGATTTTCGTATCCGGTTGTTCCAAAAGGACAGGCAAGAATTCGCGTGCAGATTTCTGCAGCTCACTCAAAAGAAAATCTTGATGCGTGTATAAATGCGTTTGAGAAAGTTGGGAGGAAGCATCGCGTGATTAGCTGATGTTTGGTTCTGGCTACTGGATTCTAGATACTGGTTAAAATTTGAATTGATTACTTATTACTTATATGTTCGTTTTGGACTGACTGAAGAAACCGATTAACCTTTTTACCCAATTTTTCTACTTTTGAGTGAAGTTCATTGTAAACTTTTTCATCTTTCAGGGATCCTGTTTCAAAAAGATTTTCTAAATGATCTAGTGTTTCATCATTCGATGCTAAGGAGATTGTGATATATCTTTCATAATCACTTTTATAATTTCTTCTTCCGTATCCTTCTACAATCGTTGACTTAACAGACTTGGAAGATCGTCTTATCTGACTCCCTTCTTCATACATCTCAAATTTAGGAAGAGATAAAGTCATCTTGTGAATTTCAATTACTAATTCCCTTGCTAGTTGCCATATTTCTAAATTTCTGTAACTCATCTCACTTTACGGATTATAATTTAATATTCAGAATCCAGTATCTAGAATCAAGTATCCAGCTTAACAAACCAGTATCAAGTATCCAGAATCTAGTATCAAGACTCCCAATCCAGTATCACCTTCCCAGAATTTCCCGACTTCATAATCTCAAATCCTTCAAGGTAATCATCAATCTTGTATCGGTGAGTAATTATCGGGCTGATCGGTAATCCGCTTTGAACCATTGCTTGCATTTTGAACCAGGTTTCGAACATCATTCTGCCGTAGATGCCGCGAATGGTTAGTCCGTTGAAAATAACTTTTGTCCAATTTACTGCAGCTTTCTCAGGAAGGATTCCAAGCAATGCCATTTTTCCACCGTGATACATTACATCAATCATATCGTTGAATGCGTGAATACTTCCGCTCATTTCCAAGCCAACATCAAAACCGCTAACCATTCCTAGTTGTTTCATAACATCAGGAAGTTTTTCTTTTGTGATGTCGACGGCTCTTGTTACACCAAGTTTCTTTGCAAGCTCAAGTCGATATGGATTCATATCAGTTATCACAACATTTCTAGCACCTGAGTGTTTCGCGATTACTGCACCCATGATTCCAATTGGTCCGGCTCCGGTAATGAGAACATCTTCACCAAGAACATTGAATGCTAAAGCAGTATGAACTGCATTTCCGAGAGGATCAAATATTGAAAAGATTTCTTTTGGAATTTTGGGATCGCAATGCCAGAGGTTGGAAACTGGTATTACAAGATACTCGGCAAAACATCCCGGTCGGTTCACTCCAACTCCTTTAGTATTTGGGCAGAGATGACCACGACCTTCCCGACAATTTCTGCAAGTTCCACAAACGATATGTCCTTCACCACTAACAAGCTCACCAACTTTAACATCGTGTACATTACTGCCAAATGCTTCAACAGTTCCAACATACTCGTGTCCAACATGCATTGGAACCGGAATAGTTTTTTGTGCCCATTCATCCCAATTGTAAATATGAACATCAGTTCCGCAAATGGAAGTCTTATGAATTTTTATCAAAACATCATTTGGACCATATTCAGGGACGGAAACTTCGTCCATCCAGATTCCGGGTTTAGCGTATTTTTTTACGAGAGCTTTCATTTTTTTCATGATTTTACCTTTCGGGATGTGAGATTAGCAGGCTGATTATACTCGACTAAAATAAAATTTAATTACTATTTAAAATTAGATATAAGGGAAGTAAACAACAATAAATTGTTGATTATAATAGAGGGAAATATGCTTCAGAACACTAAGTTAAATCAAAGAAAACAATGCAAAATCCATTTTAGCAATAAGATGAGGTTTACTTTGAATTTCTTTCATCTTTTTATCGACCCATTCTTCTTCAACCCCGTTAGCTTTGGCAGTAATTTTCAGCCAGTTTATTTCAGCATTGCCAATTTTATCATCAGATAATGCAAGCTTCAATCCATCCTCAATAAAAGATTTTGCAATATCCTGGCTGGAAAATTTTATTGGTTCTTCGGTTATGTATTTGTTTTCAAGAAGATGTGAAATTGTTTCTTCAAAAAAATCAGAAGAAAAGCCTAATCTTTTTGCAAACTTTTTTATGATTGATATTTCAGTCTCATTGAGCTGATTGTCTTTTCGGGCGGTAATCAACATACCTTTTAAGTAATTGCTTCGATCAATCTGGGGTATTTCCAATTTTGCCTCTCATAGATTTTAACGCTGGTGAAAGCTAAAAAATTAGTGATGAGAAAAAAACTCATTAATAAATACTCTCAAACTTAATACCATAACACACGCTCAATATTTAATTAATGAAGATTTGAATTTCAAGGTGATAAACGGTAACACCGGCTTATTTCTCTTGATTTAATAAATTAATAATACTGCAGAGTGATAATTATTAAGTCCTAATTACCGATTCAGAAATCATTTTTACTTAGTTAGCTTAGAGAAAATCAGTAATTCTCTTATTGACGCCTCAAAAAATTTATTTATTTATTTTTTTAGAATAAAAATTAATTCTTTATAAATAGAAACATTTTACAATAATGATTAAAATAATTCTTATCGCCATTACCTTTTTATTATTCTCTCAAATATTCGCTCAATCAGTAGAAGATGATTGGAAAACCATATTCGAAAAATCCGGATTCGTTTCTACTGCTGATTACGATCAGACGATGAGATACTTTCAAAGTCTTGCGAACAATTCTGATTATGCTGAATTTTTGACTTTTGGTCTTTCGCCCCAGGGAAGAGAATTAAAATATCTGCTTGTTACGAAAGAAAGCAAAATAACTGTTCCTCCAGGTAAAGAATTATTCAAACCTAACATCCTTATAATCAATGGAATTCATTCGGGTGAGATAGAAGGTAAAGACGCATCAATGTTACTGATGAAAGAAATTCTCATCACAAAAGAAAAAGAATATTTGCTCGATAGCATCAATATAATTGTTGTTCCGATTTTCAATGTGGATGGTCACGAAAGAAAAAGTAAATACAACAGAGTTAATCAGAACGGACCTGAAGAAATGGGCTGGAGACCAACAGCACAAAACTTAAATCTTAACCGTGATTGGATGAAAGCCGATACACCGGAAATGCAGGCAATGCTAAAGTTAGTAAATCGTTACAATCCAGATTTTGCTGTCGACACGCACACAACTGATGGTGCTGATTATCAATACACAGTTACTTACTCTGTTGAATGGTCAAAAAATATTTATAAGCCAATGGGAGACTGGTTGGGTAATGAATTTGCTCCTTATTTGGAAAAGGAAGTTGATGAAAAAGGATTTCTTATCTATCCTTATGTCTATTTGAAAAACTGGGATAAAGGTCTTGATGAAGGATTGATTTACTGGCCTTCATCACCAAGATTTTCATCAGGATATTTTGCAACTCGAAAAAGACCAATGCTGTTGGTTGAAACTCATATGATGAAACCATACAAGGATCGAGTATTTTCAACTAAAGCTGTACTGGAAATAACAATGCATTTCATCTTCGATAATTCGACTAAGCTGAGGGAATTAAATAATGAAGCTGATGAACAAACATCTAAGTTATATGAAGACGGAAAATATCTTCCTGTCACCTTTTCTAATTCAGAAAAGTTTGAGTTGATGAACTTTAAAGGTATAGAGTATTACTGGGATTCCTCTGAAGTATCAGGAACACAAAAGCTTGTTTATACAAATATCAAAAAAGATTTTGAAGTGAAATATTATAATGATGTTATTATCACTGATTCAATTAAGATGGCAAAAGGATATTACATTCCACCAGAGTACTCGTTTCTAGTTGATAAACTTAAATTGCAGGGAATCTACCCAGATTTACTTCTTAGCGAGAGTAAAGAAGAATTGGTTACAAGGTATAAATTTAAAGATGTAAAATTTTCAGCAACTTCTTATGAAAGCAGACAGACAGTAACATTCAATTGTATTCCTTATAAAGATGAAGTAACTATTCCTAAAGGCAGTTACTATTATTCAACAGATCAGCCGACGTCAAAAATTTTAACTCACTTGCTCGAACCAAAATCACAGGACTCATTTGTGCAATGGGGATTTATGAATCAGATCTTCGAACAGAAAGAATACTACGAAGATTATGTAATGGAAAAATTAGCTGAGGAAATGCTGAAGAATAATCTTGAATTGAAAAAAGAGTTTGAAGAAAAGCTTAAGAATGATGAAGCTTTCAGAAATAATCCAAGGGCAAGATTAGATTTCTTTTATGAAAGATCGCCATATCCGGATAAACAATTGAATGTTTACCCGATTCTCAGAATAGAAAAATAAAAAAGCGGAGATAAACTCCGCTTGAAAATTATTGTTTTACTGCGATCATATTTGGTGGAAGTGGATCCGGGACTTTATTCTTAATTGCCGGAAGAGATTTTAGATATGCAAATATTGCTTTTAAATCTTCATCAGATAATCTGTTTAAATTTTCCCAGGGCATAGGTGGTAGAATTGGTCTTCCTTCCTTTACGCCAAGATGCTTTCCTGTTCGTATTGCATTGATAAACATTTCCGGCTGCCAGCTTCCGATTCCAGTTGACATTTCAGGAGTCAAATTAGCTGAGTAAGTTATACCCCATGGTCCGATTGCCGCAGTAAGATCGCCAGAGAAGTAAACGTATGGTCCAATCAGTGAAGTATCAACCGGAGCTAATTGCGAACCTTCAGGATGACCGGAGAGTCTTTTGCTCATATCAAGCATGGGTCCTTCTGGTCCAAATTGCTTTGGTGAATGACAAGCATCACAATCTCCTACCATTACTAAAAATTCACCACGTTTAATCATTTCCTGTTCAGTCATTTCAGTTTTTACTTCCTTTTTGTTACAGCCAATGAAAAGAACAGTTGCTGAAACAAAAACCAAAGTGAGATAAACAAAAACAAACCCTTTGACTTTCATAAAAATAATCCTCCTTAGTTTATGAATGATGAAAAAATTATTCTAGGTGAACGGGCACAAACATAAAAATGTTGTCATCAGTTCACAAAATAATTTTGGATAAACGGTTTTTGTAAAAGTTAAAAGCCTCAAAAAAGATGTGAAGGATTATTTTCAGGTATTCGCCATATTATTAATAAAAATACTCAAATAAAATTGTAGTAAATTTCGGGTAACAATTATCAAGATTACGAACATTTTCAGCTCGAGGCTGATCCCGCTATGCGGGAAATTCTTCAACTTAACAGGGAGTATAAAATGAACTACAGAATTGAAAAAGACACAATGGGAGAAATAAAAGTTCCTTCTGATAAATACTATGGTGCACAAACCGCAAGATCATTAATGAATTTTAAAATAGGAGGTGATCGTTTTCCAAGAGAATTAATACGAGCTCTTGGGATTCTTAAGAAAGCTGCAGCTTTGACTAATAAAGAACTTGGTTCTTTACCGACTGATAAAGCTGATTTGATCATCAAAGCATCTGATGAAGTTATTGATGGAAAACTTGATGAACATTTTCCACTTGTAGTCTGGCAAACAGGGAGCGGAACACAAACCAACATGAATGCAAACGAAGTTATTTCCAACCGTGCAATCGAAATTGCAGGCGGTGAAATGGGAAGCAAGAAACCAATCCATCCGAATGATGATGTAAACAAAGCACAATCATCAAATGATACTTTCCCAACTGCAATGCACATCGCTGCTGTTGAAGAAATTCATCGCAGATTAATTCCGATGGTTACAAAGTTGCGTGATGCACTTCAGAAAAAAGCTGATGAGTACAAAGACATTATTAAAATTGGAAGAACACATTTAATGGACGCCGTTCCATTAACACTTGGACAGGAGTTTGGTGGTTATGCTCAACAACTGACAAACGGATTAGAAAGAATTAATGCTGCTTTACCCAGATTATATGAATTAGCTCTTGGCGGAACAGCAGTCGGAACAGGATTGAACACTCATCCTCAGTTTGCCGTTAAATCAGCGGAACACATCGCTAAGATTACAGGTTTAAAATTTGTAACAGCAAGAAATAAATTTGAGGCACTTGCAACTCACGATGCTTTGGTTGAATTCAGCGGTGTGTTAAAAACTCTAGCTGCTTCATTAATGAAGATTGCAAATGATATAAGATTTCTTGGTTCCGGTCCACGTTGTGGATTAGGTGAACTTCATCTTCCTGAAAATGAACCGGGATCTTCTATTATGCCCGGGAAAGTAAATCCAACTCAGAGCGAAGCTATGACAATGGTTTGTGCGCAGGTTTTTGGAAATGATGTTGCTGTAAATATTGGAGGGGCTACAGGTCATTTTGAACTGAACGTTTTCAAACCTGTCATCATTTTTAATGTTCTCAACTCAATCAGATTGATTTCTGATGCGTGTGATAGCTTTACTGATCATTGCGTGGATGGGATGGAAGCAATTAAAACTAACATCAAAAAACATCTTGAAAATTCTTTGATGCTTGTTACCGCTTTGAATCCTCATATAGGTTATGATAATGCAGCAAAAGTTGCAAAGAAAGCTCACGCTGAAAATAAAACTCTGAAAGAAGCAGTTGTTGAATTAGGATTACTTACTGCTGAAAAGTTTGATGAAGTAGTAAGACCTGAAAAGATGATTGGACCAAAAGCTTAATTAGAGCTTGTCATTGCGAGTCCCGACGAAGTTGGGACGAAGCAATCTCAAATCTAAGTCTAAAGATTGCTCCGTTGCTTAGTTTCTCGCAATGACAGGTAGAAAGTTTCTATGAACTGGAACGGAACAGTATCTCTTCTTATCGCGTGTTTTGAGTTTCTTCTTCTATTCAACCTTCTGATATTTGCCGAGAAGAACAGACTCAATAAAATTGCAATTACGATGGTTGCACTTCTTGCAGCGTACCAGACAATGGAATTCCTGATGTGCCAGATTGAATTGCAGAGTTCATTCTTCCCTTACTTTGCTTTTATAATTATTTCTTTTCTTCCTCCACTTAATTTGTTATTAGCCCTTACTCTTACTCATAATCTTACTCTTACTCTGAAAAGCTGGTTAATTTTTATCCCAGCAATAGCCTATTCAATTTATTACACCTTTGTAATTCCCGAATTTGCAGTAACAAGCTGCACAATACTTTACGCAACTTATCATTATCCGCTTGGTGACCTTTACGGATTCTTTTACTACCTGCCTATTTTGATTACAATTATCCTGCTTGCAGTATTTGTAAAAAAAGAAGATGAAAAGAAAAAAAAATTAATTGGAAAAGTTTTGTTATCCGGTGCAATATTTATAAGCATTCCGCCAGTGCTTGGTTTTACTTTAATGTTTGCTGATTCTTACTCACTTATTTCTGCGATGGAAAGCGTTATGTGTAAGTTTGCTTTTGTCTATGCTCTGTGTTTAGCTTTTGTTTGTATTTACAATTCTCCATTTAAAAATGAACGAAACTATTTTAAATATTTATCTGGTTATAAATAACGGACAGGTTGTTGAATTTCGTGCTGTTTCCTATGAAATGGAGGGCGGTGACGACAGGAAGATTGATTTCCTTAAAAGCAAAGCAAGAGAAGATTTTGAAAAAGCATATAAGTTTGATGCACCAACAGACAAGCAGGGAAAGTTTATGACTTACAACCGGTTTCATAAATTTGAAAAGCGTGGTATGCACTTTCAGTTATTTGAAGAAATTTTTTCAAGTTTTAAGGTTGCTGAAAATCCACTAATTTGTGTTACACCGGTTGTGGATGGAGAGATTTATAGTAGTTAATTGCAAAATCCCGAACTCGTTTCGGGATCTTAAACATAACACATTAAGATGCTGAAACAAGTTCAGCATGAGGAATTAAAATGAATTTCAAATATCAAAATATTTTTATTATAACAATCATTCTTTTCACAATTATGGGAAGTAAATTGTACGTATCAGATCAAACAAAGACACCACTGACAGCAATTCAAAAAAAACAAAAACAACTCGATAAAATTTACTCTGACAAAAGGCTTGGATCTTTTGTAGAGAATGGCAAAACTTATTTCAGATTATTCACTCCAAATGCAGAAAAAGTTTCGTTGCTTACTTTCGAGCAGCCCGAGCAGACAAAAGGAAAAGAATTCCCGATGACCCGAGATGAAAATGGTGTTTGGGAAACTTCTCTCGATGGAGAACTTTACGGATTATTTTATGGATTCAAAGTCTGTCATCCCGGAACTCCGTGCATTGAAGATATTGTTTGTGTTGATCCGTACGCAAAAGCTGTTGCAACTTTCCAGACTTACTTCAGTCCACGCAGAACAATTGTTGTTAAAGAAGGAAACTACAATTGGGAAGGCGATGAATGGATTCAAAGAGATTGGCGAGATCTGATAATTTATGAAATGCATATTCGTGATATGACTGAACATCCATCATCAGGAGTAAATGAAAGAGGAACATATCATGGACTTATTGAAAAAGGCAAAACAGGCGGGATTGATTATATAAAAAATCTCGGAGTGAATACAGTTGAACTTTTACCAGCACAGGAATTTGCCAACATCGAAATTCCATTTAAAGATTCACTCAACGGAAAATTTAATAACTGGAATCCATACGAAAGAAATCACTGGGGATATATGACCGCAGCATTCTTTGCTCCAGAAAGTTATTACAGTGAAAATGTCCGTGAACTTAGATGGGATGAATGGAGTGGAAAAGATGCGAAAGCAGTCAACGACTTTAAAGATATGGTGAAAGCTTTTCACAAAGAAGGAATTGCATTGATAATGGATGTGGTTTACAATCACATTTCAGAATATGAAATCGGAAATCTGAAACAGATCGATAAAGAATATTATTTCCGACTTGATGAAAAAGGAAATTATATTCAACAAAGCGGATGCGGAAATGATTTCAGAACTGAAGCACCGATGGCAAGAAGACTGATCGTTGAAAGTATTCTTTACTGGATGAAAGAATATCACGTTGACGGATTTCGTTTTGATCTTGGAAAACTTATTGACTGGGAAACGATTGAACAAATAATTTTCGAAGCAAAGAGAATAAATCCGTACGTAGTTTTCGTTTGCGAGCCTTGGGGTGGAGGATATGATCCGGCAGGATTTTCTGTTCGTGGCTGGGGAGCATGGAATGATCAGATAAGAAACGGAATAAAAGGAGAAAATCCTTTTGATGGGCTTGGGTGGATTTTTGGAAAATGGTACGGAAACAATAATCCCAAAAGAATTAAAAGTTATGTGAATGGAACTCTTACAAAAGATACCCTGGGATTATTCCAAAAACCAGATCACTCAGTTAACTATCTTGAAGCACACGACGGATACACGCTTGGTGATTTTATACGTTTAGGATTGGGAGATGTTAAGAGAGATCAAATTATTAAAGACGTTGATAAAAATGTCAAACTCACACCTCAACAATTAAAGCTGAATAAATTAGCAGCATTATTTCTTTTTACTTCTCGCGGAATTACGATGATAAGCGAAGGTCAGGAATTTGCAAGAAGTAAAGTAATCCCATATGATGAACCAGAACAAGATCCTCACAAAGGAATGATAGATCACAATAGTTACGATAAAGACAATGAAACGAATTACATCAACTACAATCACACAAAAATTAACGAGGATCTTTTCAACTACTACAAAGGATTGATTGAGTTACGAAAGAACTATGAAGTATTCAGAAGAGCAAGTTACAGCGATGTAAAGTTTTTCAGCATAAAAGATAAACCATTTGCATTGGGCTATTCAGTAAAACATAAAGATGAAGAATTTATTGTCCTTTTTAATGCAGATACCAAAACCACTTTCGAAGCAGATTTACCGGAAGGACAGTGGGAAGTTTTAGCTGATGAAAATATTGCAGGCATTAGACCAATTAAACAAATTCAGCAAAAAGTAACATTAAACAGTACGACAGGAATCATTTTAAAGAAAAAATAAGTTGTGAAATATCTTTTTTATAGATTTTACAGAGCTGCTTTGTTCATTCGAAAAGGT
>Ga0208980_10002699_pt1 | contig 10740 bp, 9 predicted proteins | sample WetSurMetagenome_3_FD_187993 | JGI IMG/M metagenome (GOLD analysis project Ga0208980, IMG submission 187993) | Wetland microbial communities from Twitchell Island in the Sacramento Delta, sample from surface sediment Aug2011 Site A1 Bulk (version 2) | ecosystem: Environmental > Aquatic > Marine...
TGTTTATTCCTAAATTTGAGTTACTATTAGAATATTATTAGATATGTCAAATTTCGCATCAAATTTTTGGGATGAACGATATTCAAGCCACGAATATGTGTACGGGATTGAGCCTAATGAATTTTTTAAACAGCAATTAGACTGTATTCAATCAGGAAAACTTCTTCTCCCTGGTGAAGGCGAAGGACGAAATGCGGTTTATGCTGCTAAATTTGGCTGGCTGGTTGATGCATTTGATAAGAGTACTAATGCCAGAAAAAAAGCTTTGAAACTTGCTGAGAAAAACAGCGTAAATATTAATTATACTGTTGTTGATCTGAATAAGTTTACTCCGACCACAAATTATTACAATGCTGCAGCAATTATTTTCGTTCACTTTGATCCTCGAGTGCGAGAAATATTTCATCAAAAGATCATTGATTCTATCAAACCGGGTGGCAAGATTATTCTCGAATTATTTTCTAAAAAACAATTGGGTAAAAATTCTGGTGGACCTCAGGAGTTAGAAATGCTTTACTCTCTCGATGATGCAATAAATGATTTTAAAGAGATGAAAACCATCCTTCTTGAAGAAAAAAATATATTTCTTAATGAAGGCGACAAGCATAGCGGCGATGCAAGCGTTATCAGATTTGTTGGTGAGAAAGTAAAATAAGTATTTCATGAAAAAAATTTTATTCATAACATACTATTGGCCGCCTTCAGGAAAAGCATCACTTCAGTGGCCATTAAAAATAATCAAGCATCTCCCCTCTTTTGGTTGGCAGCCATTAGTGTTGACAGTTGATGAAGATACCTTTTCACAGAAGGATGACACTTTTATAAGTGAAATTCCCTCTGAAGTTAAAGTAATAAGAGCAAAGTCAATCGAACCATTTGATCTATACAAAAGATTCACTGGCAAAGGAAAAACTGACCAGCTTATTGCCTCTGAAACTATCTCTCCCAAAAATAAAGGAATAGCTCATCGATTATCCATCTGGATGAGAATGAATATTTTTATTCCTGATGCGAGAGTTGGCTGGTATTTTCCTGCTGTTAAAGCTGGTTTAAAATTTATAAAGAAGGAAAAAGTTAATGTAATTGTTTCCATTGGTCCTCCACACACGACACATTTAATTGGCAAGAAGGTTTCATCGAAATTAAGTTTACCTCATATCCCTGTGTTTATTGATCCCTGGGTTGATATTTCTTATTACAGAAATTTTAAACGGAATAGTATCACTCTTTCAATTGATAACCGATTAGAAAAATCTGTTTTGCAAAATGCTGCATCAATTGTGTTTGTAACCGATACAATGAGGCAGGACTATGAAAAGAAGTACCCTTTCATCAAAGAAAAATCAAATGTGCTTTATTGGGGTTATAGTGAAGAAGATTTCCGTTTAATCTCCGATTCTCCAACAAAAATAAATAGTGATGAAGAAATACTTCTTCATGCAGGAAATATTTTTGATTATCAGAACCCGGAAAAATTCTGGAAGACTATAAAACTCGAAATCGATAAGGGAAGAAAATTAAAAGTTAGATTTATCGGTACAGTTGCCCCGGAGATTAAGCAATCAATCACGAATTCCGGACTAGAATCATTCACAGAATACAAAGGTTTTTTACCTTACAACAAGGTAATAAGAGAAACGATGAATGCTTCTTATCTTTTAGTCTGTGCAACGGAACCGCGTCACGTACCAGGTAAATTATTTGAATATCTTCGGACCGGGAAACCAATTATAGCCTTTGGCGATGGAAATGAAGAAGTAAAAAGAATTCTCAATGACGCAGATGCAGGAATGATGTTTGGTTATAATGAGAGTGGAGAGGAGTTTTTCAGAAAAAATTCTACTTTCAAGACTGACTTCAATTTTATAGAAAAGTTTGAGAGAAAAAGTATAACTGAAAGCTTTGCAGAAATAATTAACTTAATAGCATCTAAGACATATGGACATAAAAAATAAAAGTTATCAGCATCAAATCGATCATCTGAAAAAGTATCCTGAAGATAGATGTAAGCTAATGTTGAACCATAATACAATTAATCGATGGAGACTCGAAAGATTATATAAATGTGTTGATCCTTTATTAAAAATGTTTCCTGATTCCGAATGGCTCACCGTTGGAGATTTTTATTATGGCTCAGACGCTCAATACATACAATCAAAAGAATTTAAAGTTGTAGCCTCTGATGTTGACGACCATTTTTTGAAAAAAGGTAAAGAAATTGGTTACATAGAAAATTACTCTAAGGAAAATGTAGAATCATTATCTTATGATGATATGCAATTTGATTTTGTTTTGTGTAAGGAAACTCTTCATCATTTACCAAGACCTTACATAGGTCTTTATGAAATGTTACGAGTTAGTAAAGTTGGGGTTGTTTTGATAGAACCTTATGACAGATTTCAAAATGCCTCATCAATTGAAAAGCTTGGAAACTGGGTGCTAAAAAAAATAAAAGGCAGAATGCATGACCTTTACGAACCATCGGGAAATTATAAATATCCAATTTCTAAAAGAGAAATTGAAAAGATAGCACTAGGTTTAAATTTACCTTGTGTTGCGTACAAAACGATCAGTGATTATTACAGAGATAACCTGGGAATAGAATTTAAGGAAAAGGATGACCCTGTATTGAAAAAGGTCAAAAGGCAGATAGTTCTAAGAGATTATTTGTGGAAATTCAGAATCTTTCCACCAACTTTTTTAGTTGCTATAATTTTTAAAACAGATATAAAAAGTGAATTACTTAATACGGACGGATACGAAGTAATTGAACTTACAAGGAATCCATATCTTGACAACTCACAAATCTAGATGATTTGAGCTGGTATTATATATCTAATATGCCTCCGCTTAATTATTAATTTCTTTGTTCAACAATTTTATTTTAACAATAGCATTTTCTTTGTTGCCGTAAATTTACCTGTTGAAAGAGCGTAAAAATAAATTCCTGTTGGTAACGTACTTGCATCGAAATTTACTTCATAGTATCCGGCAGGCTTCTCACCTTCTTCAATATCAGCAACTTTTTCACCGAGTGAATTAAAAACACTCAATTTTATAAAAGATACTTCCGGAATTGAATACCCAATTGTAGTTGATGGATTAAAGGGATTAGGATAATTCTGCTCCAGCATAAAATCTGATGGAATATTTTTAACTTCTACCGTTAATTCCCCGACACCATGAGATGTACCATCAAAATCAATTTGCACTAACGCGTAATTATAAATACCAGAATTTAAGTTTTCATCATTAAAAGAGTAATTACGCAGCTCGGTTGTAGTTCCTGAACCAGCAACAAAACCAATTCCATTACCATCTCTGAATACTTTAAATCCCTGATTATTTATTTCTGTCGCTGTGGACCAATTAAGCATAACATTGTTTTTCTCAATTTTATAGTTAAATGATTTCAATTCAACCGGTATAATTGCACAAGAAGTGGTTTGACCTGAATTGGGAGTTATAGTTGTCAATGTGAGGTCCGCAGCAGAGATGAAACTGCCGGTTCCCAAATTCATATTAATTGCTTGCAAATTTGAGATTACAAATACATTTGAATTGAAACTTCCGAATGCACAGTCCGAAAAACCTGCAGCATCTGTCTTAATTAACCAAACATCATCTCCACCTAATGTATTTGATGATCTTCGTCCAGTTAATGCAAAGCCCTGATCAATACCCTCAACAACATCGTATCCATTATCATTTGTGTTACCGCCATATGTATGAAACCATTCTATATCGCCGCTTAAATTTATTTTTAATAGGAAGGCATCATAACTGCCGAAGCCATAACTATTAGTTGAACCAGAAATTATACATTTGGAATCGGATGTCAATAATGCACAATGTACCATTTCATTACCAATACCTCCAATAGCTTTTGCCCACTCAACATTACCAGAATTATCTGTTTTTATAAGAAAGATATCCTGTGAACCACCGAGACCATAAGATTTTGTGTCACCAACTAAAAGAAATCCACCATCAGGTGTTTCAATAAGATCACGTCCCCAATCCTCAATGTAACCTTGAAAATATTTTGCCCAAATAATATTACCCAAGGTATCTAATTTGATCAAGGTTGGTCTTACATCGTATGAACCTGATATGTCGAGTGCACCTGATAAAACATAATTTCCGTCTGAAGCAACTTTGCAGGAAGAATTAAAATCTTCATATAAGGTACCATAAGTTTTTGCCCATTCTATTGTACCATTACTTGAAATTTTCATGGCTTGTACATCCTTTGCACCCACACCAATTGAAGCATTGTAGCCTGCAACCAACAGTCCACCGTCAGGCGTTAAGCTTAACTTCCGCAATTCTTCTGCTTGGACTGATCCGGAATATTTAGACCAAACAATATTTCCAACTGCATCAATTTTTGCTATTGCCATATTGAAAAGCCCAGATCCATCTCCGACATATCCCGATAGATAGAATCCACCATCTGTAGTTTGTTTTACACCATGAATTCTATCATAACCAAATGAGTTGTAGACTTTCGTCCATTGAATTATTCCGGTTGAATCAAGTTTAACAAGAAACATATCTTCGCTTGAAGAAAAACTAGCTGTTGATCCTCCAATCACATATCCACCATCGTTGGTTTTATCAATTACTACTCCTCTTTCGGAATTTATCCCGCCATAAGTTTTTTCAAATTGTGTTTGATAAGTCGAAACCCCACCACCATTTGTTGTCTTAAGTATTACGCCATTATCACCCACTACCCAACCCTTAAGTGAATCAGCAAAGTAAACTCCAAAAAGATTATTATTTGTTCCGCTGTTTTGCTGTAACCAATTAGTTCCTCCATCTGCAGTATGTATTATTTTACCATTTAATCCAACTGACCAACCTTCACTCTGATTTATGAATTTAATATCTCTCAGCTCAACATTAACTCCAGAATTACCAAGTAACCAATCCAAGCCATAATTGATCGTTCTGAGTATTTTGCCTGCTGCCCCACAAGCCCATCCGTAATTTTCATCGATAAAAAATAAACTCATCATCCTTTCATTTGTTGGTAAACCGATCCAAGACCAACTTTGGCCGCCATTTATTGTTCTTAATAAATATCCCTCTAGACCACCTCCAACCCAACCTTCGCTAGGACTAAAGAAATATGCTGAATAAAACCAATAGCTGTTAAATGGACTTATATCATTCCAAGACTGTCCACCGTTTGTAGTTTTATACAATATGCCATTGCTGCCCATTGCATAACCATTGTTTGAGTCTGAAAAAAATATTCTGTGCAATGAGTATCCCCAGACTGTTAATTGAGTAAACCAGGAATCTCCACCGTTAGTCGTTCTCAATATTGAACCGTGTCTATCTGGTACAAACTCATATAATACTAACCAGCCATTTAATGGATCTGTAAAAAATATTGAATGAATATTATCTGAAGTAGAAATCGATTGTGAGTTCCAGTTTTGTCCACCATTGGTAGTTTTAACAATTGTGCCTAAATTTCCTGCAGCCCAGCCGAGATTGTCATCTAAAAAGAAGCAAGTCATAAACCTATTCGTTGTACCAGAATTTTGTGGAATCCATTGAGAAAAGACTTGTGAAGAGAGAGTAAAAAGAAAAATAATTGCTAAGAGTAAATTCCTCATAGAAAACCCCTTTCTTTTTTTGTAAACTTAGATATTTCAACTAGGAATATCAATACTGTATGATTAAAATCTGAATTACTAAACTCCCAGAGTCTTCAAAACGTTATTTCTTATATATTTCTCAAAGTAGCTGATTTTCTCTAAATTTCGGGAGATTCATTTACTAAAACATCACTTTATGACTTATAAATTTCCTGTATATCAGCCTTCTCTAAGGGGAAATGAAAAAAAATACGTCGATGATTGCCTCGACAGCACTTGGATTTCGTCTAAAGGAAAGTATATAAAGCTGTTTGAGGAGTCCTTTTCAAAATTTACGGATATAAAATATTCTGTTGCAGTATCCAACGGAACGGTTGCACTGCATTTAGCTTTGCTCGCTTTGGGTATTGGAGAAGAAAATGAAGTAATTGTTCCTACTTTTACATATGTAGCTTCTGTAAATGCAATCAAGTACGTGAATGCGAAACCTGTTTTTGTGGATTCAGATTCTCAATCGTGGCAAATTGATCCCTCGAAAATTCGCGAGAAGATTACAAAAAAAACGAAAGCTATTATGGCTGTGCATATTTATGGCCACCCTTGCGATATGAATCAAATCAAAAAAATTGCTGAAGAATTCAAACTCTACATAATTGAAGATTGTGCTGAAGCCATAGGAAGTTATTATGATAACAAACACGCAGGAAGTTTTAGTGATATTTCCACTTTTAGTTTCTTTGGAAACAAAACCATTACCACTGGTGAAGGAGGAATGGTTTGCACTAATAACAAACAACTTGAAGATCTGGTTATTAGATTAAAAGGACAAGGCCTCGCACAAGGAAAAGAATATTTTCATGATATAGTTGGTTATAATTATAGAATGACAAACATTTGTGCTGCTATTGGTTTTGCACAGCTTGAAAGGATATCTGATATTTTAAAAGAGAAGGATAGAATTATCTCGGAATACAAAAAGGCTTTGAAAAATGTTCCTATTGTAGTTCATCAGGAAGTTGGAAATGTTAAACACTCTTACTGGATGTTTACAATACTTGCAGCTTCTGAAAAAGAAAAAAATGAGTTGAGAGCTCACCTTGATGAAAATGGAATTGAAACCAGACCCGCTTTCCATCCAGTCCATACAATGCCGATGTATTTTGAAAAAAATAAATATCCTGTTGCTGAAGACCTTGGCAAAAGAGGAGTTAACCTGCCGAGCTATCCTGATTTAACTAATGATGACATTAAGTTTATAACTTCAACAATATCTTCTTTTTATAATGGAAAAAGATAGTTTGGAAATAAAAGAGTTGGTGACAAAGCACGCTTCTCTTTTTTCGAAAAGATTATCCGAAGAAAGTGAAGAGTATTTGAAACATTTTATTCCATTTGCTGAATATTCAGAAGCATATCTCAATAAAATATTAAGTGAAAAGAGATTAGATAAATATTTTGGGTTGTTTCTAAAAAAGGATTTGATTGGATTTTACATGCTCAGAGGATTTGACAAAGGTTATGAAATACCTTCATACGGTGTATGGATTTCTTCAAAGTATGCTGATAAGGGTTTATCAACACTTACACTATATCACGCTTTTGCATTCTGTAAGCTTAACGGAATAAAAACTCTCATGCTCAAAGTTCATCCCGATAATTCTACCGCGAAAAATTTATACGAAAAATTGGGATTCAAACAAACAGGATTTGATGAGAAGATTAATAATATCATCTATCATAAGTCAATCTCCCTCTGAAATTAAATGACAATCGGATTCTATATTCACCACACTACTATATCTGCTGGTGGAATCTTTACTTACACAATCGGAATTCTAAAGGAAATTTTAAAATCTAAGGAAGTTGAAAAAGTTATCATCGTCACTTCGAGTGAAGTAAATGATAAAATAATAGAAATTTTATCCGATTCTAAACTGCAAGTAGCAAATATAAATCGAAACGATCCTGCAGTTAAAGTAAAACTCTTTATCTATTTCTTGCTATTGACTTTTTCAATTTTACTAGGAAAAATCATCAATGCAAAAAAACTAATTGAAACTTTAGTACATTTTTCAAATAAAATAAATCCTTATACAAAAGTTCTTTCAGAATTAAACATTTCAGTATTTCATGTTCCAGTACAATACTCTCCAGTTTACGGAATAAAAGTTCCAGTAATAATCACAATGCATGATTTGCAGGAGTTCCACTATCCTGAATTTTTCAGTATTAAAGAAAAAATCAATCGTAAAATCAATAACCAAATTGCAATAATATATTCAGATCATATTATTGTTTCGTTTAAGCATGTAAAAGACGATATATTAAAATTTTTCAAGGTTTCAGAAGATAAAGTATCTATTTGTCCACCTCCGTTTTCTGAAAGCTGGTTTTTATCCAGGAATGAAAGTAGTTGGGCAGAATTATCAAAGAAATTTGAATTGAAAAAACGTTATCTCATTTATCCAGCAGCAACCTGGAAACACAAGAACCATTCAGCATTGATTAAAGCTTTGAAAAGGTTAAGAGATGAAGGAATTGAAATTGATTTAGTCTGTACTGGAAATAGAACAGAATATTACAAAACAATTCAATCTATAATTGACGAGCTTGATCTAATAAATGCAATTCATTTTTTAGGAATAGTTACTGAGGAAGATTTAATTGGACTTTACAAGAATGCAAGACTTGTAGTTATTCCAACACTATACGAAGCCGGCAGTGGACCACTTTATGAAGCAATGAGATATGGTATTCCAGTTGTTTGTTCAAATGTAACTTCGCTACCGGAAACTGTAAATAATAACGAGTTTGTATTTGATCCAAACAACCTGGAAGAAATGACAGATAAAATTAAGTCCGGAATAGTCGATGGGGACTTCAGAAGGAGAAATATTCAAAACTCGACGGACAGGATGAAAGTATTAGAAAAAAATAATTATTCCCAACGCTTCATAAATACTTACAAAAAGCTGCTTTCCTAATTGCTTCTATAGTTTTTAGATAAGAATTCGTTATCCGATTCTGTTTTACTTTTCAATCCGGTGTGAAATAGTCCGGTTAATCCCAAATCACTCAACTTCATAATAACATTGAACCAAAAGTCATTATGTTTTTCTTTTGACAACAAATGAAAAGCTTTACCATCGGTGTTTAAATGTAGGTTAAATTTCCCGGCAAGATACTTTAAAGTCTTTGTTGAGTAAAGAGAAACATGCTGACCAGAATCCAGACTATAATACCACCATTCAGATGGTTTAGGAGGTGTTCCTTTAAAAAGCCGAGTCGAAAAAATTATATTTTTAGAAATTTTCAAAATCTTCTCGATCTCTTCAACTGGCTTTGCAAAATGTTCAAAACATTCGAAAGCTGTAACTGCCTTAACCTCATCCTGTTTATTATATTCAAAACCTTTTGCAAAAAGATTTTCTGCGAATGGATCATACCAATAAAAATCAAATCCAAAATCACGCATCATTCTTACGAATATTCCATAACCACCAGCAAAATCGAGATACTTTTTATTTGAATCAAATAAAGATTTAATCACCGCAGAACTTCGTTTGGCAAAAAGGTAGTTACGTTTTATAATTCCGGTATCGGTCATTCCTATTGCTGACTTATAAGCTTCATCAAGCCAGAAAGGCTCTTCAGTCTGTAGAAAATCACATTCAGTACAGTGATAGTATTTAATCGTATGCTTATTAAGAATTTTAGCTGAAAATATTTCTTTGGATTCGCTGGAGCAAATTCTGCACTTCATTTTATATCTATCAGGAAAATTTTATAAAATTAATTATTTTTCTAATCAGAGTTAACTTAAATAGTTTTTGTATATCAATGACTATTTCTTCATTTAATTCCGGACTTGGGTCAAGAATAAGTTCTCTGTCAGACACTCGAAGTTCAACATCTAATTTTTTTGATGAGGATGAATGTGTACCGCTTTTATCAGTTCCTATATTTTTGCAAAGTGGAACAACAGGATATAAACAGTATGCATTGTTTTTGAAATGTGCATAACCCCACCTGATTGCCCAGGAATCAATTTTCCCTTTCATTTGAGCTTTCAACATCTGAGAGAGATCTTGTCCTCCCCTATCAAATAAGTTTTGAGTTTTTTTATCTGAAATAAAAGTACTAAAATCTTTTACATCCCAATCAACATTTTCCCACCTGTCTTTCCATGTTCCCCAGCCCCATGAAGATGCCCTGTAAGAAATAAAAATATCTTTCCGATATTTGTTTGGAATATCGATGGGATATGGATATCCAGATATAGAATAAATACTTTTATTATCCTTATAAAATGCCAGAGCTTTGTTCATAAAACTCAGAAATGATGGTGAGGTAATTATATCGTCTTCCATTACGATAACCCGATCATTCTGTTTGAAGACTTCAGTTACTCCGGAAATTACAGAGTTAGCGAGACCGAAGTTTTTATCTCTCAATACAAACTCAGTACTGTCAAAACCATTTATTGTCTTTATATATTCTCTGACAGCCTGAACTTTTTGTGAATCATTATCATTCTTAGCACCATCAGAAAAAATTATCAATCGCGATTCACTTGCAAGAGTATTCTTTAATAAAGATTCGACAGTCCTTTTAGTGTGTTCAGGACGGTTGTAGACGAAGAGAACTATTGGGGATAAATTTGCCAAGCTTGATGTTACATTTGTTAATTTTTCTTTAGACAAATATAATTGATTTGAGGTAAATGAAGAGGTATGTTGTCCATCAATAAAAAACCCTGCATTCATTTAATAGTTCTAAGAATGCAGGGTCCATTAGGAATTTTTGGGAGTTACTTCAGAAGTATCATTTTCTTAGTCTCTATAAAATCACCAGCCTTAATTCTGTAAATATACATTCCTGATGCTAAACTCGAAGCATTAAACTCAATTTCATGATATCCTGATTTCATTTCTTTATTAACTAATGTTGATACTAACTCACCAACAACATTATAGATGCTCAAGTTTACATTCGATTCTTTTGGAACTGCGAACTTGATTGTTGTACTTGGGTTGAATGGATTCGGATAATTCTGATATAATTCGTATGAAATGGGTAATCCTCCTATGATTCTTCCTGATACTTCTATAGATGTAATCTTAGT
>Ga0208980_10002700_pt1 | contig 10739 bp, 7 predicted proteins | sample WetSurMetagenome_3_FD_187993 | JGI IMG/M metagenome (GOLD analysis project Ga0208980, IMG submission 187993) | Wetland microbial communities from Twitchell Island in the Sacramento Delta, sample from surface sediment Aug2011 Site A1 Bulk (version 2) | ecosystem: Environmental > Aquatic > Marine...
TCGAGTTCTGGGCAAGAACCGAAAAACAGATCCGTAACTTAATGAAAAATTCTGGATTCATAGATGTCCAGACAAATAGATTCATCTGGCGAAACCTGTTCAGGACACCAGCTGATGCCTGTGATTTTTTTGCGGCTGTTACTTCAAACTGGTGGTACGCAAAAATTCCTGAAAGTAAGAGATTGCATGAATATCAGAAAGCAAAACAGTTATTTGAATCCAGGGAAATAAGGCAGGTTACAGATGATGTGATTATTGGATACGGGAAAAAACCAGAATAAGAATCTGCCAACAGAAAATTATTACAATCAGTAGTTGAGAGACTGAAACCATTGATTTTTGTTTTATTTTATTAATAAACTTTAATACCTTTAATCTAAGAATCAACATGTCAGGGGGTAATAATGGACTCATCTACATTAAGCATCTTGGTTTTTGGCATTTACCTCATATCTGTGGGTGCAGGGTTCCTTTTCATCCCAAACATTCTGCTTCCTTTATTCAAATTCGCAAAAACAAAGGAACCCTGGATAAGAGTCGTGGGGATTCTTGTTCTGATTATTGCACTATTCTATCTGGTAGCTGCTTACTACAACCTTACTGTGATATATTGGACAACAGTATTCGGTAGGTCTTTCGTTTTAATAAGTTTTACTGGACTTATCCTTGCAAAAAAATCACATCCAATGCTTCTCTTGTTTGGTGTAATTGATGCATTGGGAGCTATCTGGACATTAATCACATTACTTTAATCCAGACCGTCTTATGAAGTGGTCAGGGAAGGATTGATTTTAGATCTGGCCTTTATTAAAAAGAATAAAAACCAGGATGGTCTTACGAAAAAGTCTGTCCTAATTTCTTAAGCTTAGGTGTTTGTGAAAATTCTGATCTTATATTTTGTTCAGAATCTTAATATCGGGCATGCCTATTACTCCCCCCTTTTCCATTGCTAATTTCAATTCAGGATTTGCCATAAATCCATTTATTGCTTCTACACTTGGAGCTTCTCCAATAATTGTTAGCTTATTTGGATTATCAACAGAGTGATATACGCCCGTACTATTGAAACCTGCTTTTGAACGATTTACTTCATCAGCATCAAAAACTTTTCTCCAGTCAGAGTAGTTTTTGCATTCATGAGAAATAATAACTGTTACCATTTTGTTTAAATTAATATATTCCTACTCGTATGGCTTTTCGGCTTTGCCCCGTTTTTTTAATGGGTTTCTGGACTCCTGTGTTATAACAATATCAAACCGAATATGTTCGTGGGATTTTAAATCCCTGTTGTTTCCAAATGTATGTTATACTTGGTGAGACCCTCTTTTAAAGTGGTCAAAGAAGGACGAATTTTGAACAAAGTCCATTACAATCAAACCATGAGTGGAGGTATTTTGCTATAAACAACCATATACTTCGCAAAAGAGTATATGATTGTTTTATCTTATAAGGTCCGATTTCTATTTTATAAACGGGTAATCGTCATAAACGAGATTATTAGTGATCCTTACTGGATTGCTCCCATCGCCGTTCATAATATAAATTTCCTGATTAATAGCAGTATTAACAGCAAAGTCCCTGGTACTTGTAAAAACAATAAAATCACTTTTTCTGGACCAGGAAGGACGGGCATCCATACCTGGAGAGTTAGTTAAATTTATCTGGTCCGATCCGTCTGCATTCATCACATATATTTCAGGATTTCCATCCCGTGCACTCATGAAAGCTATCTTTGACCCATCTGGTGACCAAGTAGGCATCTGATCGAATGCGGTACTATTTGTAAGCCTTGTGACATCACTGCCATCTGCATTCATTACAAATATATCCGTTAGACCCAATCCTGTTCCTAAATTTGACTGAAAAACAATCTTACTGCCGTCAGGCGAATATGATGGCCATTTATCATCCTGTGTCCTGGTTGTTAACCTTGTAAGTTCAGTGCCATCCAGATTTACACTATATATTTCATGGTTTCCATCGCGGTTACTAGAGAAAATTATACGGTTTCCAAATGGTGACCATTCTGGCCATTCCTCATCTGCGGTTGTATTTGTAAGATTAAAAAGTCCCTGACCATTAGCATTCATGACAAAAATGTCTCTCGCTGTTCCAATTCCCACGGATGCAAAAGCAATATGCTGCCCGTTTGCTGACCAGGTAGCCCGCCCATCCGCAACTGTATTATTAGTCAACCGTACAAGATTTAAACCATCTGCATTCATGACATAGATTTCATCAGTAATTACATCTCTTTTGCTTATAAACAAAATCTCACGGGCTTGTTTATCACTGCTAATTGTACTCTGAACTGATCTATTCGACAATGCTGATTGCCCTAAATCTGATTGATTTTGATCATCCTTCGAACAGGAGCTAGTAGTCAAGAGCAGTACAGTTAAACCTGAAACTCCTGCGTTTAATAGAAATCTTTTAGTTCTCATTTTGTGTGTCTGTTAAGTTTTCCTACTCTAAAAAGGATTTTCGGATTCTTCCTTAAGCTGATCATTTCTTTGGAAAAATAGTGTTCGGAGAGGATGTCAATACATTATAAAAGATTTATTGAATACATATATACTGTACTGACTATATCATATATTTGTAAATTTATATTATTATTTTCTGTTTAAACAACATTTGTCAAAATAATTTTCTGAAAATCATGCTGTTAATAAATTAACAGTAAAATATTAGTTGTGATTATTCCTTATTCATAGTGGAGGTTGCTGTTTAGATTACAATAGCTGAATACTTTAAATGGGGAAAACAATACTGAGGATTTATATTTTCGATTTCCAATAGGTATTAGAATATTTTATCTTTATGTGAAAAATAAATTTGAGAATTATATAAACCAATGGAAAATAACTCTGTGGTAAGTACCACACCAGTTTATACTCTAGGTGTTGCATCAGATCTTTCAAGGATTCCTATTCATTCAATAAGGCAATACATTGATAAGGGGTTGATGATTCCGTTTAAGAAATAATCAAGCCGAAACTTATTTTCTCATGTGGATATTTTATGACTAAAATATACTCATAAATTGCTGGAAAAAGATGGCTTAAACATTGCAGGCATAAAAACCTTATTGGCTCTTATTCCCTGCTGGTCAATCAGGCAATGCACCAGGGAGGAGCGTATAAAATGTAAGGGCTATTCAAGTGAAACTTATCCCTGCTGGGAAGCTTCTGAAAAGGGAACACTTTGTAAGAGTACTAATTGCAGGGAATGTGAGGTTTATCGAAGCGTTGAAAATTATCCTGATCTGAAATCATTCATCAAAACAATTATGCCGTAAAATAAATTCGATAATTTTAGAAAGGATTTAAAATAAATGCTTTGGAAGTCAACTTTCCAGGTTGGCAAACTCCATATTCCTTTCATGATCTGATTTTATTGGAAAATCCAACTGTCACGACTATCGTTGTATGAAATCCATTTCTCATCCCTTAACTGAGTAAAATTCTATTTGTTTCCTATTGTATGTTAAGTGTTTTCAGTCCGACTTTTGAAGTGGTCAGAGTAGGAAGGATTTTCTTGACCTCTGCAGATATCTGCAGAGGTTATAGATTTAATAAATATCGACTGTTATTATCAATAAAATCACCAATTTAATCCTGGGTTAATCTGGTCAACTCTGGGACATTTTTTCATGTTGGTAAAGCAAAGGTTTGGCCCGTACTGATCTGTCATGAAAAGTCCCTAAAACATATTCCAGGACAACCTTCGAATACTCTGACCTTCTAAGAAGTCAAAATAATTGACTTTGGTATCAGGATAGCGTAACTTTACATAGACAAATACCAGTAACCTGATTGATTACACATTAAATCCTACATCAATGGCAATCTGGTCAGCGGAAATAAAAGAGCTTGAGAAACTTTATGAATCACTCAAAGGTCAGCTACCCGACCTTGAGAAGGAACTGGAACGATTGGTCAGAGCTGATGATGAAAACATGATTCTCCTGTATTCAAGGAGATGTCTGGAAGTTATCATTACTGATCTCTGTGAGTGTGAACTTAAAAGACCTCGGAAGACTGAACCTCTGAAGGGGATCATAGATAAGCTGCATAAGGAAGAAAAAGTCCCATCGCACATTATTAGTTCCATATATGGGCTGAATGAACTTTCAACTTATGGTGCACATCCCAAAGACTTTGATCCTGAGCAGATAAAACCAGTTCTTGTTAATCTTGATATTATCATAAAATGGTATCTGAAATACAAGGATTTCCAGATTGTGGGTAAATTAAGGGCGGAAGAAGAAAAGAGTGGGATTAAATACCCAACAGTTACTTTAGCAGAAAAATCTATCGCAGTCCTGCCATTTGTGAATATGAGCCCTGAGAAGGATCAGGATTATTTCTGTGATGGTATAACAGAAGAAATAATCAATGCCCTTGCCCATATTGAAAACTTTAAAGTAATAGCCCGTACTTCTGCTTTTGCATTTAAGGATAAACAGACTGATGTACGTGAAATAGGACGGATACTTAATGTTAAAACATTACTTGAGGGTAGTATCAGGAAGTCTGGAAATCGCCTTCGCATAACTGCACAGCTTATAAAGGTTGAGGATGGTTCCCATTTATGGTCGGAACGTTACGATCGTGAATTGAAGGATGTGTTTGCCATACAGGATGAAATATCTCTGGCAATCACAGACAACCTGAAGATTAAACTTTTAGGTAAAACTAAAGCTATTATTACGAGACGGCATTCCGAAAATCTTGAAGCCTATAACCTTTATTTGAAAGGTACTTACTACTGGCAGATGATGACAACGGTGGGTTATAAGAAAGGTATAGAGTTTTTTGAGCAAGCAATTAAGAAAGATCCAGACTATGCGCTTGCTTATCTTGGATTAGCGACAGTCAACATAGTCAGTACAACTTTTGGAGATGCCTCACCACATGAAGCTTTGTCCATAGCAAATGAATATGTAAATAAAGTTATGAAAATCGATAATACCCTTGCTGAAATCTATGAAACACAAGGTAATATCAATACTTATTATTATTGGAACTGGAGGGAAGCAGATCGAAATTATAAATATGCACTTCAGATAAATCCAAACTCTTCAATGATCCATATTAATTATTCTATTTTCCTGACAATTACAGGACACTATGAGGAGGCTGTTTACGAGGCAAAACTAGCCCAGGAACTTGATCCGCTTTCATGCTATATTAATACGCGAACAGCTGATGCCTATGTTTATGCTGGCCAGTATGACAGGGCAATAGAAGAATATCAGATGACCTTGAAAATAAATCCGAATTATTTCCTTACCCACTTTCAGCTCGGTAGGGTTTATTTAGCAAAAAAGATGTTGAAAGAGTCTGTCGTTGAACATGAGAAGGCAGTTGATCTTTCAGAAGGGAACTTGTTTGCCATAGCCGTTCTTATATGCCGCTACTATCTTATTGGAAAGATAGATCAGGCAAATCAATTATTTGAAAATTTAAAGAAAAGGTCAGAAACTGAATATGTGCCAGCAACATCTTTTTATTTAATCCATAGAGTGCGAGGTGAAGAGGACTTGGCATTGGAGGGATTAAAGAAAGCCTGTATAGAGCACGACACATTTTTGCCATTTTTCAGATTGGATTCTTATCTTATTCATGAAGGATCTAAGTATCAAAAGTTACTCAAAGAAGTCGGACTTTTATAATCGACAAAGAAGGCCGTAATATCTTTATTCCGACGGTTCAGTTTTTGGCACAGGTTTTTGAACAAAAGCATTAAATGAGAATTTCCATTCCCCATTAATTTTTTCAAAAAATGCTATTTGTATATTAGTGTCTTCCACAGCAATATTATTATAATCATATTTCCATGTATTGTCACATATTAACCAGGCAGAATTTTCAACAACTTTTATAATTATATTCCTTTTAAGATTTTGAGAATTTTTATAACTGGTATCTGCTAAGTTTCTTTCAGTATAACTTTCATATAATTTTTTAATTTCATCCCAGCCCTTATAGATATTGTAAGAATCTGGCCCTTGTTCAAGTCTGGTTGCAGTATTATCCTGCAGGTGGACTGCAAAAACACGCTTCAGGTCATTAATAGCATAGGCATCGCCTTCTTCATGAAGAACTTTAAGGACAGCCTCTTTTTCTTTTTCAATATCAATCTTCTCTTTACAGGATATGCATGTTAAGAAGATTAGAGCAAGTACAACAAATAAAGACTTTTTCATGATTTGAGATTATTAGTTAAACATCGGATGCAGTTTTCAGGTTAGCTGCCGTGCTGTCAGATTGTGAAAAGATCCCTTCCCCTCTGGCAATTATGTAACTCAGGTCGCTCGTTGCTGATAGATGGTTATTAAAGTACAACCAGTATCGAATAACCTATTTATATGCAAGTTACACCCTAAAAGAACCAAAGTCAAATTTTTTTTATACATCTGTTGAATTCTAAAATCAGCTTATTTGACTAAAAGTTACCGAATAAAAATGACCTACAAAAAAAAAGTTAAATCCTTGATGTTTCTTTATTTATGTTATGCCTTTTCAGACCTTCTTTTGAAGTGGTTAAAGAAGGACGGATTTTATACTTCTTTTCAGGATACAGGTTTTAATCTTTTCTCTAAATAGATATATCTTAATATTTTACTACAAGATGCCATCTGTTTGATGCTTGAACATTTTGGTAAGTTGGCGGAGCAAATGGTTTGCAAAATATGATATTTCAGGATAGGTCTCTAAATCATATGCAAGATCAATCTTTGAATACACTTCCCTTGGCACAATTAAAAAAATGACTTTTGTTTAAAAAGAGTGTAACTTTAATCTGATAATCAAGATTGATTATAAAACACAATTAAAATGACGTTTTTGAATATAAAGAAAAAAAACATGAAACCAACATTAGTATTTCTGATACCATTGTTCTGCTTTGAGTTATCAGCTCAACAGGCTAACCTAGTTCAGCTCACAAATCAGGAAAGGTCAACTTTAATTAAGGTAATTGAAACTGATACGGTTTTTGGTAAATGGTATAAGGACACATCTAAGTCTATAAGAATCTATAGGCAGTACAAAACAGAAGTAATACATTCAGATTCCACATGGAAAAATGATCAGGAAAGATTACAAAAAATAAGAGATTTTGGATATACTGCCAAATTTGAACTAATTCCTCTAGTTGAGAACCTATATGGAAATAATGAATTAAAAAAAGGAATTTATGTTGCAGGAGGAGTTTCCTACCTTATAAGAACAGATCATTCAACAATACTTTTTGATACAGGTTATTATTTAGATTCTACAATTTGTGTGCTTCGCTACAATCTCAACAAACTCGGAATTGATATTGGTGAAATAGATGCTATTGTTATATCTCACAACCACATGGATCATCAGGATAATTGGAGATGGATAAGTGACTCTACTTTTATAAACTCAAAAAATGAGAACATCCTTCCTAAAATGAAAATATATGTTCCCAATGACAAACTAAATCTCAAAACTGCTACCTTCTTCTCTCATGATCCTATTAAAATATGTGAAGGAGTTTATACAATGGGAATTATTGAAGCACCATTGTTTGACGTCCCTTTGACACAGGAACAATCTTTAATGTTTAATATTAAAGATAGAGGTATTGTAATAGTAACTGGATGTGGACATCAAACTGTTGAAAAAATGCTTCAACGATTTGACAAATTATCGAAGGATCCTATCTATGGTATTCTTGGTGGGCTGCACTTACTTGTATTAGATAAAGGTTCATTCATTGCAGGATTGCTCCCCTGGGAACCTTTCACTATTGATGATGTAAATAGGAAAGTTGGACTAATTAAGAATCGGAATGTAAAACTTATTGGTATTTCAACTCATGATAGTTCTCCTAAAGCAATAGAAGCGTTTAAGATAGCTTTCCCGACGGAATATAAAGATTTAAGGGTTGGGGAATGGTTAGTAGTAAAATGAATTGATGAATAATGAATAATTTAAATCCCTGTTGTTTACTCATATCTGTTAATTGTTTTCAGACCTTCTTTTGAAGTGGTCAAGGACGGACGGATTTTGAAGAACGATTTATCATTTTTACTATTTTTTAAGGTATCTGGTGATAGATGATTCTTTACTAAGCCTCATTCCCTTCCATCCTCAGAAACTATACCAGAAGCAACCAGAATTGGTCTGGCGACCTCTGGCAAATTAAAGGACTGAGCTATATCGCGAGGTTTTGATGGATTTTTTGACAATCTGTTTAAATTTAAACGAAGGATCGTGGTACCAAGTCCATTCTTTCCTTGACAACATACTCAATTTACTTCCCGATCTGATAATTTCTTGACCCTAATTTGCGTAAAAAAGTTAATTTTACATATACATTCTTAGTAACTGATAATTTCAATGTGGTTGTAATAGATAAATTATCAAACTAAACCATCTCTCCTCAAATGGCAATCTGGACTGCTGAAATAAATGAACTTGAGAGACTTTACGAATCCCTCAAAGATCATTTTCCTGAACTTGAGAAGGAATTAGGACAACTGATAAATACTGAAGATGCAAATGTCATCCTTCTTTATTCAAGGAGATGCCTTGAAGTCATCCTTACGGATCTATGCGAATGTGAACTCAAAAGACCCCGAAAGACAGAACCTCTGAAGGGGATCATTGATAAGCTCCACAAAGAGGATAAAATTCCTTCTCATATTATAACTTCAATGCATGGGCTGAATGAACTCTCTACCTATGGAGCACATCCAAAGGATTTTGATCCTGAGCAGGTAAAACCAGTCCTTAATAATCTTGATATAATTATCAAGTGGTATCTGAAATATAAGGGGACAGGTACTGATATTAATGTAAAACCAACCGAAGAGATTAAGCATGAAATAAAAAGCACAGGAGGTGTAAAAAAGGATATAACTATCTCAAGAAAAAAGCTGGCTGGCATACTCGGAGCATCAATAGGAGTTATTGCGTCAATTTTTGCTGTCCTGTACTTCTCTAATATCATTGGGGGTAGCAAACAAACTAAAGAACTTGAAAAATCAATTGCAGTATTGCCGTTTTTCAATGACAGCCCCGATGAAGAAAACTCCCATTTTATAAATGGCATCATGGAAGAGATACTCAATAATCTTCAGGTCAGTAATAACCTCAGAGTAGTATCACGTACTTCTGTTGAACAGTACAGGGGTGAAGCCAGACCAGCCATTCCTAAAATAGCGAAACAACTGGATGTTAATTATATAGTTGAAGGCAGCGGGCAGAAATATGGCAACTCAGTCCGTCTGAGGGTACAGTTGATCGAAGCTGTCAGTGACAAACACCTGTGGGCTGAATCATATGAAAAGGAAATAAAGGAAACCAAGGATATATTCGATTTACAAAGCCAGATTGCAGAATCGATAGCTTCCGAGTTAAAGGCAATAATTACACCTGAAGAGAAAAATCTCATTGAAAAATCAGCGACATTAAGTCTCTCAGCATATGATTTCTATCTTAGAGGGAATGAGAAACTCGCTAAATATTGGGGAGTTAAGGCTCCGCCAAAAGAGATACTTGTTAATGCGGAAGCGATGTTTAAAAACGCCCTGGAACAAGATCCTGAATTTGCCAGTGCTTATGTCGGTCTGGCTAAAGTATTCTTTTACAAGCACTATTGGGAATCATATTATTCCAGAAATTTTCTTGATTCAGTTCTGATCCTTTCAAATAACGCGCTTTCAATTGATGATAAACTAGCCGAAGCTTACAATATGAGGGGAACTTATTATGCGTTAAAAGGCCTTTTTGAAAAGGCTTTTGAAGATGTGGATAAAGCAATTGAAATCAATCCAAACGATTGGGTCTCGTATAAAAATAAGGGTTCTTTAATTGATTCATACCTTGGGGATTACGTTCAAAGCCTTGATAATCTGCATAAAGCTGTTAAAAGAGAAAGGGGAGAAAGCCTTCCTGACCTGCTGAAAACCCTGGCTCGAAAATATGTCGATATAGGATTTACAGATATAGCAAAAGACTTATACCTGCAGGCATTTAGGCTGGACGAAAATTCACTTTCACTTATTGGCTCCTCAGCATGGATAGAGTTCAGTCTTGAAAATTTTGAAGAAGCATTGAAAATATCTAAAAAAGCCCTGGAAACTGACTCTGCAAGATATATTAACCTTGATTATTATATTTGTCTGCCAGTGGCTTACAGGGATGAAGCTTATTTGAATGTTATAAAAAGAATTAAAAGTTATAACAAAAGTGGTGAATTGCCGCTGCAAAGTTCGCTCCGTATTGCCTACACTTTCTGGCAGGTTGGTAAACGAAAAGAGGCACAGTCCTATTTTGAACAACAAATAAAAATCGGAGAGGAAAGTATAAAACTTGGCAGGTTAATTGCACGATCATACAATGCTCAATATGACCTGGCAGCTACATATGCTTTTCTGGGTAATTATTCCAAAGCATACCAGTACCTGGATGAATTCAGTAAAAGAAAAAACTACCCCTTGTGGTGGGTAGTCCTTGCAAAACACGATCCTCTTTTTGACAGCATCCGTAATGAAGAACGATTTCAGAAAATCCTTCAAAATATGGAAGCCAAATATCAGGCTGAGCATGAACGTGTCAGGAAATGGCTTGAAGAGCAAGGCATGTTATAAATAAATGATGCTGATCATAATTTTCCTTCAGAACTGCTCGCTAAAATCCAGATTTAAATCCTTCTTTGTTTCCAAATGTATGTCAGGAGTTTTCAGACCTTCT
>Ga0208980_10002701_pt1 | contig 10735 bp, 11 predicted proteins | sample WetSurMetagenome_3_FD_187993 | JGI IMG/M metagenome (GOLD analysis project Ga0208980, IMG submission 187993) | Wetland microbial communities from Twitchell Island in the Sacramento Delta, sample from surface sediment Aug2011 Site A1 Bulk (version 2) | ecosystem: Environmental > Aquatic > Marine...
AAAAGGGCTGTTTGCAAAAAAAAATCCAGATTTGAAGGGCTTTGTCTTTTTGATCCTTGTTGATGACTTTCTCAAACTCTTTGAAAATTTCATAGGTTACACCCTGGACTTTTCCGTGGTTCATATTATACTGCATTTTACTATTGGTTAGCAGGACACGAATAGCCCGGCGTTTAACCATACCGTCATAATCACCGGTCCATATTTGGGTTGCGCGTTTAATAACTTCCTGGGCAAAATCTTCGGCCTTGGCCCGGGTGCTGACCATTAATAAAACCAGGAGAAGAAAGATGACCCTCAGAATCTTTTGGGAAAGCGCGGGAATGGATAACATCCGGAACTCCTTTTTTTGGTACGCTGCTTTCGAGGCCTCAGACCTTCAATTTTGAGAATGCACCGGTTAAGACGAACTCTTCCTCTAAGTTTAACTTTCTAAAAATGAATTAATTATTTAAGTATTTTTTAAATTTATGTCAACCGATATTTTTGAGTCCGCACCTCCCACACTAATCCAGAACCAACGGTAAAGACAAAAACCACTCATTGAATTTTCCTCAAATTTTTGTTTTAGGAAAATTCAACGTAACTATCTTAATATCCAGTTTTTTTTGAATTCCGGATCAAGTTCGGATTCCGGAAAAGCACCGGCTCGTGCTTAGCTCCTTGTGTCCCCGTCAGCGGAATCCGAATGGCCCAACAACACAATCACATTGTTAGGGAGTAGTGGCCAATGATTCTCTTTCTACTTTCTTCCAGGTTTTGTCCGGATCATATTTTTTCATGGCGCCAGCGATTTTTGCCGTATCCGGCCCCAGGTCCTTTTCGTAGATTATGTCCTGCTGGTTCACGATAAAGGTCATGACCCCGGAATTTCTATACTCAGCAGGATAGGCAACCAGGCCAAACCCCAGCACCATTTTTTCCTTAACCACATAGCTATAGGTCCCGCCGGGCGCATTTTTACCCTGCTCGGTGAGTATCCTGAAGAAATACCCATGATACGGGGTTGGCCCCTCACTTTTCTTTTTGTATCCTTCCTTTACTGCCTGGGCAGCAAAGGGGCCCATGGGACTAGGCTTTTCGCCCTCTTTTACCGGCCAGTAGAGGCCATTTTTCTTTCCCTCATCACTTTTAAACTTTTGAGCAAACTCGCTCACCCCGTCGCCATTAGGGTCCGTACTGGCATATTCATGCTGGGCATCAGCATAGGCATCCATTAGGGGAATGACACTTAATTCGTTTCTGCCGATCCTCCGGTTCAGGATCTCCTCTTTCCCGGCGGCGGCATCGAAGTACCACTTTTCCCCGCTCTTTACGATGGGTACCGGAAGAGGCCAATCATCATTACCCGCACAGAGTATTGCGGTTCCAGGGTTTTTTTGCTCAAGTCGATTTTTTTCTTCATACTTCTGGACAAAATCAGTGCGCAGCTTCTTATCGGCAACCTCATCCCCGGAAGATACTATATCCTTTCCTTCGGGGCCGAAGATGGTAAGTAGTTCCTGCGTATCGTTTCGCTTACACGCATCAAACAGTGCCTTCACGGCTTCTTCGGGGGAGGAAAAGGCCTTCCCCTGAGGTTGCTTCGCTGCCTTTGAGGGACCCTCAGCAGCCATAGCGGTAGTTATCCCTATGATCAACATTACTCCAAGCAGAAGGGAGAGTTTTGCTCTCACGTTATTCCAGGTACGATAAATCATTGTTTTTTCCTCCATGGTACAATTATTCATGGCGAATCTGTTCGGTTTTTTTGACAAGCCTGAACTATCATGTTTCTTGGTCGCCGCTGATGGCATCATTACCTGCGGCCTCCTCCCCCACCACCTCGGCCACCGCCACCACCTCGGCCACCGCCACCGCCACCGCGGGAACCGCCACCATAACTGCCGCGGCTCGTACTCCCCCGTTGACTCGCCATCCGTTCACTACTCCCGTTTCTCTCGGACCCTCCAAAGGCACTCCGGTCTCCTCCTCCCGTGCGGTCGCGAGAGCCACCCTGTCCCAGACTCTCCCGAGAACCACTTCCTCCCCGGTCAAATCCGCGGTCAGCTCCTTGACTTCCATATCCCCGGGCGTCGCGCTGAGTTTGGGTGGGCCGGTTGGTAGACTGGCCAAAGCGTTGACTGGTGTTTTGGTCCCGGTAGGCAACTCCTTGCCGGTGTTGGGGGTTGTGCTGCCATGAGCCCTTACCGCCCTCACCCCTTCCCCGGCCGCCTTCACCCCTGGCCGGCATTTGGTTAGCGTATTTTCCGCGGTCGATGTTTGTGTTTCTATTAAAATTTCGGTTGATGTCGATGTCCACGTCTCCTCCATGCCAGTTACATCCGCCCCAGGCGTATCCCCAGGCGGCACCCATAGCTATGCCGGCTCCAAACCAAAATGCCCCGTATGCTGCCACGTAACCCGGCGGATAGTAATAGTAGGGTGGGTAGGCCGGCCACCACCAGGGGCCGTAAACCACGGTGGGATTATAGGTCGGCACATAGACAACCTCTGGTTGGGCAGGCTCAATGATAATAGTTTTGGTCTCTTTTTCGACGATCACCTTTTGTTCGGCGGTGGTCTTGAGATTGCCTTCGGCATCTGCTTTTGCCCGAAGCTTTTGTACGGTGTCCATAACCTCCTTTTGCTGGGCAAGAAAGGCATTGCCCAGGTTTCCGGTCCAGTCAAGTTTCTTGTTCATCATATCCAACACCTGCGGGAAATTGACCAAAGACTTGACACTGGCATCCCAGGGTTGCGCCTCCAGGGCTTTGGCTAATGCGTCTCCCTTGAGGCTCTTGTTCTGCTCCACCCAGCGGGCGGCATACACTATTTCTAATGGGTAGGTGGCAGCCATCAAAATCTGGGCAAGGAGAGAGTCGGGATACAAGGCGATCGGTGCAAGCATTTGGTCGAGCTGCTCCTGGGTGAACGCGGGCTTCCCGGACTCTTGCCCAATGCTGTAAGACGGCGCTGCAAAGATAAAAATCAGGAGCACCGCCAAGATCCGGAATGAAATTTTACTTCTCTTCATAATGTCCTCGCTTCGTAATAGTTATTTAAATTTTTAATCTTCATTGCCTCAAAAAATTCACCACCTACTTGTCAGGGTTGATTTTAGTGATCTTGGATCCTTGTATGCCGATCCCGCCCATCAGCCCCTTCTGATCGAAGATAAAAGCGTAAACACCCTTCTGCAGCGTGGTGGTTGACATGTTCTTGCCGAATCCCTTGTCCAATACTACCAGACTCGGCCCCGTCCCGAGTTCCCAGCCCTCACTCTTGTCAAGATACTTAACCGACTCGTCGTCCATGAAGAATAACACGTAGCCAAACGACTGAGCACCGGCCTGAAAACCATACGAGGCCGCGAGCGATCGATAATAGCCAACCGTCTTGCCGTGTTTGCGTAACGCCCCATCGCCATATTGCCCAGCGACGATAAAGCCACCCTTGACGATGCTGGGAAAAACAAGTATTGCCTTTGATTTATCCGCCAAAGCTTTGGCGCCGGGGGTATTATTGTAAAGAGTTGTCAATGCCTGGGTGGCGTTGCGGTCGATTTCGCTTGCGCTCGCAGCCTGCGCAAGGGCAGGCATACCGAGGTAGGCAGTTGCCGCGGCCAGCATGAGACAGAGCATTCCACGCAGTGTCCGTTTCATGGTTTTTTTCTCCTTTTAGGGTTTATTATTTTTTCATGATAACGCCCAAAAATAATTGCAGTAAGATTTATCCCAGCAGTCAGGTTTTGTCGACCATAGTGCTCCATTGTTGCTTCTGCCGTACCGCATTCAACTCCGTTCCTGCTATGGCTGAGGACAAACAATCGTGATTTCATAATCGCTTATTTTACCAGGGGAATCTTTTCCGCTAAATCGTAGCGGCCTACTGCCTGAATTTTATTTTCGAGTTGATAATACCGGGCTACCTTTTTCGCGGGAAGCACTGCCTTGAACTTGGGGAGATACGATGTTTTGAGTTGGAGTATTTCCTTTTCCAGGGCCAGATTTTTTTTCAAGAGTTCGTCTGCTTTTGTATCAGTAAGTGTTTCATAGTTTTTTGCATAGTCAAGAATCAAATCACCAATTTTTTGGTTCACCTTTTCCATATCCTTTTGGTAGCTGTCATACACGGGCCAAAATTGGGGATCCTCCGCATCAGTTAACTGCATATTAACCGCAATGAACGCCCGCTTTTGAGCCTTGAGCGCGTCGCGAACTGAATCCATGGTATTCTTCGTAACTTCTTGGGCGAAAGCAGGAAAAGCAATCAAACAAATGACCATAGCCACAATTATTCTTTTTAATCTCATCGGCAGCTCCTTTCATGGTTCACACAGATTTCGTCAAATCCCATACAGAAATTTTATGAGGGTTCTTTTGAAACAACGAGGTTTTTTTACCACTCCTTTGCTCAACCCTCAGTCCACCCTTAATGTACCGGGAGCACTTTTTTACGGCGCTCCCGGTAAGATAGTAAGGATTGTCTGTTCTTACTTAAGTACGTTGAAATCGTCCCGGCGATTTTTTGACCAGCATGCTTCATTGTGCTCGGTACAGGAAGGCTTCTCTTTTCCGTAACTGATGGCGGTCATCCGGTCAGCACCAATCCCCAGGGTTCCCAGGTACTTCATGGCAGATACTGCCCTCCGGTCCCCTAATGCCATGTTATACTCACTCGTCCCCCGTTCATCGCAATTGCCTTCAATCCGCACCTTCATCGCGGGGCTCTTCTTGAGAGCCTCAGCGTCTTTGTTCAGCGTTTCAATTGCGTCAGGTCTCAGATTGGACTTATCAAAGTCAAAATAGATCGGATCCAGGGTAAGCATTACCTCCGGTTCAGGGGCGGGGGCTGGTTCCTCAACAACGGGAGCTGGTTCGACCGCCGTGGTCGGCATTGGCTCAGGCACTGGCGCAGCCATTTTTTTGTGGCAACAACCACCGATGGCTAAAATGATGACAAGGATAAGGGGAATAATAGACCATTGAAACAGTTTTTTCTTCATTTTACCTCCTTTGATTAATTAATTAGTTAATTAATTATTGATTAACTACCTGTGTTCATTAGATAAAAAAATTATCTCCGGAACACTATTCCTCAACCTTTTTTCTTAGTTTATCACTTTGTTAAAGAGTTAGCAATATAAGTTAGCAATACAAAAGTTAAAAATATCACCTCCGTTTACCCATGGGTGGTTTTCAGGTCAGGGGCGGGCGCCATGACTGCAAGGAGTTTTTTGTCCGCCTGCTCTAAAAGTATATTTGCGTTCGCAACGAAAGCACGGTGGCTGTTGAGTTCTGTTGAAGTCCCGGCTCAATGACCTGCACCGAAGGAGTAACCTGAAGCCATGGAGTCAGGGCAACATTATAAAAAATCTCGCCCCCTGCCTCATGGTTCTGGAGAACCCCTCTTTGGAATAAAATTGACGGAAGCTGGTCGCTAAAACGGGTATAGAAGTAGCCGATCCCAAACCGGTCATCTGGTCTGCAGGCAGACATGCCTTTACCGCCGATACCAAAAGCAATGTGATAATTCATTGGATTCGATATTGCTTCCCCAACGCCAAACCGGCCAAATATTCCAATTCCCTGGTCCTTTCTGCCTTCCCGGAAAAATAAATACTGGTGAAAGTTGTAAAAAACACACCAGGAGTTTTTGTTTGTTTTCAGCGGTGTTCCCAAAATGATATGGTCTATGAAGGTCCGGGGATCCTGCTGGAGCGAATTAAAGGTTTTACTGCACCAGCTACCGCCAATGACTTGACCGCCGGGTTTTCCGAAGAAGTTGGTCGTTACGTCAAGCTCTGACACCAGGGTGGTGCCCTTATTAAAAACCGTCTTAAATCCAGTGGTGTTCGGCACCCCCTCGGTATCGAGGGCGAGGAACTGAAATTTGACCTCCGGGGCAGGAAGCCAGATAAAACCAGTCCCGAGCGCGCTGTAGGGACACGTCCGGAAAAAAACCGGGTTATAAAGAAAACCACAGTTCAGGAAGGTTGTTTTTTCGTCATAGGCAAAGGGGTTCCGGTCTCCTGGGCTGGTTATTAATTTCCCTATCACCACACCGAAGGTCTTGGACAAAAACTGGGCAAAAGACACCTCGGAAAGGTAGGTCTTCTCTTGATTGGGTAAAGGATAGAGCGCGTTTGAATTTACCGGCAGCATTGTTCCGGCATGGGGGAGGAGATTGTTGCCGTACTGGGTCTCACCCATGATAGTGAGAAAAGCGCCCGGCCAGAGGCCCAGTTTCTGAAAATCAAGGTTGAAAGTATAGCTGGCATGTCCCTGAAAAAGGGTATGGTGTTCAGGATCACCCCCCCAAGGATCTTTAATATCTTTCTGCAACCGGTTTCCTCCGGAAACATTTCCCTGCAAGACCTGGGTGAGATCAACATCAAGGGTGATCCCCTTTTCGGCTAATTCCTCCCGCACGCCGCCCCAGTTGCCGGTCAGCTTTTCCCGGGTAAGCAAATCTTCAAGGAAACTTTTGGGTTCTGAGGCCTCCGCGGTTGGCTTTACTTCAGCACCCGGGGAAGATCCACCTCCCTCAGCCCCTCGTGCCGTCACTCCAGCGCCGGTCATGAGAAAAATCATTGCCATTACTATAAGCATTCTGCGCAAATAAAAAGTATTACCCATTGATTTCTCCTTTCACAAAAAAACACTATTTTATTAAAACAAACCAATCTGAGTTACTTTACCTTTTCACTATCGGGCATCGGCCAACCTTATCCTTTTACCGTTAAAACTTTCCCTTTAGTAGCATGTTACCTTAAAAGCGTCAATTGCCGAAAAGATTGCCCTTAATCAGCTTCGGCAGCACCGGGGTTATCGATAACTGGATGTTCCACCGCTGCCCGAAGGTGTCCGGGTGAATGGGCATGTACTGTCCCGCAAGGCCGATTTTGACGGGGAGTTTGCCAAGCTTCACCACCTTGTTGATGATCTTCGGTTTCTCCGGCTCATCGGAGTGGGTGCCGATGGCGCACCCGATCGTGTCCAACATCGTCTGCTTGGCGATCTTCACCACCTCGGGCGGAAGATCCTCATATTTTGTCTCCTTACAAAACTTGGCCAATCGTTTCGTCTGTTCCATAACTGCTTCTCCTGTTGTTTGCCTTCACTACGATGTGAAGTTTGTTTTGAAGCCCCAATGAGGCTCCCTGCCTGAATTGGCAGAAACTGTTGAGGAGGCTCTTTGCGCTTGCTTGTCCAGAGCCTCCTTTTGTTCTCTTTGTCACCATCATAAAAAGTTGCTCGCGTCGTTGAAGAATCCGTCGCAGCGTTGCTTGGTCATATGAGCGGAGGAATTTCCGAACAAGAAGGCTTTCACGTCTCTCAAGAAGGCCGTATAACCGGTCTTGTCCATATTGCCTCCTGCCAGCGCTTTAGGGACGTAGAAGTCGATGTAATCCGTGAAGCCCGTGAAAGGACTGTCAGGGATGGTCTCCTTATTGATGAAGGTCATTGAGCCAAACTTCCCGGTCCTGGGATCTGTGTGATAGTCCAGCACCCACTCTTTCCCGTCCTTTCGAGGGATCCTGATGTTTCTAGCTCTCGCGTATATGGCCTCGGCGTCTTTCTTCAGCGGGCCATAGGCTTCTCCTTTATCGTGGAACCAGAAATACCAGTCCGGGTCTGTCCAGATTATTTGGGGCAGGGTCTTGCCCTTGTGTTTTCCAAATCCTAAAGTTGTCCATTTCATGGTCTGAATCTCCTTTCAAAGTTGAGCTTTCCAGGACCTTGAAGGCCTGGGTATGGTTACTGTCATTTCTATTTCCGACTGGTATTGACTCGGTGATGCGGATTTCTCAGGGGTCATGGGGCCAGCTTGTCGACCCCAGATGATTTTGACAGCCTGATGCCCTCTGGCCGTGTTCCTCCGGGTTCCGCTTCAGGATCAACACACTTCTCTGAGAGACTGGCGTCTCCCGGGATTCGATTCTGGTTTGGCGAGGCTAGCCTCAGGCCGTTATCCACGGTTTCACGTATCCACTCACCCATGCTGATTGACCTCGTGTCGCTGATTTCCTTGACCCGGTCATAAGCCTCCTTGGTTAATGTAATAGTCAGTGGTTTTGTAAATCTTGCAGTTTTCATAATGTTACTCTCCTCGTGTTCGTCGATTTTTCTAAGAGATGATTGGCTTTCCCTAAAAACAGAAAGGGGCAATCCGCATTGAGCAAACTGCCCCCTCTCTAGCTGCTTAATAGACTGTATCAAGAGGTTCTGTCTTTTTGATTTGCCATATACTTTTCAAAATACTCCTCATCGTAGAGCACTACGCAATCCCTGCATTCCCAGCTTTTGTGCACAGTGTTAGCCATCTGGGACATCAGGTACATTTCCTCTGTCTTCTCTTTGCCATATTTATGAATCAGCCACTCTTCCTCGCTTGCAAATCCGTCTTTTTCGAAAACTTCATGGGCCTCGCTAAGGGCCTTTTCTGTTTCCTCATCAGGAAGAGCGTCTGGCCGAAAAACCTTAACAAAATGCACCCCGCTAAAATCTCCTACAAGTGGATCGCCGGGGCCTCCATAGGGCTTGACCTCGCTGGCATGTCTTCCGCAGCATTGGCACCTACCGTCACGTGGTGGCGGATTGAAGAGGCGTGAACCGTAGTACACGATTTCCCCAGGATTGCGTGGGACCTCTTCATGGTTGTTGTTGTGTTGCTTCTCATTTACGGCTCTTTCATTCATTGTCTTTCTCCTCCTATAAAGTGAATTAAATGGAAAATGATTTCCATTTCATGAATATGTTCTCGAAAATATTTTTGAAGACTGGGCTAAAAATGACGTGGAGTCCTGTCGCTCGACTTTGCCGTGAGATGCTTTTGGTACCCTTATTGTCTGGCGAACACAGCGAGCGTCTTCTTTGTAACGTTGGACTGATAGCGCGAGGTGAAGATGCCTTGGTCACGTGACCAAAAGTAGCAGTAGTATCTCTCTCTCCTGACCATTTTAATTTTACTTTTTAAAGACCCTGGACCTTGCTCCGGGATCTCAGGAATTGCTCAAGTGACCATTATAAGACCACTTAATCCTGCTAGAACCATTTGTAAGAACATCCTCTAGATGAAAGAACTGAAAGATTTAAAAATAAATGGTGGGGAGAAAAGCCTCCGACAGGAGGCTTGAGCTCTATTATATTATCATATAATATCATGTTGTTTGCGCTTCCCGAATGATGGGAATGGTTTAGATACGTTTTCGTTTTACGGACCCTACATCCTTTTTTTACAGACCCTACATCCTTCTTTTACGGACCCTACATCCTTCTCAGAGACCGTTTCAGGTGATCTTCGCGTGATGACGTACTTGATACCTTCGAGTCCTTCCGTTCTTTCATAGCCCTCGATGTATCCGAGTTGCTTGAGTGGCTCCAAGATATTCGACTCCACTGTCTTCACCAGGTTTGTCGGGTTCGAATCTGTCAGTCCGACAGCCTCAGCAATTTTCCACAGGTGGATTGATATGGAGGAAAAGCTGTTGTGCAGGATCACCCTTCGGTAGAACACCTGGGCGGAATCCGGCAGAGTATAGAACTTAAGCTCAATGCGGTCGTTATAGCGTGCCTTCAGGTTGTTGACGAAGAGCTCTCCTAGCAGGGTGTTGAATCTGACCCGGTACTGTCGCTCCTGAACGATACCGTCCTTCCTCACTTGAATATCCTCAAATCCGAGCTCGAAGAACCTGCTGAAGAAGTTCATGCGATGGATATTTTCCTTGTTGCCGGTGCTCTTTAGTCTGACTGGGAAGGAGAGTTTGAATTCAACCCTGGAGGTCTCCAGAAGTAGCTCCAAGATGTCAGAGGAGCTAAGTTCAAGGCCGGTGAATTTCCGAAAGTCGCTATCGCGAAAACCAATGGTGTAGGTGCTTCTGACAGTGCTTTGGGAAAGGATTTCGGGTTGCTCCTGGGAGCTTTCCGGAGCCTTTTGATTGAGCTGGTTCTCTCTTGTCACGACTTCGTACAGATCATCAAAAATGGGAGAAGGAGCCTCAGGGAGTCTGTTCCCGCCTTCTTTAAGGAGAAACATATTACCCAAGGCATCCATCACCCGGTAGTTCCTGGCGGTCCATTGGCCGTTACTCACGTAACAGGTGTTTCCCCATTTGTCGGTCCATTCAATTGGAATCTTGGTCTCCCTACTTGGACGGACCGGTGGGATGACTTTGTTCATTCCTCTCTCCGAGAGATTCGACCAAGAGCCCTTCGCTGAGGGGTCTGACAACCGCTTTTGCTTTTCAAGTTTTGAAATGATCTGGGAGAAGGCATTAACCAAACGTTCGTAAGTGGGCTCCTGGCCAAGATTTTCTTTCAGCTCCAGCAGATCCTCGTACTTCTCTTTCAACTCGGTCAGATCTGCGTTCCGGTATTTAGGCTCATCAATGGCCTCGTAGTACCCATTTATCTCCAGAAACACTTCTTGTGCTCGGTTTTTGTCCATTTTCTAATCCTCCTAATCAAACTTCGACGTCTTCATGGTGGCGACGGTATCAAGCTTCCCGTTCTCGATCCGGTCCCTGAAGGTCATTTTGGCCTTGTCCATCTTCAAAGCAATCTTGCCCGTTTCCCCGGTGCCGCGCTTGGCCTTGAAGACAATCAGGTCCACGGTTCCATCCTGCTGGATTATGCGATCCCAGTCATGCTTGAGGTTGAAACCGCCATCGCTTTCCTCAACGGCAGCAAGAATTCCCAACCAGGATGCCTCGTATTCAATCGAGCCTGATTCTTTAAAAGATGCCATGCTG
>Ga0208980_10002702_pt1 | contig 10732 bp, 6 predicted proteins | sample WetSurMetagenome_3_FD_187993 | JGI IMG/M metagenome (GOLD analysis project Ga0208980, IMG submission 187993) | Wetland microbial communities from Twitchell Island in the Sacramento Delta, sample from surface sediment Aug2011 Site A1 Bulk (version 2) | ecosystem: Environmental > Aquatic > Marine...
AGAAGTCGATGGTCTTGTGCTGATTACCTGAACAACCCCATTGAAGATTTTATGCTCGCTTTGCAATGTGGTAGCAAGCAAGTCACCCACTTCCAGTCCGTCATTTCTCCCTTTATCTATGAAGACGATATCCGAATCCCCATGCGCGTATATACGCCTGAGTGTGGTTACAACGTATCCATTGATTTCTGGCTTTCTGGGGTTATCCACTGCCAGAGGCGGCTCGATTTCATAATAATTATCGATAAGGCTTCCGATAGGGATTTCGACAAAAGAATTTGTTATGAGAATTTTAGGATCGGTTTCGTCAACCACCTCTGCAGTTCCTAAGATTGCAATGCGAACGCCCATATAACGGCCTGTGACCGGATGATTTACTTCCTCAAAAGGATAAATAATATAAAATTTATCACCCTTCCTTACAATGTTGTTTGTTTTAATATATGCATAGTCACCTTTGGTGAGTTCGGTAGTTTCTCCCGGTTTGTCATAAAGCGTCCCTACGGAATGAAGCTTTTCTGCAATATAGCCGCTTACTATTAAGAGGTTTTTGCCGACAAGGTAATCTTTCCTGCCTGGCTGAATTTTTATCGGTATCTCCTTTGGGCTCTCGGGTTTCATTTCAGGTTTTGCCACGGGTTTGATTTCCGGAACAACTTCTTTTTGGAGTAAATACAGCGGAATTCTGATTGTCTGTTTCGGATAAATCAGATCAGGATTATCAATGCAGGGATTCTCTTTCCAGACTTTAGGCCAGAGGAATGGATCCTGAAGTTCTTTGTTTGTGATGTCCCAGAGGGTGTCTCCTTTTTGTATTGTATAGTCCTTGTATTTTTGATCTTGTGCGAATGCAAAAGAGCACAGAACAAAAATAATCAATAAGGAAATTATTCCACCGCACAAAGATTTCTTTCTCAACATACCATTTACTCCTTTTTTAAAAGTTTTTCTTTACATAAAAATAACGAAGATACCGAAAAGTGTCAAGTAATTTCTCTTTCATGCGAAATAATAATTTATGTTTACCTGTTTTTACATTTTGTGATATATTTTATTTATGAAATATTTCGGGATACTCTTGTCTGTTTTTTTTCTTTGCTTGTCTTTCAGCGCCGGTGCTGCTGAAGTCAAGGAATATACACTGAAAAATGGGCTCAAAGTGCTCATCATCGAGGAGCATAAAGCCCCTGTTGCTACATTCCAGATATGGTATCGGGTAGGTGCAAAAGATGAGCCGGCCGGAAGATCGGGGCTCAGCCATCTTCTGGAGCATATGATGTTTAAAGGAACTCAGAAATATGGTCCGTCAGTATTGTCAAAGATAGTCCAGAAAAACGGCGGAACAGACAATGCTTATACAACAAAGGACCATACGGTCTATTTTGAACTTTTGTCTTCGGACAGAATCACGCTTGCCCTTGAACTTGAGGCTGACAGGATGCAGAACCTGATACTGGACCCGAAGGGAACGATCTCCGAACGCAATGTAGTTATGGAAGAACGAAGATTGCGCTATGAAGACGATCCGCAGAATGCGCTCTTTGAGGAAGTCATGGCTGCTGCATTCAAAGCGCATCCTTATCAGCGGCCTGTTATCGGATGGATGTCCGACCTGAAAAATATCGACAGGGAAGCTTTATATGATTATTATAAAACGTTTTATGCACCAGGCAATGCAGTGATTGTAGTCGCAGGCGATGTTGACGCAGAGGGAATGATGAAGCAGATACGGGATGCTTTCGATGCCATCCCCCGTGGTCCTATATCAGAGCCTGTTATTTCGGTTGAACCCGACCAGCAGGGGGAGCGGAGGGTTATCCTCAGGAGAGAAGCAGAACTTCCCTATGTCCTTATGGCATACCATACGCCAAGCTTCCCCGATGAGGACAGCTATGCCCTCGATGCGCTCAGTATCATCCTGTCCGGAGGGAAGAGCGCACGGCTTTATCAATCTCTCGTGTATGAAAATAAACTTGCACTTGGTGCAGACGCCGATTACAGTGGATTCAGCAAGAATCCCTACGTTTTTTTCCTGGCTGCAACAGCGGCTCCCGACAAAAACATAAAGGATGTGGAATCAGCATTGCTTCTTGAGATAGAGAAGATTAAAAAAAATATTCCTTCAGAACTTGAGTTGCAGAAGACGAAGAACCAGATTGAGTCATCGTTTATCATGGGACAAGATTCAATCTATGTGCAGGCAATGCAGTACGGAACATTCGAGATGCTCGGCGGATGGAGCCTTATCAATAGGTATATAGAAGGCATTCGGAAAGTGACACCGGAAGACGTATCACGAGTAGCGAAAAAATACTTCGGGGAAGAGAACAGAACGGTGGGAATACTGGAACCAGTAAAGAAAGTGAACAGTGAACAGTGAACAGTGAACAGTTTAAAAATCATCTGCAAAAATGTCTGGTGTTTTTATTCTTATTACTTTTTACTATTTTCTATTCACTCTCTACTGATGTTTTCGCTCTTGATGTAAAGAGGACAGTCCTTCCGAACGGTCTGACTGTACTCCATGCCGAAAACCACAACCTTCCGGTTGTCATGATGACTCTGATCGTGAAGGCAGGCCAGGTTCATGAGCCGAAAGAAAAGGCAGGCCTTGCCAATATGACTGCAGAACTCCTTTCTGAAGGGACAAAGACCCGTACTTCAAAACAAATCAGTGAAGCTACAGATTTTATCGGCGCATCTCTCGGCGTCTCAGCCGGCAGTGATTATACGACTCTCTCACTCTCTGTATTAAAAAAGGATATCCACATAGGCTTCGAGATATTCTCGGATGTGCTCCTTCACCCGTCTTTTCCTCAGGAAGAGATTTTGCGAATCAAAGAGCTGCTCAAGGGTTCATTGAAGCATCAGGAAGAGGACCCCTCCTTTCTTGCTGACAGGGCATTTCGGAAAGAGGTCTTCGGGGACCATCCTTATGCCAGGCTGCTGGAAGGATCGGTCGAAACAATTGACATTCTCACGAAAGAAGATATGAGGGAATTCTTCTCGGCATATTTCCTTCCCAACAACTCGATTCTTTCCATTGCAGGGGACCTCACTGCAGAGGAACTCCAGGGAATACTACAACAGTACCTGAATGAATGGAAAAAAACGGACATCCCGCCGAAGGGTTCCGAACCACCTGCTGAGAAAACAAAAAAGGCTGTCCTGAAAATCGATAAAGACCTGACACAGGCAAATATCATAATCGGAAATCTGGGTCTGCAGAGAGACCACCCTGATTACTATGCTGTTTCCGTTATGAATTATATTCTTGGCGGCGGAGGTTTTTCCTCGAGGCTCATGCAGTCCATACGGGATGAAAAGGGACTCGCTTACGATGTGCACAGTTTTTTCGCTGCTCAAAAGGAGAAAGGCTCTTATCAGATTGGTCTCCAGACTAAAAACGAATCTGCGAATGCCGCTCTTGACGAAATCATAAAGCAGGTCAAAAACATTACCACAGAACTGGTTCTGGACCAGGAGCTTGCTGATGCAAAATCATATCTGACAGGGAGCTTCCGGAGGCGCCTTGATACAAACAGGAAAATTGCCGATTTCTTTGCGATGGTCGAATTTTACAACCTCGGGCTTGATTACATAACGAAATATCCGGACTACATCAATGCAGTTACAAAAGATGATGTGCTGAGAGTAGCTCGGACATATCTCTCAACTGAACACTATGTTCTTGTAGTCGTCGCGAATCTGAAGAAAACCAATCTGCAGTATTAATCCGCTCATAGTTGAATCATCCAATCAGACTTGACTATAAGCATCTTTCGTCATTGCCCGACCCGAGCGGGCGATCCATCCTCATCTTTTATTTGCTATATCTGCTTGCAACTTTAGATTATTTCATGAATAATCAGAAATAAAAGTATGAATATCCATGAGAAAACGAACAGGCGTATCTTTGCCTTCTGCATCTTTTCATCAGCATTTTTTCTTGCCCTTCTTCTCTGGCGGCCTGGTGCGATAGAAGAGCGTGCCGAAACGCTTACCCTTGACTACCGGTTTCATATAAGGAACTTCATTGCTAAGCCAAAATTATCCGGCCAGGTAGCGATTGTTGCAATAGACGAAAAGAGCTTACAACAGTTCGGCAGATGGCCATGGAGCAGGACCTTGCAGGCTGAACTGGTAGAAAAGCTCCTGGACTTTTCCCCCCGGGTTCTTGCGGTGGATATTTTTTATACCGAACCTGAAACAAGACAGTCTGATAAAGTTCTCGGCAATATAATTCGCATGGCAGGGAAGAACATTGTACTGGCATCTGTTTTTGATGTCTGGTCCGAAAAAAAGGACAAAGAAAAAAATGTTATCCCTGATTCACTGTTCGATTCGGCATTTCTGAAACTCGAAGATCAGACACAGATTTCAGCAGTGAGGGCTGATGACTTTATGCAGGATATCCCTCAGATTCTGAATAACAGCCTCTGTGGACATGTATACAGCCTTCCAGACCGTGACGGAAAACTGAGATGGGAGATCTTGTATATTCACTTCGCGGATGAATATTTCCCTTCTCTTGCACTGCAGGCCGCACGGGCATCCCTCGGGTTGAAAATTGATGAGATGGCTATTGTCGGGAACCGGGGGGTGAGACTTGGAGAGAACCTCTTTATCCCTGCTGACAGGAAAGGAAGAATGCTTATCAATTATTACGGGAAGGAGGGAACATTTAAACATATCTCTGCAGTTGATATCCTGCGTGGGAAGGTCGAACGAAAAGAGCTTGAAAACCGCACCATATTCCTGGGTACTTCGGCCATTGCAACGTATGATCTCAAGAACACCCCTTTTTCGGCAAATATGCCCGGTGTTGAAAAAAATGCCACCATTACTGAAAATATCATCACCCAAAAGTTCATTCAGAAAAGCGTTGGTTACCTTGAAATATTCGTTCTTGTTATGACCGGGCTGATTTTGGGGTTTTTCCTCCCGCGTCTCAGCGCCATCAGGGGGGCAACTCTCTGCTTTATTTTGTTTGCCGGGTATATTCTCGGTTCTCAGTTCCTCTTTTCTTCTATGAATCTCTGGGTCAATTTCATCTATCCTGCAGCGAATATAATGATGATAGCAGTTGTTATTACGGTGACAAAGTACTTTTTCGAGGAGAGAAAAGCAGGCGAGATAAGAAAAATGTTTTCAAGTTATGTATCGCCGAAGATCGTCGAACAGATCATCAACAACCCTGAAAAGGCAAAGCTGTGTGGCGAGAGAAAGACGGTGACCATCCTCTTTTCGGATATCATCGGATTCACGACCCTGTCGGAAAAAACTTCCCCGGAACAGGTTGTCGACCTCCTGAATGAATATTTTGAAGAAATGGCGAGTATCATCTTTAAATGGGACGGCACGTTGGATAAATTTGTCGGTGACGAAATCATGGCCTTCTGGGGGGCCCCGGCGGATCAGCCTGACCATGCTGAGCGTGCTTTCAGGTGTGCATTACATATGGTTGCGAGTCTCGAAAAATTGCATGAGAAATGGACGAGTGAGGGAAAACCTGTTCTTGATTGCGGCATCGGCATCAATACCGGTGAAGTGGTTATAGGGAATATCGGTGCGCCGGGAAAGAAGATGGATTATACCATTATCGGAGATCATGTAAACTTGGGAGCACGGGTCGAGAAACTGACAAGAACTTACCGTGCAAGGATCATCGTCACTGAATTTACCCTGGAGCACATTGCGCCCTTAATCGAGAAAAAATTATTCGGACATATTGAACTCAATGAACTCGACAGGGTCAGGGTAAAAGGCAAGGAACAGGAAGTGAGGATTTTTGAATTGAAGAACATAAAGCTTGAGCAGATAAGACGGAATGCTCTTGTTCAACCCGAACCAGAGGACTGAGAATATACTGAATTTACTGAAAGATTGGCACGTTTTGTGTGGTTACGATATAATGAGTAAATACTGTTCATAAATTAAGAACATCCTCATAAACTAATGGTGTTCTGACATCTGTTGCTTATTATCATTTCTTCCTCTCATACACTCACAGGAGGTTTTCATGAAGAAAAGAAGGACAATTGTTTTCACAATAGGCCTGATAATTCTCTTGTTCATTTTCGGCGGTGCGTTCAGTAACGTTTATACCGACTGGCTTTTTTTCAATGAACTGCATTACAGCAGTATTTTTGTAAAAATCCTTTCCACACAACTTTCACTCGGTTTGGCATTCGGGCTTATCTCGCTTGTCTTTATCATGATAAATGTCCTTATTGCAAACAGGGTCCATTTTGCCCCTGTTGAACTTTTTCTCAACGGACAAACAACAATATCGCTGAATATTGCATTGCTCGCAAAATGGATAAAACCTCTGACCGTCATTCTGGGGCTTATTGCCAGTTTTTATGCAGGTCTTTTGGGAAGTTCTGTATGGAATGAATTTCTGCTCTTCCGGAATCGCCTCAGTGTGGGGTTGACTGATCCGTTCTTCAATAAAGATACGGGGTTCTATCTTTTTGTTCTGCCCTGGCTTGAAATCGTTAACAATTTCATAAATCTCGGCATTTTCATAACAGCCTTTCTTATGTTGTTCAATTACGTCCTCAGGGGAGGGATAACATTACAGGAGAGAAATATCTCTGTCGACAAACGGGTGAAAATCCATGCCGGTGTGCTTGCCGGATTGTTCATCATCAACATAGCGTTCAGTTTTTATCTCGATCAGTTTCAACTCCTGTTCTCTCCTCAGGGGATCATATTTGGTGCCGGCTATGCTGATGTCCATGCAAGACTGTATGTCCTGCGAGTCCTTATTGTCCTGACCGTGCTGAGCGGAGCTCTCTTTATTGCCGGCACATTCAAGGGTTCCCGGAAGATAATGGTTGCACCGATAGGGGTAACAGCACTTGTCTACATAATTGGCCTCCTGATATACCCTGCATTGCTTCAAAACCTCAAGGTTACACCGAATGAACTCGACCTCGAGAGGCCATTCATAGAACACCATATCAAATTCACGAGATTCGGGTATGATCTCGACAGTATATCGGTCAGTCCCTTTGATGTTTCGTATAATCTGACAGCCCAGGACATCAAAAACAATAATGCAACCATAAAAAATATCAGGCTCTGGGATGATGCACCTACGCTGAGAACATACAGTCAGCTTCAGCAGATAAGAACATATTACAGTTTCAAGGATGTGGACAATGACCGTTACATGATCAATGGAGAGTACATGCAGGCAATGATGTCCCCCAGGGAACTGTCTTATGAAAACCTTCCCAGCAGGTCCTGGATAAATGAAAAGATCGTGTTTACTCATGGGTTCGGGATATCTATGGGGCCTGTCAGCAGGATATCAAGAGAAGGCCTGCCTGAATTTATCATTAAAGATATCCCCCCTGTCTCCTCATCAGATATAACAATAACAAGACCGGAAATATATTTCGGTGAACTCTCGAGTGATTATGTCATTGTAAAGACAAAAGTGCCTGAATTCAATTATCCGACATCGGAAGGAAACGTTTATTCTTCTTACGAAGGGGAAGGCGGGGTAGCCCTGTCCTCTGCTTTCAGGAAGGCTCTGTTTGCTCTGAAATTCAAGACAGAAAAACTCCTTCTCTCGTCTGATATTACCCCTGAAAGCAGGGTCCTCTATTATAGAAACATCATGGAACGGGCACGCACGATTGCCCCTTTTCTTATTTATGATGAGGACCCGTATATTGTAGTTGCGAAAGATGGCAGGTTGTTATGGATTATTGACGGCTATGCCGTATCAAACAGAGTGCCCTACTCGAAACCGCTGAACAAACAATTCAACTACATAAGAAATTCAGTTAAAGTTGTTGTTGACGCATATAACGGCACTGTTCAGTTCTATATAAGCGACCCCGACGATGTTATCATAAAAGTCTATAATACGATATTCCCAGATCTCTTTTCCCCTCTTTCAGAAATGGATGAGGACTTAAGAAAACATATCAGATATCCGAAAGGATTTCTTCAGGTTCAGGCGAAAATGTTCTCTACATATCATATGACCGATCCGAAGGTTTTTTACAACAAGGAAGATCTGTGGGAGATCCCTGCTTCCGGTGAAGAGGCGATAGAGCCTTATTATACGATCATGAAACTCCCGGGTGAGAAAAAAGAAGAATATATCCTGCTTTTGCCTTATACGCCTTCCAAGAGAGACAATCTGGCAGCCTGGATTGCGGGAAGATGTGATGAGCCTCATTACGGCAATCTCATAGTGTACACCTTCCCCAGGGACAGGCTCATATTCGGACCAAGACAGATCGATGCCCGGATTGATCAGGATTCATACATATCGCAGCAGCTGACCCTCTGGGGGCAAAGGGGGTCTCAGGTCATACGGGGAAGTCTTCTGATAATCCCTATTGAGAGTTCTTTGTTATATGTTCAACCACTCTATCTGGCTGCCGAAGACAAGGGAGGGTTGCCTGAACTCAGGAGGGTCATACTCGCTTTTGAGAACAATGTAATTATGGAAGACAATCTTGAACTCGGTCTTCAGCAACTATTCGGGGGAAGGGTTACCCCCGCTTCCGGAGAAAAGGTTGCAGCTGATGACAGTGCCTCCCTGAATGAACTCGCAAAAGAGGCTGCTCAAGTATATGAAAGGCTCAACGAACTGATGAGGCAGGGGAATTGGGCAGGCTATGGAGAAGAACTGAAAAAACTCGGACAGATACTGAAAAGAATGACTCGATGAACATAAAAATACTTTGTGACAAGAGAGAGAACGAATAAAGCTATAAGCAAGATACCATTTTCAAGACCTTTTGTCATTCCGGACTTGACCCGGAATCCAGTGTTTTCCGGATTCCGGCTTTTTCGGGAATGAAGGATATATATCCATTGTGATCGTTAAGAATATTGGAGGAGGGTGATGTGACCGATTTAAAAGACCGTATTATCCGTGCTGCCAGATTAGATGTGCATCTGTATGAAGAAGTTGAGGCGGATACCGGGGCAATGGGGCAGGCTATGCTTGTTGTAATACTTTCCAGCGTTGCTGCAGGTATCGGGACATTCCGATACGGAGGATTGAGCGGTATTCTTGCCGGGACAATCGGCGCCCTAATAGGATGGTTTATCTGGGCATATTTAACCTACTTTATTGGAACCAGGCTCCTCCCTGAGCAACAGACGAGCGCAACCCCCGGTGAATTGCTGCGCACCGTTGGTTTTTCAAGCTCACCTGGGATAATCCGGGGATTGGGCATCGTCCCGGGAGTCGGAGAAATTGTTTCGTTTGGGGCAGCCATATGGATGCTCATAGCCATGGTCATTGCAGTCAGGCAGGCCCTGGATTATAAAAGTACATGGCGTGCTGTAGGGGTGTGCATGATCGGCTGGATTGTGCAGATACTCTTCATTGCACTCATGTTCTCTCTTTTCGGGGTAAGGCTAAGGTCTTTGTAGTCTTTTAAAGAAAAGGACTGTTTTTACAATGAGCTGAGAAATAAGTCGGCGGCAATAGCAAGAACGGATAACAGGAATATGATGGCATAATTGATGTCTTCAAGAGAGTACCTCACGGAGGTGAGCAGATAGAGAACGACTTCCCTGTCCCCCTCTGTTAAACAGGCATTCGCTTTCACCTTCTCTATAAGCTGATATTCCTCTATTGCTCTTTTCCTTTTCTGGGTAATGAAATACCTGTAGAGAAAAAAGAGAAAATAACCGATTGTCCCTATATACCAAACAGGCCTTATCCACGCAGGTTCCAGCCGTTGTATCACAATTATTGCCCTGAAAGCAATAGCCGAAATCAGCCCAAGGACGAAAAAGCTGTAAATAATATATTTGGGAACAATATGGATTGAGTTCTTTCCCATAGAGCCAGATTCTATTATACTGCTATCTCGTTCCGGTGTGGAATCTAAGAATTGATTTTCCAAAGAGAAAAGAACCCCCTTATGTACCCCACTTCTTATCACAGAATTCAGGATTTCCAGTAACAGATATTTCCCCACGGAACAGAGTATCATCTTAGATTATGAAAGGTCTCAATAATAGGAGCTTCTGATTAAAAATAGCAAGGAATAGGGTTCAGAAGCTGAAGATGATTCAAATATTCTCCCCATCAGGCTAAGTGGTCCTTGAAATATATTTATAAAAGAGTAAAATTAAAATTAAGAAAAGGAATTGCGATACTCAGCACGGGTTTAGCTCTGAGGGTCGTAATGAGTAAAGGGAGTGGGAGTTGGATGCGGTGATCAGCCTCCTGTAGCACAGGAGGAAAGAAGCATCTGCCGAAGCACCTTCGAAAGCTCAGATTAACCGGAGCTGAGATCGCAAGTTATTTTGGAGCCATATAAGGGTATGTGGTCATCCTGCTGAAGCGAGGGCAGACGTTGGAATTGCCATCGTGGAGAGGTTGTCCAATCAGTCTGAGCCCTTAAATTGGCTCTATTTATTTTATAGGTTCCTGTCCATTACACTTTAACCCAGGGGGTTGATGTGTCAAGAAAATCTTTCCCGTTATCTAAAGTTTATGGCTTGCTTGAGCCGGGGCCGGTGGTGCTGCTCACGACCGCCAGCAAGACGAAGGCGAACATCATGACGATGTCGTGGTGTTCGATGATGGAGTTCGAACCGCCGATTGTAGGTTGCGTGATCAGCAATCGAAACTACACGTTCAACATCTTAAAGACGACTAAGGAATGTGTGATCAACATCCCCACAGTTGAGCTGGCGGAGAAGGTGGTAGCCTGCGGGAACATGTCGGGCCGGGAGG
>Ga0208980_10002703_pt1 | contig 10731 bp, 11 predicted proteins | sample WetSurMetagenome_3_FD_187993 | JGI IMG/M metagenome (GOLD analysis project Ga0208980, IMG submission 187993) | Wetland microbial communities from Twitchell Island in the Sacramento Delta, sample from surface sediment Aug2011 Site A1 Bulk (version 2) | ecosystem: Environmental > Aquatic > Marine...
GGCGCCTTTGCCATCCAACCCGCCTTCATCGAGGCCTACGAATTCTCGGAGGGGCTCGCCGCCGTGCGGGTCCAGGACCTCACGGTTTCGGACCAGCGCCGGTGGCGCTACGGGTACGTGGACCGCGCCGGCGCGCTTGCCATCCCGGCGCGTTTCGAAAAGGCCTTCGAGTTCTCCGAGGGCATCGCCCGTGTCGGCATTGAGGACCGATACGGGTTTATCGCCCGCGACGGGAAATGGCTGGCCGAGGCGGCTTTCGAAGAGGCCGGAGATTTCCACGAAGGGCGGGCGGCCGTTAAAGTGGCGGGCCGCTGGGGCTGCATCGACCGCCAGGGCCACATGGTCATCCCGGCGGAGTTCACCCGGATCTCCCGCTTTTCTGAAGGCCTGGCCGTGGCCAGCCGTTCCGGGAAACTGGGCGGCTACATCGACACCAGCGGCCGGATGGTCATCGAGGAGCGCTTCGGAGTGGCCTGGCCGTTTGCGGACGGGCGCGCCCGGGTGCAGATCGGCGGATCCGGCTGGGACTGGGCTTACATCGACCGAGCCGGAAAACCCGTCATCACCCGGTATGTCAAGCAGGGCTGGTCGTTCAGCGAGGGGCTCGCCCTGATTGGAAACGGCGGGCCGTTTTAATCGACCGCGGCCATGATGGCTATCGGTTGTGTGCCGGTGGAGCGGGCACCCTCAGACCGGTTTTTCCATGTAGCGTTTGATCTTCTTGGTGGTGGTCTTGATGAACTCCGTCTCACGGATGGAGATATCGCGTATGCGCTTGAAGCCCGGCAGCATGTCATTGACGTCGCGCACCACGTTCTGGATCAGTTCCTGGATGTCTTCGGCTGTCAGCGTGCCTTGGCCGTGGGTTGCGTTGATGTACTCCACGGCGGGCACGATGATAGCCGCCACCAGCACGTCATCGCCTTCGCGCGGGTCGGGTTTGGCGTAGACCATGGATTCAAGCACGTAGGGGCTGAGGGTGAACAGGCTCTCGATCTCTTCGGGGTAGACGTTCCGGCCGTTCTTGGCGATGATCACGTTCTTGGCGCGACCGGTAATGTGCACGAAGCCGTCGCGGTCGATATAGCCTAAATCGCCCGTGCGAAAGTAGCCGTCCGCAGTGAAGACCCGGGCGGTCTCTTCCGGCTGCTCGTAGTAGCCGAGCATGACGCTCGGCCCCTTCACCACGATTTCCCCCACCCCTTCGCTGCCGGGCTGGTGAATCCGCACGTCGATCCCCGGCAGCGGCAGGCCGGCTGCATCGTTCTTCCAGGCCCGGTCGCGGTTGCCGGCAACGAGCGGGGAGCATTCCGTCAGTCCGTAGCCTTGGAGAGTGGAAATCCCGAAATCCCGGAAGCCTTTGGCGACTTCCGGGTTGAGCGCGGCAGCGCCGCAGATGAACAGGCGCAACCTCGGGCTCAGGTTTTCCAGCACGGGTTTGAACAGCCGGCGCCGCAGGTCGATGCCGATGCGGCGCAGCCCGCTGCTGACCTTCAGCGCCAGGCGCAGCTTGCCGGCCGCCCCTTTCTTCTCGGCTTCGGCCCAGATGCGCTTGTACATGGTTTCCAGCACCAGCGGCACGACGATCATCATCGTACAGCCTGACTCCTTGAGGTTGCGCGGGATGTGGCGCAGGCCGTCACAGAACGCGATGGTGGCACCGCTGTAGACGGGGCACAGGAAACCGCAGGTGCACTCGTAGGTGTGGTGGATGGGCAGGATGGACAGGGCGATGTCGCCGGGCCCCAGACGGACCGTGGACATCACCGCCATCAGGTTTTCGCAGAGGTTGCGGTGCGACAGTTGCACCGCTTTGGACTCCGAGGTCGTCGCCGAGGTGAACAGCAGGATGCTCACCGCGGCTGCGTCCAGCGTTGCGTCCACGTAGTCCCGGCGGCCGCTTCGCACCAGGTCGTGGCCGCGCGCGAGCAGGCCGGCAAACGCCTTGAAGCCGTTCGCATCCGAGGCCAGCCCCATGTCGATCCAGTGCTCGACGACGTCGACCTTGCTGGCGATCGATCGCATAACCTCGCGCTTGCTCTCCGCGAAGACCACCGCGCGCACCTGCGCCCGTCTCAGGCAGCGGATGATTTCCTCCTCGGGCAGCTCCCGGTCGATCGGAACGATGATGCCAACACCGTTGACCACCGCGAGATAAGTGGTCACCCAGGCATACTGATTCTCGCCGATCACGGCGATTGGCTGGCCCTGCTGGCCGAGATCCAGGAGCGCGGTGCCGAAGGCGTGCACGTCGGACTGGAACTGCCTGAAGCTCACCGGTTCATAAGCGGAGGAGGGGTCTTGCTTGCGCAGGAAGGCGGGGTTGTCCCCGAATCGTTCCACGCTGGCGGCCAGCATGTCCTTCAAATCGCAGATCCGTCGCACGTCGTAGAGGGGGATGTCTTGCATGGGCGATCCTCCGCCGGCCACTGAAGTTGAAGATCAAAATCACATCCGGCTGCCGCTGTCAATCCAAGGGTGATCTGCCGCCGTATGAAAATGGGTTGAGGTGCAGGATAAAGTCTTCTATAGTTGCGCGCTTCGATCGCACGCGAGGCTGCATGCGTGCTGCCCGGGTTCAAGGGAGTGTCGGGATGGGATTTCTCGAAATCGTCGGCAATACCACCTTTTTGATAACGGCGTCGGTGGCGCTCCTGGCCGGCTTTATGCGCGGGTTCGTGGGCGTGGGCTCCGGGATGCTGATGGCGCCGGTGTTTGCGATCCTCTTCGGACCGCTGCAGACCGTGGGGATGGTCATCATGCTCGATGCGTTTGTGACCGCGCAGCTGCTGCCTTCGGTGTACAGGCAGATCGAGTGGCGGGTCATCCTCCCCATGGCCGCTGCGGCGGCGCTGTTCATGCCCGCCGGCACCTGGCTGCTGCTGTCCCTGGACCCGCGGCTGATGGCGCGGTGCATCGCGTTCATCGTGCTGGTTTTCGTGCTGATGCTCATGTCCGGTTGGCGCTACCGCGGCCCCAAGCGGCTTGCGGCCACGGTGGGGATCGGGGGGCTTTCCGGCATACTGCTTGCGGCCACCAGCATGGGCAATCCGCCGGTGATCATCTATTTTCTGTCCGGCCCTGACACGGCCGCCGTCAATCGTGCCAACTTCACCGGCCATTTCGCGGCGACACTGGCGACCGTGCTGGTGATGATGGCGGCACGGGGCCTTATCGACGGTGCCACGGTCCTGCGCACGGCATTGCTGCTGCCCATTTTCGCGGGTGCTGCGTGGCTGGGTGCGAAGTATTTCTACAAGTCAACCGACCGGCGCTACCGGCAGGTGGCGTTGGGATTGCTGCTCTGCGTGGCTGTTTACGGGATTCTGCGCTGAGTGAGGAGAGGATGCTTTCCCATGAGTGATGTTAAAGAAGCCGTCGATCTGTTCATGGAGGGATGGGCCTGATCGCAGGCGATACTGGCCGTGTACGGCCGGCGATTCGGGTTGGACCGGGAATTCGCGTTGCGGATTGCTTCGGGGTTTGCCGCCGGCATGCGCATGGCCGAAACCTGTGGCGCCGTCACCGGCGCTATCATGGTTCTGGGTCTGGCCCGGGCCACGGCCGGATCCACCACCGCCAAGCTGCGCGAGCCGGTTTACCAGGCGGTGAAAGAATTCAGCGCCGAGTTCGAGCGGCGCCACCACACGCTGATCTGCCGCGACCTGCTCGGCTGCGACATCCGGACCGAGGAGGGCATGCGGGCGGCCAAGGATCGCGGCCTTTATAAAACCGTCTGTCCCAAGATGGTTCAGGACGCCGCCGAGATCTTGGAAACGATGCTGTAGAAAAATGGACCGGCCCCTGTCTGCCGGTTATTTCCGTTCCAGGCGCATCATCACTTCGCGCACGATGTCGCTCACCAGGTCCTGCACCTTGACGTCTGTCGCGCCGGCCGCCGCCGGGGCGGTCTTCAGGCCCAGCAGCCGTGCGGCGTTGTCGTACATGATCTTCTGGCGCACGTCGGGCTTGAACTGCAGCCGCTCGTAGCTTTGCAGGGCCACCCTGAAATCCACGAAGGGGTGGGCGCTGGCGTACAGGATCTTGTCGGCGATCATGGTGTTGGCCGCCTCCACGTAGGCTTCGGCCATGGGCGAAAATTCATATTCGGACAGGTCGATGTAGACGTTGCGGTTGCGCTGGGCGACGGTGATCGCCTCGTTCACCCACGGGTAGCCGCCGTGGCTGATAATGATTTTGAGATCGGGGAAGTCCCGGGCGACAAAATCGATGTACCGCGGCGCCACGTGGTCGATGATGGCGTTCGGCACAAGGGTGGCCGGCCCCGTGGTGAAGATGATCGGGATGTCCAGCTCGCAGCATTTGGAGTAGATCGGGTAGTACTTGGCGTCGTTCGCGTAGATCTGGGCGAGATAGGGGTCAACGGCAGCCCCGCGCATGCCCAGGTCGGCCACCGAGGCCTTCAGTTCCTGGATGGCGCGCATGCCCTTGTGGGGGTCCAGCCCCACGAAGCCGATGAACTTGTTAGGGAAGGCCTTGACGAATTCGATCACGCTGTCGTTGTTGGACTTGGAGCCGTACGTCATCTCGCAGTCCCGGCCGGTGATCACGGCCCACTCGATGTTGTTCCGGTCGAGTTCGGCCACCACCTCGGGCACCGTCTGCGGCTTCATCTTGGAGAAGTCGATGGTTTCGCACAGCCCCTTGAACATCTTGCTGTTCTGGATGCCGTCGAGCACTGCGGCGGTATTCGGCCTGAACCGGAAATCAATGACTTTCATAGTGGTGTCCCCTTTCGTGATGCTCGATCCCTGCTCGACCCTGCCGGCCGAAAATTAACACACCCATACCATCATCGGAAGACTTATAGCAAACGCGATGCCACTTGTCACAGTCGCGCTGGCGTGCGCGGGCGTTCAGGCATCGCGACCGGCTTTCCCCGCCGAATCCCGGACCCAGGTGCGACATGAAACCGCATGCATGATGACGCACGGGACGACCGGCCGATGCCGATGAATACTCCAATCCCGCCTTTTCTGGGTGATAGAACCCCCATCGATGTTGCAGTACTGCCATACAAAGCAGCAATGGCTTAGAATCGCAAGATTTTTTTCCAGCGGTTTAAGGCCGTGTAGTGCATATTTGCATAGGGGCATGGATGGCCGGCGCTCCTGCGATCGGCTTGAAACACAATAATCCGATTAACAACCAAAGGCTTATGGCCTGCGGTGGTATGCGTTTAGACAGGGGCGGCGCTGAGATCAGAGTCGCATTTCTGCACTGGTTGTTTTTATGAATTTTCAGGGACGCTCATCCTCGTGGGCGCTTGGCCGGCCGGCGCGCAGTCGCTTCGAGGGCCGCCTCGGCGAGTATCGTTCGCCGTGCTCCTGCCGAGAAAGCAAGAAACGTGACACCACCTTTAAAACCTGCTACACCGCACATGTCAACCCCGGCCGGCGGCTCCTTTTCAGCCGGATGTGGAAGGGGGTTATTGGCGCGATAGTTGCAAAGTTAACCAACTCGACTCTCCATTTAAAAAGGGCTGCCGCATCGCCCGGCCGGTTGAGCGGGAAATCGGAGTCAGGAGGAATCGGATGGGCAAACGCATCATCGCCGTGGTCGACGTTCTGGACGCCGCCAAAGCCGGGAGCAAGACCATCCCGGCCCTGCCGGGGGAATGCATCGTCACTGCGGGTGCGCGGGAAAAGGCCGCGGAACTGGGGATCATCATTGCCGATGGCTGCGAAGCACCCCAGCCAACGATGCCTGCCGCCGCTGTGCCCCGGCCGGTCGAGTCCGAGACCGTGATCCGCGAGGTGTGCACCCTGCTGAAGAGCCGTATGCCATCCGGGGTCGAACCCGGGAAATTGGAGCACCTGGTTCGCGAGGTGGTTTCAGCCAGGCTCGCCGGGCCCGCCGCGGTGTTCCCGGCAACGGCGGATCCGTCCGTTGCCCGCGTGGAGGGCGTGTGTTTCATCAGCGGCAGCCGCCTGCATGACAGCGGCGCCGGCCCGGTTCCCGTGGCCGAAAAAGCCCTGGTGTCCGAGGTTATCCGCTGTGGGGAGGATCACAAGCTCGCCGGCGGTTACATGGAATGGGAGAAGGCCTCCTTCAGCCGGACTGTTGAGTTTCCTGAAATCGGCATCGTGATCGAGGGCGAGCTGCACCTGACCGTGGGGGGCAAGACACTGGTCGGCAAACCCGGCGACATGGTGTACTTCCCCAAGGGCGCCCACGTGACCTACTCCACTCCAGCGAGAGTCAAGCTGGCCTGCGTCAACTGCATCCTGTAGCTTGCGCGGAGCGCTTGAGCCCGCGGGCGAATCTGGACCGGATCGTGAACGTACTCGAACGCTGCATCGAAGCCTGCCGAAAACAGCCCGGAACCGTGGTGTTCCCGGATTGCCTGGACGCGCGGGTGCTGGAGGCGGCCGCGCGACTCAAGGCGGAGCGTCTGGCCGAGCCCGTGCTGGTGCAGTCGCCTTTTGCCGTGCGTCACAAGATGCGCGAGGCGGCCGGGCGCTGCAACGGCCTGCTGGTGGTCGACCCCGCCAGCCCCAGTCTGCTCAGGAAGAACGCCGAGCAGTATGCGGCGGCCCGGCAGGCGGCGGGCAAAGCCGTTTCCGTCGAAGACGCGGAGGCGGCGGTGAACAACTCGCTCGCGACAGCGGCCATGATGGTTCGGCGGGGCGAGGTGGAGGCTGGTGTCGCCGGAAACCTCTCCACCACGGCCGCTGTGATCCGGGCGGGGTTGCACATCATCCCCCGCAAACCGGGCATCAAGACGATTTCAAGCTTCTTTCTGATGCTCTCCCCGGACAACGACCGGCAGTTTGTCTTTGCCGACTGCGCCGTGGTGCCGGAGCCCACCTCGGAGGCACTGGCCGATATCGCCATCGCATCCGGTGAAAAGGCGCGCAACCTGCTCGCGCAGGAACCGCGGGTCGCCCTGCTGTCATTTTCCACCAAGGGCAGCGCGGACCACCCCCGGGCCGAGATCGTGCGCCGGGCCGTGGAGATCGTCCGCGAGCGGGCCCCGGACCTTCTGGTGGACGGCGAGTTGCAGTTCGATGCGGCAATCGACCCGGAGGTGGCGGCGCTCAAGGCGCCGGGCAGCGTTGTTGCGGGCCGGGCGAATGTCTTCATCTTCCCGTCTCTGGAAGCGGGCAACATCGCCTATAAGATGGTGCAGCGGCTGGCGGGCTACACCGCGATGGGGCCGTTCCTGCAGGGGTTTGAAGGCGGCTGGCACGACCTTTCCCGGGGCTGCAGCGCCAAGGACGTTTTCAAGGTGGCCGTAATGGCGATCTGCATGAAGCGCGGCAACCTGCTCAACTGAAACTGACATGGGAATGGATAAACAGAGTCTGATCCAGTCGATACGCGCTGCCGGGGTGGTCGGCGAAGGCGGGGCCGGGTTTCCGACCCACGTCAAGTATGACGCCAGGGTCGAAACCGTCATCGCCAACGGCTGCGAATGCGAGCCGCTGCTCTACACGGACCAGCACGTCATGGCCCGCCACGCGGCCGAGATCATCTGCGCGCTTAAGGCTGTGATGGCGGCCATGGGTGCTGTCCGCGGTATCGTCGCGATCAAGCGCAAATACACCGAGATCGCCGGGCGGTTTGCGGGCGCGATTGCCGGGACGGGCATCGAGCTGGCCGAGTTGGACAACTTCTACCCGGCGGGCGACGAGCACATCCTGGTGCACGAGCTGCTCGGCCGCACCATCCCACCGCTCGGCCTGCCCCTCGATGTGGGGGCCGTGGTGTCCAACGTCGGCACGCTTTATTCCGTGAGCCGGGCCATGGACGGGCACCCGGTGACCCAGCGCGTGGTCACGGTCACCGGCGAGGTGGCACGTCCCAGCCTGCTTGAGGTCCCGATCGGCACCCCGGCCGCGGCCCTGGTCGCGCAGTGCGGCGGGGCCACGGTCCCCGACCCGGTGTACGTCGTCGGCGGGCCCATGATGGGGCGCTTCGTGGGCGATCCGGAGGAGATGGGTCGGACGCTGATCACCAAGACCGGCGGTGGGCTCATCGTGCTGCCCCGCGGGCATTACCTGCACCAGATGGCAACCCTCTCCGTGCACGATATGCAGAAGCAGGCTGCCGCGGCCTGCATCCAGTGCCGGTACTGCACGGACCTGTGCCCCCGGCACAACATCGGGCACGGCTTCGAAACCCATCGCGTCATGCGCTCCTTCGGCGGCGGGGTGGACACCGCCATGGGGGCGCTGCAGGCGTCCATGTGCAGCGAGTGCGGCGTGTGCGAGATGTTCGCCTGCCCCATGCGGCTGTCGCCGCGGCGTATCAACGCCATGTTCAAGGCCAAGTTCAAGGAAGAAGGGCTGCAGTACAGCGGGCCGCGGGCGGTCGTCGAAACCCAGTCGGTCCTGAACAGCTTCCGCAAGGTGCCGATGTCGCGCCTGGCCATCAAACTCGACCTGCTCGCGTACATGGACCTGCACCCGGAATTCGCGGGGGACGTCCGGCCCGCGGCGGTCCGCATCCCGCTGCGGCAGCACATCGGCGCGCCGGCGCTCGCCTGCGTGCGGGTCGGCGACACGGTTCGGGCGGGGGACTGCATCGGCGAGATCCCGGAAGGGGCCCTGGGGGCAAGGGTGCACGCCTCCATCGCCGGTGTCGTGACCGAGGTCAGCAGCGTGATTTCAATCAAAGGGACGTGAGTATGGAAAACCGGCTCCAGGCCGTCGGGATGATCGAATTCAACAGCATTGCCGGCGGCATCGAAGGTGCCGACTACATGGTCAAGGCCGCGCTGGTCGAGCCGTTCATGATGAAGACCATTTGCCCCGGCAAGTTCGTGGTGGCGGTGCACGGCGAGGTGGCGGCGGTGCAGGCCTCCGTGGACACCGGGCTGGAGTTCGGCAAGGACGCCATCATCGACCATTTCGTCATTCCCAACATCAGCATGGACGTCATCAACGCCATTGCCGGCACGGTGGGAGACTTCCGGGGCGGGGCGGCCCTCGGTGTCATCGAAACCTTCTCCGCGGCCTCGTGCGTCGTGGCGGCGGATGCGGCCAGCAAGGCCGCCGAGGTCGACGTGCTCGACGTGCGTCTGGCCATGGGCCTCGGCGGCAAGGCCTTCTGCCTGCTCTCCGGGGACGTGGGGGCGGTGAAGATGGCGATAGAGGCCGGGTCGGCCGGGGCGGCCAAGGGCGGCCTCTTGGTGCGCCAGGTGGTTATCCCGGGGGTTTCGCCCCAGGTGCTGCGCCATATTCTGTAGGATAAGGAAGGGTTCGAGGGGCCAAGGGGTCCAGGGTTCAAGGGAAGAAACAATTGCCGATTCACTCGAACCCTCGGCCCCTGGACCCCTTGAACCCTTGCGTGGAAGACCCAAGACCTGCTAGAAGACGGAAAAATTTAGCCCTATAAAGCTACCAGGAAAAGAGGAACTTATGGCCGAACACGAAGCAATGGGTTTTGTGGAGACACAAGGTTTGGTGGCGGCGATTGAAGCGGCCGACGCCATGGTCAAGGCGGCCCGGGTCAGGATCAAGACCGTCGGCAATGCGGATGCGGCGCTGATCAGCGTGATCTGCGAGGGCGATCTCGCGGCCTGCGCGGCCGCCGTCGACGCCGGCAAGGCCGCCGCCGCGCGCGTGGGCAGCTTCGTGTGCAGCAACCTGATCGCACGCCCCGATGACGATACCGAGACGCTGGTCGCCCGCTACATCGATACGTTCATGCCGCCCCGGCCCGCCGCCGAGGACAAGGCCGCACCCAAGGGTCGGGGCGGTAAATCTTGAACATCAACCCGCCGGAATCCGGCGCACCGACACCCCTGACGGGGGACACAAGGAGAGACAACATGGCAGACGCTTTAGGAATGATCGAAACCAAGGGGTTGACCGCATTGATCGAGGCCTCGGACGCGATGGTCAAGGCCGCGCGCGTGACGCTGGTGGGCTATGAGCGCATCGGGGGCGGCTTCGTGACCGCCCTGGTCCGCGGCGACGTGGCCGCCTGCAAGGCCGCCACCGACGCTGGTGCGGCCGCTGCCCGCCGCGTGGGCGAAGTGATCGCCGTGCACGTTATCCCGCGCCCGCACGACGACCTGGAGAAGGTTTTCCCCCTCGCCAACAAGAAGTAGGCGCGACAACCTGTCGGCGGCTTTCGCATGCGCCTCGAGAGGCGTGCCCGTGAGACGGGGCCTGCCGATTGGGGTGGGCCTGCCGGCCGCCGCCTGTGCGGCAGGAGTATCGCTATGGAACTCGCCAAAGTCAGAGGGCAAGTGGTTTCCACGGTGCGTGATCCCGGTTTGCCGAACCTCACGTTTCTGTTGGTGGACATCGTGGACGAGCACGGCAACATCACCATGCCGAGCCAGGTGGCCGCGGACACCACCGGCGCGGGGGAGGGCGAACTGGTGCTTCTGGTGCGGGGCAGTTCCGCCCGCATGATCCTGGAAGGCAAGCCGCCTCTGGACCTGAGTGTGATCGGCATCGTGGACCAGGTCACCTCCGGGAAAGAGGCGATCTACAGCAAGTACAAATAGACATACAAAGGGTTCCAGGACTCAAGGGTGCAAGCGAGTAGAACACCAAATCGAAATCAAGTGGGGTTCTGATGCAACTGCGACGCGAAGAGATCGAATCGATCGTCAGCGAAGTGCTGAAAAAACTCGGGCCCACGGCGGTTCAGACCGTTGCTGCGGCCCAGCAGGGCGACTGGGGCGTTTTCGACCGACTGGAAGACGCCGTGGCCGCCGCCGCCGCGGCCTACAAGCGCCTGGACACCGTT
>Ga0208980_10002704_pt1 | contig 10729 bp, 11 predicted proteins | sample WetSurMetagenome_3_FD_187993 | JGI IMG/M metagenome (GOLD analysis project Ga0208980, IMG submission 187993) | Wetland microbial communities from Twitchell Island in the Sacramento Delta, sample from surface sediment Aug2011 Site A1 Bulk (version 2) | ecosystem: Environmental > Aquatic > Marine...
GCGTGCCGCTGCGCGTGCCGGTGGCGGGCTTCAAGCCCACGCGCAGCCAGCGCCGCGCCTGGAAGGCACACCAGCACCTGGTGCCGCGCGTGCTGCGTCTGGGCTTCCTGCCCGAGCACTACCAGCTCTACCTGCGCTACCAGTCGGGCCGTCACAGCGGCGGCGGCATGGACCAGGACAGCGTCGATCAATACACCCAGTTCCTGCTGCAGAGCCGCGTCAACTCGCGGCTGGTGGAATTTCGCGAGCCGGCACGCGAAGGCCAGGGCCCGCTCGGCGCGCTGAAGATGGTGGCCATCCTCGACGTGCTCAGCGACGGCCTGTCGGCCGTCTACACCTTCTACGAGCCCGACGTCGATGCCAGCTACGGCACCTACAGCGTGCTTTGGCAGATTGAGCAGACCCGCATCCTCGGGTTGCCGCACGTCTATCTCGGCTACTGGATCGCGGCCAGCGACAAGATGGCCTACAAGGCCAGGTTCGCACCGCACGAACTGCTGATCGACGGGCAGTGGGTGGCGGCGGGCAGCGCCAGCCGTTGACGGCCGCCCGATGAAGGTCCGGATCGCCCCGGGCGTACGCCTGTTCGTCGACATCGATGGCGCGGCCCTCGTGCCCGACGGGCCTGGCCTGCGCGAGAAGCCCACGCTGATGCTGCTGCACGGCGGCCCGGGCTACGACCACAGCAGCTTCAAGCCGCTGTTCTCGACGTTGGCCGACCTCGCGCAGGTGGTCTATGTCGACCACCGCAGCCACGGCCGCAGCGATCCGCGGCCGCCCGCGGAGTGGACGCTCGACACGTTCGCCGACGACGTCGTGCGCCTCGCCGACGCGCTGGGCATCGTCAAGCCGATCGTGCTCGGGCAATCGTTCGGCGGCTTCGTGGCGCAGCGCTACATCGCGCGCCACCCCGCGCATGCGGCCAAGGTGATCCTGTCGAGCACGTCGGCGAGCCTGTCGCTGCCGCGCAAGCTGGCGATGTTCGAGCGGCTCGGCGGGGCCGAGGCGCGCGCAGCCGCCGAGCGCTTCTGGACCGCGCCCGATGCAACGTCGTGGGCCGAGTATTGCCGCCTGTGTCGCCCGCTCTACAACCGTCGTGCTGCCGACGCCGAAGCGGCCAAGCGCACGCTGTTCAAGCCGGAGATCCTGTTCCACTGGGCCGCTGGCGAGCAGCAGACGATGGACCTGCTGCCCGGCTTGGCCCGCACCCAGTGCCCGGTGCTGGTGATGGCCGGCGAACGCGACCCGGTGTGCCCGCTGGCCGATGCGCAGGACATCGCCGCCGCTCTGCCCTCGCGCTGGCTGCAATGGGCGCCGTTCGCCGATTGCGGCCACGGCGTGTGGCGTGACGAACCCGACGCGGCCTTCGCGGTGCTGCGCCGCTTCATCGCCGAATCGCCGCCGCTGACGCAGTTGCGCCCGTCAACCCGGCGACCCGCACCGTAGCGTCACAGCAGGCCGCGCTGCGCCAGGTTGCGCATCAGCGCACCGATGCCGAACTGCCAGGGTGCGGCGCGCTCGCAGTGATCGACGCGGTTGACCAGCGTGCCCAGGCACGGCGTGCCGATGCGCACCACGTCGCCGATGTCGTGCGTGAAGCCCAGCCCGGGGCCGTGGCGGTCCTGCGTCGGCGCGAACATGGTGCCCAGGAAGAGCATGAAGCCGTCGGGATACTGGTGGTTCGCGCCGATCGCATGACTCACGATGTCCAGCGGATCGCGGCTGATCATCGACAGCGAACTCGACCCGTGCAGCGTGAAGCCGTCGATCCCGTCGACGCGCATCGCCAGGTCGGCCCGGCGCACGTCGTCGATGCCGAAGTGGCTGTCGAACAGGCGGACGAAGGGACCGATCGCGCAGGAGGCGTTGTTGTCCTTGGCCTTGCCCAGCAGCAGCGCGCTGCGGCCTTCGAAGTCGCGCAGGTTGACGTCGTTGCCGAGCGTGGCACCGACCGTTGCGCCGCGGCTCGTCACCACCAGCACGATCTCGGGCTCGGGGTTGTTCCAGTGCGATTGCGGGTGGATGCCGACCGTGGCCCCGGTGCCCACCGACGACAGCACCGGCGCCTTGGTGAAGATCTCGGCATCCGGGCCGATGCCGACCTCGAGGTACTGCGACCAGGCGCCCTGCGCGATCAGCACCTGCTTGACGCGCGCCGCCTCGGCCGAGCCGGGCACGATGCCGGCCAGGTTGTCGCCGAGGATGCCCTGCAGCGAGCGGCGGATGCCCTCGGCCTTCGACGCGTCGCCGCGCGCCTGCTCCTCGATCACGCGTTCGAGCAGGCTGGCGACGAAGGTCACGCCGCTGGCCTTGATCACCTGCAGGTCGCACGGCGCGAGCAGCCAGGGCCGGCGTTCGTCGCGCACGGACTCGTCGCTGTTGGCCAGCGCCGAGGTGAAGTCCGCAACGCGCGGCGCCGTGGCCAGCGCCGCGCGCACCGCCGCGGCCGGTGCGTCGAGCTCGAACAACTGGCTCGTCGTCGGCGCCACGCGCGACAGGTCGAACAAGGCGCCGCCATGGCACGCCACCACCGTCGGGCCGATGCCGGGCTGCCACATTCGGCCGACAAGCAGTGCGTCGGCGGCGTCAGTGGGCAGGGGGTCGCTGAAGTCGAGTTGTCTGGTCATGACGCTTGCAATCCTTTCTCAGAAGTTGCGCCGACGCCGGGTTCGTGCTCTGCGCGCCGGCGGCGAGACGCCCAGCCAGGCCGACTCAGAGCAGCACGATGTCGTAGTTCTCCGGGTTCGCGCTCGGCTCCACCGACAGCGAGATCGGCTTGCCGATGAACTCCGACAGGCCCGCGAGGTACTGGCTTTCCTCGTCGAGCAGCATCTCGACCACCGAAGCGCTGGCGACGACGCGGAACTCCTTCGGATCGAACTGGCGCGCCTCGCGCAGCACCTCGCGCAGGATGTCGTAGCACACGCTGCGCGCGGTCTTGACCTGGCCGCGGCCTTCGCAGGTGGGGCAGGGCTCGCACAGCAGATGCGCGAGGCTCTCGCGCGTGCGCTTGCGGGTCATCTCGACCAGGCCCAGTTGCGTGAAGCCGCTGACCGTGGTGCGGGTGCGGTCGCGCGCGAGCTGCTTGCGAAACTCGGCCAGCACCGCGGCCTGGTGGTCTTCGCGCGTCATGTCGATGAAGTCGACGATGATGATGCCGCCCAGGTTGCGCAGCCGCAGCTGGCGGGCAATGGCGCCGGCCGCCTCGAGGTTGGTCTTGAAGATGGTGTCGTCGAAGTTGCGCGCGCCAACGAAGCCGCCGGTGTTGACGTCGACGGTCGTCAGCGCCTCGGTCTGGTCGATGATCAGGTAGCCGCCGCTCTTCAGGTCGACACGGCGCGCGAGTGCGCGGCGGATCTCTTCGTCGATGTTGCACAGGTCGAAGATCGGCCGCTCGCCCTGGTAGTGCACGAGCTTGCCGACGGCGCCCGGCGTGTAGGCGTTGCCGAAGGCGAGCAGGTGCTCGTACTGCAGCCGCGAATCGATGCGGATGGCCTGGGTGTCGTCGACGGTCAGGTCGCGCAGCACGCGTTCAGCCAATGTCAGGTCCTGGTGCAGCAGTGTGCCCGGCGGCGACGCATACGCGCGTTCGCGGATCGCGGCCCAGGTCTTGCGCAGGTAGTCGATGTCGTCGGCCAGTTCGGTGTCGCTCGCCTCTTCGGCATTGGTGCGCAGGATGAAGCCGCCGCCGCCACCCTCCTCGGGCTTGCCGACCAGGGCCACCATGCGCTGGCGCAACTGCTCGCGCAGTTCGGGCGAGCCGATCTTCTGCGAGATGCCGATGTGGTTGTCCTGCGGCAGGTGCACCAGCATGCGTCCGGCAATGCTGACCTGCGTCGACAGCCGCGCACCCTTGGTGCCGATCGGGTCCTTGATCACCTGGACGGTCAGGGCCTGGCCCTCGAAAACCAGGCGTTCGATCGGTGGCTGCGGTACGTTGCCGCTGGCATCCGCACCGCGATCGCGGGCCCCGCCATTGCCGGTGCCGTAGCCGGCGTGCAGGTCGGCCACGTGCAGGAAGGCCGCGCGTTCGAGGCCGATGTCGATGAACGCGCTCTGCATGCCCGGCAGCACGCGCGCGACCTTGCCCTGGTAGATGTTGCCGACCAGCCCGCGCTCGAGCGCGCGCTCGATGTGCAGATCCTGCACCGCGCCGTTTTCGACGACGGCCACGCGGGTTTCCTGCGGCGTCCAGTTGATCAGGATGTCTTGCATGCAGACGCTCGATTCAGAAGCTGACGTGGGCCTGGCGCAGGAGCCGGGCCGTCTCGTGCAGTGGCAAACCCATGATACCGGTGTAGCTGCCGTCGATGCGCTCGATCCACGCCGCGGCGCGACCCTGGATCGCGTAGGCACCTGCCTTGCCGAACGGCTCGCCGCTGGCCACATAGGCCGCGATCTCGGCCGTCGCGATGGCGGTGAAGTGCACGCGCGAGTCATTCAACGCGAACAGCGTGCGCCGCCCCGCAGCCACCGCCACCGCCGTCAGCACGCGGTGCGTGCGGCCGGACAGCGCAGCGAGCATCGCGTGCGCATGGTCGGCGTCGGCGGGCTTGCCGAGGATGCGTGCACCGAGCGCGATGGTGGTGTCGGCGACGAGGATCGGCCCCGCAGGCAGCGCACGCGGGGCCAGCCGCCGCCGCGCCGCCGCGAGCTTGGCGCGCGTGACACGCTCGACATAGGCCGCCGGCAGCTCGCCATGACGCTCGGCTTCGAGCGCCTCGGCGTCCTCGTCATCGTCGGCGAGCAGCGATCGATGGCGCACCCCGAGCTGATCGAGCAACTGCGCGCGGCGCGGGCTTTGCGACGCGAGGTAGACGAAGTCGTGCGCCAGCGTCGCCATCGTCACTCGCGGTGGTAGGGGTGGCCCGCCGTCACCGACCAGGCGCGATACAGCGCCTCGGCCAGCAGCACGCGCACGAAGGCGTGCGGCAGCGTCAGATCCGACAGGCACAGCGTTTCGTCCGCGCTGGCCTTGAGCGGGGCGGCCAGGCCATCGGGGCCACCGATGATCAGCGCCACGTCGCGGCCGTCACCGAGCCACATGCGCAGGCGTTCGGCCAGTTGCAGCGTGGTCCGGCGCTCGCCGTGCTCGTCGAGCACGACGCGCCGCGCGCCCCTGGCGAATCTGTGCAGCGCCGCCTCGATGCGCTCGGCCTCGGCCGCCATCAGCGCGGGCGCGGTCTTGCCCGACGTGCGCGGCTCGGCCTTGACGGCCTTCAATTCGAGCCGCAGTTCGGGCGGGAAGCGCTTGGCGAAGTCCTCGTAGGCCGCTTCGGCCCACTCCGGCTGGCGCTGGCCGACGGCGACCAGCGTCAGCCTCATCGGCCGCGACGCGGGGCGGCGGCCTTCTTCGCTGCCGCCTTGCGGACCACCTTGGCCGCTGCCTTCTTCACCCCGACGGTGCGCGTGACGCCCCTCTTCGCCGCTGTTGCCGGGGCTCGCACGCCGGCCGGCTTCCTGGCGGGCGTGGCCTTCTTCGCCGGCGCCGCGGGTGGCGCCTTGCCGGCGGCTGCCTTGGCGGCTGCCGTCTTCCCGGCCGTCGGCGCGGCCGCGGCCGCCTTGACCAGGCCCTTGGCCTCGGTATCGATCTTCATCTTCACCGGCTTGTCGCCCCAGATCTCCTCGAGGCGGTAGTAGTCGCGGATGGTCGGCTGCATGATGTGCGTGACCGCAGCGCCGCAGTCGACGATGATCCATTCGCCGTTTTCCTCGCCCTCGGTGCGCAGCACCTGCAGGCCGCGCGACTTGACGCTGTCGCGCACGCTCGCCGCCAGCGCCTTGGTTTGCCGGTTGCTGGCCCCGGTGGCCACGATCACGCGCTCGAACAGTGGTGAAAGGTGCTCGGTGTTGAAGACGCGGATGTTCTGCGCCTTCACGTCTTCAAGGCCATCGACGATGGCGCGTTGCAGCTTGCGGATGTCCATTCAGCTCCCGTGGTCGGCCCTGTCGGAACGGTACAGGGCGTGCTGGTCAATATAGCGTGCCACCGCAGGCGGCACCAGATCGTCGATCGGCTCGCCGCGGGCCACGCGCTCGCGGACCGTGGTGGCCGCAATGTCCATCTGCGGCAACGGCAGCACCTGATAGGCATGGCCGAGCAGTTGCGGATCGACCTGCAGCGCGGCGCGCGGGCGCGCGGCCACCGCCAGTGTCACCCGCGACAGCAGCTCTTCGCAGCCATGCCAGGTGTGCAGGTTGGCGAACTGGTCCTGCCCGATGACGAGAAACCATTGCGCGCCGGGTGCTCGCTGCTGCAGTTCACGCACGGTGTCGAGCGTGTAGCTCGGGCCTGCCCGTTCGAGCTCGCAGCGTTCGAGCACGAAGCGCGGTTCGCCGGCGATGGCCAGCTGCAGCATCGCTGCACGGTGTGCCCCGGCGGTGATTCGGCGTGTCTTCTGCCATGGCGCCCCGGCCGGAATCCAACGCAACTCGTCGAGCCCCAACGTGTCGAGCGCAATGCACGCCAGTGCCAGGTGCGCGTTGTGCACCGGGTCGAACGTGCCACCCAGGAGGCCAATGCGTCGCGTCACGCCTCGTCGACCCAGTTGCGCGGCCGCAGGAAGTCGCTGTAGAGGCGCGCCTCGGGCGTGCCCGGCTCGGGGTGCCAGTCGTAGCGCCACTTCACGATCGGCGGCAGCGACATCAGGATGCTCTCGGTGCGCCCGCCCGACTGCAGGCCGAACAGCGTGCCGCGGTCCCACACCAGGTTGAACTCGACGTAGCGCCCGCGCCGGTAGGCCTGGAAGTCGCGCTCGCGCTCACCGAAAGGCATCTCGCGGCGGCGCTGCACGATCGGCAGGTAGGCTGGCAGGAAGGCGTCACCGACCGCACGCAACATCGCGAAGCTCTGGTCGAAGCCGGGTTCGGAGAAGTCGTCGAAGAACACGCCGCCGATGCCGCGCGGCTCGTTGCGGTGCTTGAGAAAGAAATACTCGTCGCACCATTGCTTGAAGCGCGGGTACTTGTCGTCGCCGAACGCGGCCAGCGCGTCGCGGCAGCTGCGGTGAAAGTGCGCCGCGTCGTCCTCGAAGCCGTAGTAAGGCGTCAGGTCCATGCCGCCGCCGAACCAGGTCACCGGCGCGTGCCCCTCGCGCAGCGCCGCCAGCATGCGCACGTTCATGTGCACCGTCGGCACGTACGGGTTGCGCGGGTGGAACACCAGTGAAACGCCCATCGCCTCGAACGGCGCGCCGGCCAGTTCGGGCCGGTGCTGGGTCGCCGAGGGCGGCAGCGCGGGGCCACGCACGTGCGAGAAACCGACGCCGCCACGTTCGAGCAAGGTGCCCTCCTCGACCAGTCGCGTGATGCCTTCGCCCTGCAGCCGTTCACTTGGCGGCTTGACCCAGGCGTCGCGGATGAAGCGCCCGCTGCCGTCACTGGCTTCGAGGGCATCGACGATGCGCTTCTGCAAGCCGAGCAGGTAGTCGCGAACCAGGGCAACCGGGGCGTTGTCGCTCATCAGGACCTCATGGGCGCGACAGCCGCACCGGCGCCGCGAGTTCGGGTTTGTGGCCGAGGCGCTGGCCGAGCCGGGCCTCGATCGCCGCCATGTCGAGGGCGACATCGCCGGTCAGGCGGACGAACGAATCGACGCCGACGCAGCGCTCCGGGTAGTCGAAGAAAGCCAGGCCGAGCGGCACGCCAGCCTGCAGCGCCACCTGGTAGAAGCCGCTGCGCCAACTGTCGCGGTAGCTGCGCGTGCCTTCGGGCGAGAGTGCCAGCCAGAGGAACTCGTCGTGCTCGCGCGCCGCGGCAAAGCGGCTGACCATCGCACCCACCGCGCCGCGCGGGTTGTGGCGATCGACCGGGATGCCGCCGACCCAGCGCATCCAGCGGCCGAACAGCGGCATCGCAAACAGCGTGTCCTTGCCCCAGAAGGCGACCGGGATGCCCATGGCCCACTTGGCCAGCAGTCCGACGACGAAGTCCCAGTTGGAGGTGTGCGGGTAGACGATCAGCACGCCCTGCCTGGCCGGCAGGCCATCGAACTGCACATGCCAACCGGCCAGGCGCAGGAGGCCGCGCGCCAGCCGGCTGCCGTGCAGCTGGATCGGCCGTTCGGTCACGGTGGCGTCGACGCTCATCGTTGCTTGAGGGCGCGGTGGCCGATGTCGCTGCGGTATTGCGCGCCGTCGAAGCGGATCGGCGCCAGGGCGGCGTAGGCGCGCTGGTGTGCGGTCTTGACCGAATCGCCGAGCGCGGTGACGCAGAGCACGCGGCCGCCGTTGGTCACCAGCGTGCCGTCGGCACGGCGTTCGGTGCCGGCGTGGAACACCATCGAGTCACTGGCGTCCGGCGGCAGGCCGGCGACGACATCGCCGCTGCGCACGGTGCCGGGGTAGCCGTGCGCGGCCATCACCACGCCGAGCGCGACACGGCGGTCCCATTCGAGCGCGACGCTGTCGAGGTTCGGTGTGTCGCCGGCCGCGGTGGCCGCCATCAGCACGTCGAACAGGTCGGTCCTCAGGCGCATCAGGATCACCTGGGCCTCGGGGTCGCCCAACCGGGCATTGAACTCGACCACGCGCGGGTTGCCCTCGGCGTCGATCATCAGCCCGGCATACAGGAAACCGCTGAACGGGTGGCCGTCGGCGGCCATCCCGGCGATGGTCGGCAGCACGATCTCGTGCATCGCACGGGCATGCACGTTGGGCGTGACCACCGGTGCCGGCGAGTAGGCGCCCATGCCGCCGGTATTGGGTCCCGTGTCACCGTCGCCGATGCGCTTGTGGTCCTGGCTGGTGGCCAGCGGCAGCACGCGCTGGCCGTCGCTGATGACGATGAAGCTGGCCTCCTCGCCGGCCATGAATTCCTCGATCACAACGCGCGCGCCGGCCGCGTGGCCAGCGAGCATGAAGTCGATTGCCGCGTGCGCCTCGGTCTCGTTCATCGCCACCACGACGCCCTTGCCCGCAGCCAGGCCGTCGGCCTTGACCACGATCGGCGCACCGTGGCGCTCGACGTGCGCATGCGCCGCCGCCGCGTCGGTGAAGCTGGCGTACAGCGCAGTCGGGATGCCGTGGCGCTGCATGAATTCCTTGGCGAACGCCTTGGAGCTCTCGAGCTGCGCCGCGGCGCGCGTCGGCCCGAAGATGCGCAGGCCACGCAGGCGAAAGAGGTCGACGATGCCGGCCGCCAACGGGGCCTCGGGGCCGACCACGGTGAGTGCGATCCTCTCGGCGGCGGCGAAGTCCGCCAGCGCCCCCAGCTCGCTGATCGGCACGTTGCGCAAGGCCGGGTCGAGCGCCGTGCCGCCATTGCCCGGCGCCACGAAGACCCGCTGCACCTTCGGCGACTGCGCGAGCTTCCAGGCCAGCGCGTGTTCGCGGCCGCCGCTGCCGATGACGAGGACTTTCATCGTGCGCTCGGCTCAGAGATCGAGTTCGGCGTTGTGATACACGTCCTGCACATCATCGAGCTCCTCGATCACATCGAGCAGCTTCTGCATGCGCTGCGCGTCCTCACCGGCCAATTCGACGGTGTTCTCGGCGCGCATCGTCACCTCGGCAATCTCCGGTTTCAGGCCCGACGCCTCGAGCGCGTTCTTCACCGCCTCGAACTCGGTCGGTGGCGTGAGCACCTCGATCGAACCGTCCTCGCCGGCGATCACGTCCTCGGCGCCGGCCTCGAGCGCGACCTCCATGACCTTGTCCTCGCTGGTTCCCGGCGCAAAGATCAACTGGCCGCAATGCTTGAACTGGAACGCCACCGAGCCCTCGGTGCCGAGGTTGCCGCCGTACTTGCTGAAGGCGTGGCGCACCTCGGCCACCGTGCGCACGCGGTTGTCGGTCATGCAGTCGACGATGATTGCCGCGCCGCCGATGCCATAACCCTCGTAGCGGATCTCCTCGTAGCTGACGCCTTCGAGGGCGCCGGTGGCCTTGTCGATGTTGCGCTTGACCGTGTCGACCGGCAGGTTGACGGCTTTGGCTTTCTCGATCGCCAGCCGCAGGCGCGGATTCGCCGAGGGGTCCCCGCCGCCCAGCCGCGCCGCGACCATGATCTCGCGGATCACGCGCGTCCACGCCTTGCCGCGCTTCTCGTCCTGGCGGCCCTTGCGGTGCTGGATATTGGCCCACTTGGAATGACCGGCCATGGATGCGACTCTTTTCTGTTTGCGCGTACGATGCGCTCGATTTTAGTTCGAGGGGTTTGAACCATGGCCGAAGCGATCCTGGTTGCCAAGCACGGCGACACCGAATGCCACTTGTTGCCCGGCCTGGCCAATCGCCACGGGCTGATCACCGGCGCCACCGGCACCGGCAAGACGATCACGCTGCAGACGCTGGCCGAGAACTTCTCGAAGATCGGCGTGCCGGTGTTCATGGCCGACGTCAAGGGCGACCTCACCGGCATCACGCAAAAGGGTTCGCTGCCGGAGAAGGTGGCCAAGACCATTGCCGAGCGCGGCCTGCCCGCCCCCGAGCCAGCCGCCTGCCCGGCGACCTTGTGGGACGTCTTCGGCGAGCAAGGCCACCCGGTACGGGCCACCGTTTCCGACATGGGCCCGTTGCTGCTGTCGCGCATGCTGGCGTTGAACGAGACCCAGGCCGGCGTGCTCAACCTGGTGTTCAAGATCGCCGACGACCACGGCATGGCGCTGCTCGATCTGAAAGACCTGCGGGCAATGCTGCAGCACGTCGGCGACAACGCCAAGGCGTTCACCACCGAGTACGGCAACATCAGCGCGGCCAGCGTCGGCGCGATCCAGCGCGGCCTGATGCAG
>Ga0208980_10002705_pt1 | contig 10728 bp, 8 predicted proteins | sample WetSurMetagenome_3_FD_187993 | JGI IMG/M metagenome (GOLD analysis project Ga0208980, IMG submission 187993) | Wetland microbial communities from Twitchell Island in the Sacramento Delta, sample from surface sediment Aug2011 Site A1 Bulk (version 2) | ecosystem: Environmental > Aquatic > Marine...
CGACGGCCCCTTCCCCGCCTACTGCACGGCCTTCGGGAAAGCGCTGCTGGCCAGCCTGTCTACCAGGGAGTTGGACGCTTACTGCGCCCAGGTCCCGATCGTGCCGTTCACCCCCCATACCGTGAAAAACAGCCGGCAGCTCCGCCAGCGCCTGGAAAAAGCGCGCCGGGATGGGGTGGCGCTCGACGAAAGGGAGTTCGACGAATCCATCCGCTGCATCGCGGCGGTCATCCGGGACGAATCCGGCAAGGTGGTTGCCGCCGTGAGCGTCTCGGATCTGGTGACGCGCATGACTCCCCAACGGGTTCCCGGCGTGCGAAACGAACTCTTGAACACAGCCGCACAGATCTCGCAGGATTTGGGGTATCGCGGGGGATCGGCTGACTCCGGATCGAGGTGAACCGATGAAATGGGATGCCATCATCGCGAACGGAACGGTCGTCGACCAGGGTCGGACCGGCCCAATGGACGTGCGCGTCAAAAACGGGCGCGTGGAGAGCGTCGTCCCGGCCGTGGGGGCCTACCCGCCGGATGCGCCGGTCATCGATGCCGCCGGGAAGCTCGTCCTGCCGGGCATCATCGACGCCCACAACCATCCCGTTTATGCGGACCGGATCGGCGCGTTCTCGAAGGCGGCGTTGTCGGGGGGGATCACTACCCTGGTGCCTTATGTCGGGTCGGTCAAGGCGTGGAACCAGTCCGGCGGTCTGGTGGATGCCGTCACGGGTTTCATCGACGAGGCCCGGCGCGAGTCGGTCATCGATTTCAGCGTGCACGCCACCCTGACTCAAAACGTCATGGGCGAAGCACCTACGGCCATACCCGCCCTGCTGGAGATGGGAATCACTTCCTACAAGGTCTTCACGGCCTACAAGAAACGCGGCATGAAGCTCGAGGATGAGGAGATCATTGCGATCATGTGCCTGCTGGCCGAGGCCGGCGGGCTCCTGGCCGTGCACGCCGAGAACGACGCCACCATCAGCCACCTTGAAAGCAAGGCCGTTGCCGAGGGCCGGCTCGCCCCGGAACACTATCCGCCCACCCACCCGGACATCTGCGAGGCGGAGGCGTTGTTCCGCGTGCTGTCGCTGGCGGAGGTGACCGGGTGTGCCATGTATTTGCCCCACCTCTCGGCACGGCGGTCTCTGGAAGTGGTGCGGTTGTTCCGGCGCTGGGGCACCCTCCGGGCCCTTTTCACCGAAACCTGCCCCCACTATCTGACCCTCACGGATGCGGCGCTGGCTTCGTTCGGCAACCTAGCCAAAATGTCACCGCCGTTGCGCAGGCAAGACGACATCGACGCTCTCTGGGCGGGGTTGTCTTCGGGCGAAATCGATGTCATCGGCTCGGATGCCACGGGGCATCCGGTGCAGAGCAAGGAGCCGCTGCACGACCAGACGTTCTCGGCGCCCTACGGCACGGCGGATGTGGACAATTTGGTGGCGTTGGTTTTCGACGAGGGGGTGGCGAAAGGCCGCATCCCGGTCACCACCCTGGTGAAGACGATGTGCGAGATGCCGGCGCGCATCTTCGGCCTTTACCCGCGCAAGGGGACCCTCGCACCGGGTGCCGATGCGGATGTGCTCATCGTCGACCCGGCTGCCGCGAGAGTCCTGCCCGCGCGCAGCCCCTACCTGAAGACGGATTACAGCCTGTTTGCCGGGCGCCGTTGCACCGGTGTCCCGGTGCTGGCCATGCAACGGGGGCAGGTCGTGATGCGGGACGGGAAAGTGCTGGCGAGGCCCGGGGCGGGCAGGTTTCTTCCGGCCGGCGTCGCAGTTGACAGAGGACTCGCCTCATGAGTTTCGACATCCTGATTCACGACACGACGATCGTCACCATGGACGCGGATCGCCGGCTGCTGCATTCCGCATCCATCGGCATCACCGGGCAGGACATCACGTTCGTAGGCCCTGCGTCCGAAGTGGCTCAAGCGGCCGCCGGGCGGATCATCCCGGGCGCCGATCGCCTAGTGATGCCGGGCCTGATCGATGCCCATGCCCACGCCGGGCACGGTCTGACCAAGACCCTCGCCGAGGGCGGCGTCGGGCTCAAGACCGGATGGGATGAGTTCATGGAGACCATCTACTTCCGGGGTACCACTCTCGATTTCTGGAAATCCGAGGCGCGATTGACAGGCCTGGAGCGGCTCAAGTTCGGAGTCACGACCGGCTTGAACATGCTCGGATCCTACCCGCGTTACGACGACCTGGCCTACGCCCAGGCCCATGTCGACGGCATGGCCGAGGTCGGGGTGCGGGACATCCTGGGGATCGGCCCTCCGAACCCGCCCTACCCCAAACACTTTCTGTCGCTTGAGGAAGCCGCGGCGCCGCGTGAGCGGGTGCTCTCGCACGCGGACGCCTTCGCGCAGACCCGCGCGGCGGTCCAACGTTTCAACAACACCCGCGGCGGCCTCACATTTTGCTACCCCACGCCCTCGGGTGTCGGGTACCGCGAGGGGCTCAGCCGGGACGAGCTCGTTCGCCAGAACGCGGCCATGAAGGCCATCGCCGCTGAATTCGGCACCCCGGTTCACGGGCATGCCTACCAGGGGGACGTCCGCTATGCCTTTGAACATTTCGACATCCTCGGCCCGAACCTCTCCCTGGCGCATGTCACCGGCATCGATGAAGAGGAAATCCGAATTCTGGCCGACACGGGGACCCACGTCTGCAGTGGCCCGCACACCCATGCCTTCATGCGGGCCCGGTGCCCGGTGGTTGAGCTGCTGGATCGCGGGGTCAACGTGGCGTTTTGCTCGGACGCCAGCGCACCGGATCGAACCTACGACCTGTTTGAAAAGATGCGCATCGGGCTCCTGCTGCACCGGTCGCATTTCCGGGATCCGGCGGTGTTGCCCGCCGGCAAAGCCCTGGAAATGGTGACCGTCGACGCCGCCCGGGCGCTCGGCCTGGAACGAATGCTGGGGTCCGTCGCCGCCGGCAAGAAGGCGGATCTTATCCTGATCGACACCCGGCAGCCGCACCTCTACCCGATCTGGCAGGAACCGCTGCGCCTGGTCTACCAGGTGTCCGGGCACGATGTGGACACGGTGATCGTCAACGGGCGCGTCCTGATGGAACATCGCCGGGTGCTCACGGTCGACGAGGGTGCCGTGCTGCGGGAGGCGCAGGCCGAGGCGATGAAGATGCTTGAAAGAACCAAGCTCCAGCCGAGCGCATCCTTGCCGGAGCGCTTCTGGGGCTGCACCCATTATTGAAGCGGGTTTCGATTTCGGGAGGCCGTATCATGACGAAAAACGCGCAGCGCCCGGACGCGGGCAAAGTGGAAAAGCTGATCACATTTTTGTATTACAAGGATCTCCCGAAGGCTATGCGATTTTACGAGGACGTCCTGGGATTCACGGTCGCCATCGACCAGGGGTGGTGCAAGATCTACGGAGTATCCGCAGACGGCTACGTCGGCCTGGTGGACGAAACGCGGGGCATGCACAAAGCCCACGCGGTGAAGCCGGTGCAGATCTGCATGCGGGTGTCGGACGTGGACGCGTGGCATGCCTACCTGAAAGGCCTGGGCGTCGAGGGCCTCACTGAGCCGCGCTCCAGCCGCGAGCTCAGGATCCGGGCCTTTGTATGCTACGATCCGGAAGGGTACCAGATTGAGATTCAATCGGCTCTGTAAATGCAGGCCGACATTGCCTCGCACGTCACCCGGTGCGGCGTGCGAAACACACCGTCTTCGGCGTGCATGGGGCAACGGAATATCGAAAAGGGCTCGGGTGTGAATGTCGAAGGCAGGCGGCGTGAGGGGTTGCAGACGACGGCCTCACCCCCTGCACAATATGGAACATCAAACGGAAAAGAAGGAGGCACTATGAAGCGAGTAGGGCAATCGGTTTTTTGCGGCGCACTCATCATTCTGGCCGTTGGTTTCTTGGCCGCCGGGACCGCCGGTGCCAAGGAGGTCAAGATCGGCCTGACGGCGGATGCGGTTCACGTCGACCCCCAACAGGGCAATGAGTTGGTCAGCAACATCATGTTCGCCCATTTCTACGACACCCTCGTCCGGCGGACGGCCGAGCTTGAGTTTGTCCCCGGACTGGCTCAAAGCTGGGAGTTGAAGGACGACCTCACCTGGATTTTCAAGCTTCGGAAGGGAGTCAAGTTCCACAACGGCGAGGAGTTGAAGGCGGCGGACGTACTGTATACCATCCAGCGGGCCCGCAAGCTTTTCCTGGCAAACCTCGTGAGCAACATCGTCGAGGCCAAGGCGTTGGACGATTACACGCTGGAGTTCAAAACCTCGAAGCCTTACGCGGTGCTGCACATGGACCTATCGGAGGTGTTCATCATCAACGCCAAGTACCACCAGACGGTCGGCGACGAGAAGATGGACCTCCAGCCGATGGGCACTGGGCCTTACAGACTGACGGAATGGGTCAAGGAAGACCGCCTCACCATGGAAGCCTTTGAACAGTACTTTGCCGGCCCCGCCAAAATCAAAAAGGTGACCTTCAAGCCCATCTCCAACCCGGCCACCCGCACGGCCGCCCTGCTGACCGGGCAGGTGGATGCCATTCAGGATCTCGCCGTTCGGGACGTGGACCAGCTCAAGGCCACCGACCAATTCAAAGTCATCACCCGCCCCAGCCTGCTCAACCTCGTCCTGGCCATCGATTTTCGGGACAAGTCTCCGACGATCGATCTGCCGGTCAACCCCATGAAGGACCGCCGTGTCCGCGAGGCCATGGTCCGTGCCATCGATGTCAACGCCATCCAGAAAGTGATCATGAACGGCCTGTCGACGCCGGCGGAGCAGTACGTGCCGTCGTCTCACCTGGGCTACGTCAAAGATCTCAGCTTTCGCACGCTCTATGCCTTCGACCTGGAAAAGGCCAGGGCGCTGATGAAGGAGGCCGGCTACGAGAAGGGGTTCATCGTGACCCTGGATGCGACCAACAACCGCTATGTCAACGATGGGGCGGTCGCCCAGGCCCTGGCCAGCATGCTGGCCAAAATCGGCATCACGCTCAACCTGAACCTGATGCCGAAGGCCCAGTTTTTCTCTTACGTCCGCGTTCCCTCCGACAAATCCAGCATCGTCATGAGCGGTTGGGATACGCCCTCCGGAGATGCCGGCGGGATGTACAACGTCATGATGTACACCCGGGATGTTAAGAAAGGCTACGGCCAGGCCAACCGCGGGTCGTATGCCAACCCCCAATTCGTCGAGATGATCGACAAGGCCGATGCGACCCCGAAAATCGAGGAGCGCAACAAGCACCTCCAGGAGGCGACGAAAATCGCCGTTCACGACATCCCGCTGATTCCCATCCACTATGAGCAGGATCTTTACGCGGCCAAAAAGAATGTGGAGTTGAAGCCGAGGATGGACAAGTTCATCTGGGCCTACGAAATGGATATCGTCCGGTAGCCCGCAACGGAGGGGGAGCAGCCGGCCCCCTCCCGATCCCACCGCTCCCAGGGCGCATCGAAGGCCCCGGGGTTGGCGACTGGCGGGTTGGGCGCCGCCCCGCTCGGTTTTTGACGCAGGGCGGGGATGCCCGCTCGGCCGCCGGTTGGAAGGCGCCGGCAGGAGGAAAGAGTGGCAGGGTACCTGATCAAGCGCATTCTGCAGATGATGGGGGTGCTGTGGGTCGTCTCGGTGGTGGTGTTCGTCATGATGAGTTTCACCGGCGACCCCACCTTCATGATGGTACCGCTGGACTCGACCGAGGAGGAGATCGCTCAGGCCCGGGCGCTGCTCGGCCTGGACAAACCCTTCATCGTCCAGTACGGGATTTTTTTAGGAAACGTCCTCAAGGGCGACTTCGGTCGCTCGTTCGTGTTTCGTCAGCCTGCGATGCGCCTGATCATTGAACGGATGCCCGCGACGATGGAGATGGTGCTGGTGGCCATGGCCATCGCGGTGGTGCTCGCCATCCCGTTGGGCGTTTTCGCCGGCGCCTACCCCCAACGGCCGGCCAGCCGCGGCATCATGGTCGGATCGCTGCTCGGCATCTCGCTGCCGAGCTTCTGGGTGGGGATGATGCTGATTTTCGTTCTGGCCGTGCGCTTTCACCTGCTGCCGTCGTCGGGGCGCGGGCCGACCGAGGTTTTCCTGGGAATGAAATTGAGCATTCTCACCGCCGACGGCTGGCGGCACATCATCCTGCCGGCCGTGACCCTGTCCTTTGCCTCGCTCGCCATTCTGCTGCGGATCACCCGGGCCGGAATGATGGAGGTCATGAAACAGGATTTCATCAAATTCGCCCGCGCGAAGGGGGCGACGTTCGGCAGCGTGCTTTTCAAGCATGCGCTGAAGAACACGCTGATCCCGGTGGTGACCATCTTCGGGCTGCAACTGGGGGATTTGATCGCCTTCGCAACGATCACTGAAACCATCTTTGCATGGCCGGGCATGGGAAAGCTTCTGATCGACTCCATCTACATGACCGACCGCCCGGTGATCGTGGTCTACCTGATGTTTGTCGCGTTTATCTTTGTCGTGATCAATTTCACCGTGGACGTCGTCTACACCGTCATCGATCCGCGGATCAAGCTGAGGTAGGTTCGAAGCGATGCAGGCCATCAGAAGCGTTATTGAAAATTTTCGGGCCTCCGAGATGTTTCACAACTATCGGCGCAACGCCTCTGCCGTGGCCGGCAGCGGCATCCTCGCCTTTTTCCTGTTCGTTGTCGTGTTCGGCCCGTCGCTGGTCGCCCAGAATCCCTATGACATCGCATCCCTCGACCTGCTGGATTCCTACAAGCCGCCCGCGTGGATGGCGGGGGGCGACCCCCGCTATCTGCTGGGAACTGACGGTCAGGGCCGGGACATCCTGGCCGGTATCATCTACGGCTGCCGCATATCGCTTTTCATCGGTCTATCGGGGATGTTTTGTTCCAGCGTCCTGGGGACCCTGCTGGGGCTGCTGGCCGGCTATTACGGGGGGCGCCTGGACAGCATCATCATGCGGATTGCCGATATCCAGCTATCATTCCCCTCCATGCTCATCGCACTGTTTCTGATGTCCGCTTTCAAGACCGGCATCGACAAGATCCTCATCGCGCTGACGGCCGTCGGATGGGTGATTTACGCGCGAACCGTGCGGGGCTCCACCCTGAGCGAAAAGCAGAAGGAATACGTCCAGGCAGCCGTCGTGGCCGGGTTGCCGAACCGAAAAATCATCCTCCGACACGTCCTGCCGAACGTTTTGACGCCTCTCATCGTGGTGGCCACCATCCAGGTCGGATCGTTTATCCTGATCGAAGCCTCCCTGAGCTTCCTGGGTGTCGGCGTACCCGTCACGAAGCCGTCTCTCGGGCTGCTGATTAAAAACGGGTTCGACGTGCTGTTCAGCGGGCTGTGGTGGACGTCCGTTTTCCCAGGTGCCTTCATTATGCTGCTCGTGTTCGGGATCAACCTGTTCGGCGACTTCCTCAGGGATGAGCTGAACCCCAGGCTCAAATGAGGTGACCTTGCTCATGGCGCGCCCACTGCTGGCAGTCCAAGGCCTGAAAACCCATTTCCACACCTTCGCCGGGGTCATCAAGGCGGTGGACGGGGTGGATTTCGCGCTGGGCCAGGGGGAAATCATCGGCGTCGTGGGCGAGTCGGGAGGGGGCAAGTCGGTCTTGGGATTCTCCATCATCGGCCTGATCGACCCGCCCGGCCGCCTCGAGGCGGGCGAGATCTGGTTCGACGGCCGCCGCCTTGATAACCTGGGCGAGGAGCAGCTGCGCAAAATCCGGGGGAAAGACATCACCATGATCTTCCAGGACCCGATGACCTCCCTGAACCCGCTCTACACGATTCAGGATCAGATGGAAGAGGTCATGAAGCTGCACGACAACCTGAACGCGAGTCAGCGCCGGCAACGGTGCATCCAGCTGCTGAAGGAGGTAGGGATCCCCGAGCCGGAATCCCGGCTGAAGAATTACCCCCATCAGTTTTCCGGCGGCATGCGCCAGCGCGTGATCATCGCCATTGCGCTAACCTTGCACCCGAAGCTGGTGATCGCCGATGAACCCACGACCGCGCTGGACGTCACCATCCAAGCCCAGATACTGAAGATGATGAGAGGGTTGGTGAAGGACCATCAGACCTCGCTGATGCTGATCACCCATGACCTGGCCGTCGTTGCGGAGATGGCCGACACGATCATCGTCATGTACTGCGGCCGAATCGTCGAACGGGGACGCAACAGCGATATCATCCGCGGCAGCCGTCACCCTTACACACGCGGCCTGTTGGCGTCGATCCCCAAGATGACCGGCCATCAGCGGCGGCTGCAGCAAATCCCCGGCATGGTGCCGGATGTCCGCAGCCTGCCCCCCGGATGCTCGTTTGCGCCGCGCTGCGAGTTCTCCCAGGACCGGTGCCGGGCCGAAGCGCCCCGGCTGATCGGGGTCGATGCGGAACACGACGTCGCCTGCCACTTTCCGCGGGAGAGGTGATCGATGCGGCTGCTGGAAGTCAAGAACCTGGAGCAACGTTTCGATGTAAGCCCCGGTTTCCTGGAGCGGTTGAAATTCAAAGACGGTCGGGTGCGGGCCGAGAGGACGATCGTTCACGCCGTCAACGGAGTCAGTTTCCACATCGACCGCGGGGAAGTGTTCGGCCTGGTCGGGGAAAGCGGCTGCGGCAAGTCGACCACGGCAAAGACCGTGGTGAAGATCCACCCGCCGACCGGAGGGCAGATCCTGGTCAAGGGGGAAGACATCACTCACCACGACTATCGGCGGATGCTTCCCATCCGGAAAAAAATCCAGATGATCTTCCAGGACCCTTTTGCCTCTTTGAACCCGCGCCAGCGGGTCCGTGACATCATCATGGAGCCGATGATCTTCAGCCGCGCCGTCGGCACCAAGGGGGAGGCACAGGACCGTGCCATGGACCTCCTGCGGCGCGTCGGCCTGGGCCCGGAGCATGCAGACCGTTATCCCCATCAATTCAGCGGCGGCCAGCGGCAGCGGATCGGCATCGCCCGAGCGCTGTCGGTCGACCCGGAATTGGTCATCGCCGATGAGCCGATCTCCGCCCTGGACGTCTCGATTCAGGCACAGATCCTGAACCTGATGGTGGACCTCAAAGACGAATTCGGGTTTTCGTACCTTTTTATAACACACAACCTGTCGGTGGTCCGTCACATCAGCGACCGGATCGGGGTGATGTATCTCGGGTTTCTGATCGAGGTGGGGACCAGCCAGGACATTTTCCAGGCACCGAAACACCCCTACACCCGTGCCTTGCTGGCGGCGGCGCCCACCATCGACGGGTCGCGGCCCATCGATCCGGTGGAAATCAGAGGCGAAGTGGGCAGTACGCTGTCGCTTCCGGTCGGCTGCTGCTTTCAGCCGCGGTGCCCGTTGGCGTTCGGCCGGTGCACCGAAGAGCACCCGGAATGGGTGGCCGTTCACCCCGGGCACCAGGTCGCCTGTCATCTCTTTGAACCCGGTTCACACTGACCCGACCGGCGTCGGGGCTGAGAGGAGAAAACACACCGAATCATGTCCAAGACCGTGACGATCGCCCAGCCCAAGCTGCGAATGGAAGACCCTCACAACTGCACCGATGCCAAGGATGTACTGGCGATTTTCGGGGCATTGTTCGATCCGCTCGTGTCCCGCGCACCCAACCTTGATTTCACGCCGGCCTTGGCGGAATCCTGGCAGGTCGACGAAGACGCACGCACCTGGACGTTTCACCTGCGCGGGGGGCTGCGCTTTCACAACGGGGATGCCGTCGATGCCGAAAGCGTCAAGTACTCGCTGGAAAGAATGGCGCGGCCGGATATGGGAACGACCTTGGGCGCCCCCGGCGTCTACCATCAATATCTGGCGGACATGCGCATCCACGTGCTGGACTCCCGCCGGATCCGGCTGACAACCGCCGCGCCGCTGGCGGACCTGCTCGACATTCTCTCCACCGGATACATTCTGCCGCCGGGTGTTGTCGAACCGGCAGGCGGAAATTTCAAGCACCATCCCGTCGGGACCGGCCCCTACGAATTCGTCGAGCACCGAGCCGGGGACCGTATTCGGGTGCAACGCCGCGGCGGCTTTTCCTCCGACACCCCCGGATGGGAGGCGATCGAATGGCGGTATGTACCGGACCCTGCGCAGCGGGTGCAGATGGTCGCGGAAAACCGGGCCCAGATCGCCACGCTGCTGCACCCGGCGGATCTTCCCCGGGAAGGCCCCGTCAAAGTGTCCCGGTCCCGGGGCCCAACGGCCTACATTCTGATGTTCAATGCGGCGCGCGGCCCTTTTCAGGACCAACGACTGCGGCTAGCGCTGAATTTTGCCGTCGACCGACAGGAAGTGATTCAGAAGGTCCTGAGCGGTGCCGGTTATCCGCTGGCCGGCTTCGTCAGCCCCCAGCACTGGGGCGCCGACCCGGACCGCCCGCCCTACCCCTACGATCCCGGGCGAGCTCGAAAGCTGCTGAAAGCAGCCGGGTTCGGCGGCGGCCTGCGCGTCGTCCTGGACAGCCCCACATCCCTGCCCGAGGAGGCAATTCGGCTGTCCCAGGTCCTGGTGGAGCAGCTCGGCCGCATCGGGGTGGAAGTGGAGATCAACACCATCGCCGATCGGGAAGCATACGCCCACAAGGTCCGGCTCAAGGACATCCACGACATGTGTGTTTTTGACTCCTCCCCCTTGAGCACCTTCCGCGTGCTCCGCGAGAAAATCGATTCCCGCTTCAAGGGATCCTGGTGGCAGGGGTACCGGAACACCGATGTGGAGGCCCTCCTGGACC
>Ga0208980_10002707_pt1 | contig 10724 bp, 11 predicted proteins | sample WetSurMetagenome_3_FD_187993 | JGI IMG/M metagenome (GOLD analysis project Ga0208980, IMG submission 187993) | Wetland microbial communities from Twitchell Island in the Sacramento Delta, sample from surface sediment Aug2011 Site A1 Bulk (version 2) | ecosystem: Environmental > Aquatic > Marine...
CCAGAATATAGCCGGGACGGCCATTGTGGCTGCAATTATCGTGCTGTCTACGTTGTATGGCCTGACGACTCTATTTCCGGAGTGGCTGATGTAACAAGGGAGATGAACCGGTCATGAACGCAAAAACACTATTCGGTGAACGGATTGGACGCGTGCTCGGCGGGTGGGCAGGTACAATCCGCGCTATCAATAAAAAATACAAAAAGCCCCGGATCACGATGTCCCCGGCGGTGAAAATTGCCCTCATGTTCCTCCGGATCTACTTAATCCTTCTCGTCGTGCTCCTTGGCTACAAATTCTGGACAATGATACAGTGAGGAACTACCCATGAATACGCTGAATGATACCCATCCTGCAAAACCCCAGAAGAGTGACAGGAAATTCCTGTTGAGCGAACTGCTCGGGGCAAAGGTGTTCCTGCGCGAAAAAAAGATCGGGTCGCTCTCAGACCTGATGATTGTCGAAACCGGTAAACTGCCCGAAGTGCGCAATTTTATTATCATACGCCCGTTCGGTGACCCATCGCTGCTCATTCCCTGGGAGCAGATGGTATCTCTGGAACCACAAAAGCTCGTCATCGATGTTGACGACCTGAAAAAATATGAAAAGTCACCGCCGGAAGATGCAATACTGTTATGCGATCATATCCTTGATAAAAAAGTGCTTGACACTGAAGATGCAGAAGTAGAAGTGGTCTATGACATCCATCTCGTTGAACGCAACGCACGCCTCTATGTAACAGAAGTAGACACGAGCAAACCTGCACGCCTGCGCCGTCTTGGAATCGGGTTCCTTTCCGGTGTCCTCGCACCTCCGGAAGATCCAAAGGACAGTGGTGTCATCTCCTGGATGTATATCCAGCCCCTGCCATCGCACATCAGCAGTTTCAAAGGAGATGTCAAGCTCAAAGTCTTAAAAGAGACCCTTGCCGAGATCCACCCGGTGGACCTTGCAGATATCCTCGAAGAGCTCGATCACGACCAGCGTGTGATGGTATTCTCATCGCTTGACAATGAACAGGCATCTGATACCTTAGAAGAGATCGAACCCCAGGTGCAGCGGGATATTATCGCGTCCTTAAGCAAGGAAAAAGTGGTCCAGCTCATCAGTGATATGACACCCGGACAGGCTGCAGATATCCTTGCGGTCCTCCCCTCATCCGAAGCCCAGGTGATCCTTGAAGCTCTGAATGCGGACACAGCAAAAAAAATACAGTCAATCGTCACCAAGCAGGAAGAAAAAGTCATCCACTACACAACGCAGAAGATCTTACAGTTCTCACCCGAAACAACGGTTGAGTATGTCCAGAACGATTACCCGCGTCATGCCCGTGGCAAGGATGTCATCATGTACATCTATGTCGTGGACAACGAAGGTACCCTGCTTGGGGTTATCGATTTAAAGGAATTGCTGCAGGCCGATGACAAGGCACTTCTGAAAGATATCATGGTCGAAAACGTGATCGCGTTAAACACCGGAAGCACCCTCAAAGAAGCCTCACAAAGCTTTGCCCGGTACGATTTCCGTGCACTCCCCGTCACTGATGACAAGAACCGGATCGTCGGGGTAATTCCCTACCGGGATGTCATGAACCTCACCCATCACTTCCTGGAATGATAGTGGCACTGTGGTTTTAGGAGAACCCGGATGTTGAGCAGGGAGAACAAGCGACACGATTTAAAAAAACCTCGTAACGTGTTAAAAAAGAAACAAATACTAACTATTCTATCATGCTCTTTCTGACGTCACAACCTTTGTCAGGTAAAAAGACTCGCTGCGAAAAGTAACCAATGGCTGCCCTATCTGTCACCAGAACGCAAATAGGTGTTTTATAAAAATTAAGACAGAATCAAACGGCATATTTAAAATAATATTTTAAACAAAAAATCAGGATTATGAACATGATGATTATCAGAATCATACCTTGATCAGATTTCCACACCTCTGAATTGCTCCCAGCCATAGTTAATAGTCATATTCACTAATAATTAAATTTTGTATTGCCTTTTTCTCTCCAGAAAAGAAAACTTCACAACCTTTGTGAGATAATGGCACCCCCCCAACCTTTTTATTCTTTCCACTTTGGACACTTTTTTTTTAATGCAGGGTACCTGGGCAGCACTATAATACGGGATAAGGTAATTGTCAATTATCGAATTTTTCTTGCAGCACCAGTAAGTTTCCATAATCCTGGTTCTGTAGTTGTTTTAAAAGAGGGGTGCCTAGTGGGAGTGAAATTGACATTTAATCAACGTTCCTAATTGCAGAAACGCGACTATTTACTACCCTTATTTGTAAAAACATTACGAGACTTATAATAAAAAATAAATCAGTCAAAAATGGCGTGATTTAAACTGTACCCCTGAAATAACTTTTATTGTTTGTTGTGTAAAGGCATATTATGGAAATATCCAATGATCAACTCTTAAAAGTGATAGAGAATACTCCTTTAGTTTCGATTGATCTTATTGTAAAAAATCAAGAAGAAAAAATATTATTGGGCCTCAGAAAAAATGAACCTGCTAAAAACACTTGGTTTGTACCAGGTGGACGCGTCAGAAAAGATGAAGATTTAGATAGTGCCTTTACACGTATAGCTAAAAACGAACTTGGATTAGATTGTACTCGCGATCGAGCCCATTTCATTGGAATATTTGAGCATAAATATGATACAAACTTCTTGGAACGCCCTGGCATCAGCACACATTACATAGTCCTGGCATATGAAATCAAACCCTTAACAAATCCAGAGAATATCTATAATATACAACATCAGGAGTACCGATGGTTTAGTGCAAACGATGCACTTAAAGATACTAGTAATGTTCATAAAAATGCACAACTGTATTTTAAACAACGGTTAAACGACGATAAACAAAAATCTCTCAATGCTCGAAGAGATTCATTTCAAGAGTAAAATCTGTCCCATGATTAACCCAATCCACTATCGAATTTTTCTTGCAGCACCAGTACGATTCAATAAACGAGGTTTTGCTTTTGTTCTCAAGGAATAATGCCACGCAGGGAGTGAAATTGATCGAACTGATTCTGCTTTCGAATTTGATGCCTTTATGCAATCTGACCAGAAAAAGGATTGTTTAAAATCCAAATACCGTAAATATCAGGATATATGCATGCGATCGAGGTTGATCACCTGACAAAACACTTCGGGTCACTCGTTGCATTAAACGAGATCAGTTTTACCGTTTCTCAGGGAGAGACATTTGGCTTCCTGGGCCCTAACGGTGCAGGAAAGACAACCACCATCCGCCTCCTCACCGGCATCAGCCCTCCGACCAGCGGGTCGGCAACTATCTTTGGACACGATATTACCACAGAAACGACAGCAGCCCGGAAAACCATGGGCATCGTTCATGAAACTTCCAATATTTACGATGACCTTTCCGCATGGCAGAACCTGATGTTTTCTGCAGAGCTCTATACCATCGGGAAAAAAGAACGCGAACAGCGGGGAAAAGAACTCCTTGAACTGTTCGGGCTTTACGAGCGACGGGTTGACAAAGTCCACGGGTTTTCAAAAGGCATGAAACGCCGCCTCACGCTGGCGATGGGCCTCATCAACAACCCAAAACTTCTTTTCCTCGACGAACCGACATCAGGACTCGATGTCCAGAGCAACCTGATTATCCGCGATGTCATCCGTGACCTTACGTCCCGCGGGGTGACCGTCTTTCTCACGACCCACAATATCGAAGAGGCCAACCTGACCTGCGACCGTGTGGCCATAATCAACAAGGGGCGTATCGCAGCGATAGACTCTCCCGAACGATTGAAATCCACCATCCAGAGTGTCCAGTCTGTCGAAGTGGCATTCAGTACCGTTTCAGCCGGCCGGGAGGAAGATTTACGGCGAATCCATGGCGTGAGCGAAGTGAGAAAAGAGGGGGACAAGTTCCGGCTATACACCCGCGATCCATCTGTTGTCATTGCAGCAGTCATGGAGTATGCACAGGAGAACAATACCCGGATTCTGAGCTTCAACACGGTCGGCCCCAGTCTTGAAGATGTTTTCATCAAGCTCACCGGGCTGAAGATCCACACCAAAGGAGTGAGTACCGTTGACTGATTTGGCAGACGGGCACGAGCAGCTCTATGCCGAACTGAATGCTGCATGGGCAATCGCAAAAAAAGATATCGCCATTTATTACTTCAAGCCAAACATCATCGTCTCCGGTGCCCTGTTTCCGTTGTTCATGTTCCTTGCCTTTGCTGCCGGAAATTCGGCAGGTCCCCTGGTCATGATCCCAGGGCTTATTTCGATTACGATCCTTTTTTCTGCATCCTCAATCGAACCGGTTTCCATTCCCATCGAACGGCGCATGAAGACCTTTGACCGCCTCGTCTCGGCTCCCATATCCCTGCATGCAGTAGTCCTTGGGGAAAGCCTCAGCGGATTTTTATACAGCATCGGCATCGCGTTCGTGCCATTGATCGCCGGGCAGCTCATCTTCGGCACACCGATTACCAGTGTAGCACCCCTCATAATGGGGATACTGCTGACGTCATTTTGCTTTGCGACCATGGGGACCCTTTTTGCCTCGTATCCGACTGAGAGTCCCGGGGATATCATGTCCATGCTGAACCTCGTCCGCCTTCCCCTGATATTCATCTCCGGTGTCTTCATCCCGATTGCATCCCTCCCTTCAATAGGTCAGATCGTATCGTATGTTTCACCGCTTACCTATGGCAACGATCTCATCCAGTCCGCGTACCATGGTCACACCCATTTCAACCCGGTTGTCGATATTGCCATGCTCTGTATATTTATTTTAATCTTCCAGGTCTGTGCAAACCAGTTATACAAACGATGGAATGAATGAACGGAAGCGGGAATTAATTCCCGCAAAAAGGATCCATACTGTTTGCACAAAAAATTCCAGTTTTTTATGAATAACCAACTAATTAACGGGGCTCAATGTTATTTTAAAAAAGCCTGCATATGGTTTATAATTGTTTAAAATCTCTGGAAATATTTCACAATTTTTATCAACTATTCTCTCACCAAAAAGAATAACGTGATCCCATGCTTCTAAAATCCCGTCCTGTTCTCTGTCACGCCCGTTTTCTGATGGTGGGTGTGCTCCTTGCATCGCTGGTGCTGAGCAGTAGTATTGTATCTGCAGCTGCAGTCTCCGGTGCAGCCCTTACTGTCAATCCCACACTTGTGGTTGTCAGGACAACCATGACACCAACACCCGTCCCGACCGTGACCTGCACCGCACCCTGCGAGTGCCTTGCAAGGACAGAAGCAGTCGCAAAGTGGGGTGAGACCGGCTTTGTCCAGTGCCTTGAGCAGGCATGTGCATACACCTATGGCACAGTTGCCGCAATGACTACGAAGTACTGTTACAAGCCGAAACTGACCCCCCTGGTTGTTAACACATTTGCCGTGACTCCTGTGTGTCCAACAGGTCAGACCCTATGCCCAAACAACCAGTGCGTCAATACCAGTTCCGACCGGAACAACTGCGGGTCCTGCGGGACTGCCTGCTCAACGGACAGGGTGTGCCTTAACGGGCAGTGCGCTTTGATTGTTGCCCCTCTTGTCACCGCCCAGCTGGCAGATGATGGCGACGGCATACCTTTTGCTAACGACAATTGCCCCTTTGTTAAAAACGCGGACCAGTATGATCATGATGGTGACGGTGTTGGCGATGCCTGTGATAACTGTGAAATGGTGGCAAACCCCGATCAGAAAGATTCGGATGGCGACAAGATAGGTGACGCCTGCGACCTCTGCCCGCAGAGTCCCGACCCGTCGGTAAACGGAAACACTGATTATATGGATGCACCGGGCTACGTCGATACTGATGGCGATCATGTCGGTGACCGGTGCGACAACTGCCCCAAAACAAAGAATCCCGACCAGAAGGATACTGACGGTGATGGGATTGGGGATGCCTGTGACCTCTGCGTAAAAGACAAGGCAGAAGGGGTAGAGAAAGACTGGGAGAGCAAAGATGCACAGTATATTGATGATTTAGATAAGGACGGTATTGGCGACCGGTGCGATAATTGCATGAGTGTAGCAAACCCTGACCAGAAGGACTCTGATGTTGGTGGCAAGGTTTGTACCCAGGGATCAACCCCTTCGGATGTTCATTGCGGCCCGGGACCGATGCCGGACGGTTTTGGAGATGCCTGCGATAACTGCATTTCAACATATAACCCTGACCAGAAAGATTCTGATGGTGACAAGATAGGTGATGCTTGTGATAACTGCCCGTTTTTAGCCAATGCTGACCAGAAAGACTCAGATAAGGATGGTGGCGGGGATGCCTGTGACTGCAATGATGGGATACAGGGACCGTACGAATCTGGAATAGATGACGGGGTAGCCTGTCCCCCAAAGTCAGCGTGTATATATTGCGGACAGTACGTCAAACCGCTGTACCTTGCACAATCACCGGAAAAAGCCATTGATATTGTGTTTGTTCCTTCTTCCACATCCTGGAACTCGGTAACAAAAAAGGCTGAATCCACTACCGATTATACCGCAAGTGAAGAGACCTTTAAATCCATAGCCCAGAACCAGATCCTCAATGGTTACTGGAAAATCGACACACTCTCCACCAATGCAATACCTGCCGATTACCGCCACCGCATGAACTTCTACTATTACTGGAGGCCGGGATATACCGGAGATGCCTGGTCATCTGCATGTGCCGGCGACCTGCCCTCCACCTTCTGGACAGATGCCTATTTTGCCGATGTAGGAGCGATCCTGTACCCGGAAAATTTTAAAGGAGGGTGGACAACTCTTGCCGGTTGTGCAGACATGCTTGGTCCCACAAAGAGCCATTACAAAGCCTGCGGGCTTGCAGGACATGAAACAATTCCGGTGCACGAGGCCGGGCATGCGGTCTTTGGCACTGTGGACACCTACTGTGGTGATACCTCCTATAGCCAGAACGACCCGTTTGCAAATGTCTGGAGTTCCCAGACTGCCTGCATCAATGATCTCAAGAGCAAGGGAGGAGATACCAGCAGGTGTCGCCAGATCATCTGGGACGATCCTGCGACATCAGCAAACCCGGACTGCACAAAATCATTCTGGAGATGGGATCCGGATCCGGATATGATGCGGGAACCGGACAATGGCGGGAAGTTTGGCCCACGGAGTGTTGCTAAGATCAATAATATATTCCAGACGTGGACGTGAGGAAGCATGACGACGAAGATACAAACATTATCCAAAATTACCCTTGCTGTAATCTTTCTTATGGCAATTACTGCTGTCACCGTGAGTGCAGCGGATACCGCCACAACTGGATGCACACAGTCATACCTGATTCAGCTAGGGCTCTCAAAATCCGGCGTGGTTGAAAAAGCAGTCCAGATCGTGTACGGTTTCTCGCCTCTCCCGGTGGGTGCTGACGGGACCCTGAAAGGTGCTATTATCGATGCAGAGGGTAAAAAAATATCAGAGTTTAATCTCCATGATCCCCGTATTCAGTTCGGTGATGATCTGCGGGTTTCAAAGGATGGAAAAAATACAACAGCGTTGGCAGGTATCCAGCAGACAGCTGATTATGCAGATGTAGTAATCATGTTTTCGGTGACACCGGCGGCAAAAATATTCAATCTCTACGACAGCCAGGGAACGCTTCTGAAATCTGTTGACCTGTCAAAGGCCGAGAATAAAGCAACCTGGAACTGCACACCGGATTATGGTATTACCCCCCCAAAAGAGTCCGGAACCAGGCCAGTGAGCACGTCAGCCCCGATCGATTTAACCATCGTGGTCCTTGCATTATCAACGGGAGCCGGAGGCTATCTCATAAGGAAATGGAAATTATACTGATATCACCCTCCTCTTATTTTAATTCGCGATGAATCCTTCAATCGCGGCGTTCTGCATAGGGCTGATCCGGTCAGTTGCTTTCCTGCAAGGTCATAAAACCCACTAAGGCAAGCTTTGATATCCTTCATCGTAATACTGATGATTTGGGATAGGTATGGCAGGGACCGCTGAGATATTCATTGCCGATGCTTCTGATCGTGCCGCTGGTGTACAAACCATCTGCGAACAATACGATCTCTCGGGCTTTTCCGGTGCAGATATCACTCTTAAGGCAAATTACAATAGTGCCGACCCGCCACCGGCATGTATCCATATCGATACACTTGATGCACTCACTACGGCAATCCTTGCTGAAAAACCAAAAAAACTCACCCTTGCGGAACGCAGCGGCATGGGAAATACCCGGGACGTTCTGGAAGAAAAGGGAGTAATCGCGCTTGCAAAGGAGAAGGGGTTTTCTGTTGTCGTGCTCGATGAACTTGACCGCACCGGCTGGACTGAAATCCAGGATGCGGGCCTGCACTGGTCGCGGGGCTTTTTAATTGCAAATGCATTTGCCCGGGCTGACCGTGTTGTCCAGACATGCTGTCTCAAGACCCACCGCTTCGGGGGGCATTTCACCCTCTCGCTGAAAAATTCGGTTGGCTGCATCGCCCGCAGGGTACCGGGGCTCAATTATGATTTCATGGGGGAGCTCCACAGTTCTTCGCACCAGCGGCGGATGATTGCAGAGATCAATAAATTCTACCGCACAGATCTTGTTGTTCTGGATGCAGCCGAAGGGTTTGCTACAGGTGGCCCGGACAAGGGAAAACTCATCCACCCGAATGTCATCATCGCCGGTACCGACCGGGTTGCAATCGATGCAGCTGGTGTTGCCCTGCTCCGTTCCTACGGGACCATGCGGGACGTAACCGAAGGCAGGATCTTTGATCTGGAACAGATCGCCCGGGCTGCTGAACTGGGAATTGGTGTTTCATCAGCAGCCGGTATCCATCTCGTCCCGCTCGATCCAACAGCAGAATCGATCGCGTCAAAGATCCAGGCACAGCTGGATGCAGACAAGTGAATACCGGCTGGCATACCGGTACCTTTTTGCCCTTGTACCTTCCCACCTCTGATAATGACATTGCTGCAGGATGAATGCAAAGAAGAACTCAGAGACGCGGCGAAAAACTGGGTCGCCATGGACGGCCTCTGGTTCCAGGCTGTCGAACAGAACTATGGTATGGAGGCAGCGGTTTTACTGGATCAGACCGTCTGGAAACAGTACGCAGTCATAGAAGCCCGGCGGATCAAAGAGCGCCTGGACCTTCCTGAACAGGGAGGGCTGGATGCACTGGAGGTCGCTTTTACCAACCGCCTCTTTTCCCATGTCAATGAGACTGAGATCCTGCGGCCGGACAAAAAGACCATTGTGGTAACCACAAAGACCTGCCGGGTACAGGCTGCCCGGGAACGAAAGGGGATGCCGCTGTTTCCCTGCAGATCCGTTGGGATGGTCGAATTTCCCGTCTTTGCCCGTACCATCGACTCCCGCGTGACCACCGAATGCCTGTCCTGTCCACCGGAGACAAAGGAGGGAACGCCCTATTGTTCATGGAAATTTACTCTTGACAACGAAGGGGAATAACACGCGGGTATACACATCCTGTCCAAACGCCTGTTTTGAGGACTACCCTCGACAATTAAAATATATCCGGTAATCCCGTTACTTCCGCGGAGTTTTCCGGTACACCATTCCTTCAAAAAGTGCTATCTTTTCCCCGTTTTCATCAGTAACAATGACAGAGTACGTGGCAATTCTCGGGCTTAGCGAGGTTTCTGCACCTTCTGCATACAGGGTTCCGGCAGTCGGTGATTTGACATACGAGATATGTGCGTTGATTGCAGCTGCAGGTATCCCATGGGAGTTTGATGCAAGGGCAAACGCCGTGTCAGCAAGCGTGAAAATTGCCCCGCCGTGGACGCTGCCATGGCCGTTCACATGCCTTTTTTCAATCATCATACGGACCTTTGCGCTGCCGGTCGAGAATTCCATCAGCTCGATGCCGGCTTCCTGAGCCCACGCATCACTGGTAAAGAACGCTGTATTGGGATCCATAAAAAGGTATCACTAACGGTTATTTGGGGGTATCAGGAAAAAAGGTTGCTGGGCATGTTGCAGGTGAGTTGCGAGAGCTTGCCCGGGCATTATGAGATTTTTAAAAAAGAAGGATTATTGCAATTTAATATAAGTTCTATCCCCACCTACCTTAATCGAATTTGTTATCGCTTCATCATCAATAGAATCGGGAGCGATAACGTGAACTTTTATCTGGTAATTGCCCTGGGGGAGTTTTGTCAAATCAAGCTGTGCATTATGGGTATAATCCCCCGGATTAATATTTGTCCTTGAGCTGAATAGTATCCAGGGACCATTGTTATATGAATACCATACTGTCTCATCTGCAGTTGCAATTCCCGAATAGTTCAGGTTCCAGGTAACAGGGATGAAATCAGTAATCCGTCCGGATTTGGTAACTACAAGATTGGATACATCCAATGTCGTCGAGGTTGATCCAATGGGGGTATAGGACGGAACCGAGGTGATGTAGATCTCTGGAAGTTTCAGTGTTTCAGTTCCGTTATTGAATGTTAACCTTGAGGTATTATCGAACAGTTTGATGAGTCCGGTTTGTTTCACTTTGAGGCGGTATTGTGATTCCCACATTTCATTAATATAAAGGGTCCCGATATCGAAATGCAGTTGATAATCTGGAGCTTTCCATGCATCCGACTGATTTTTATAGGTCACTGTAGAATTCGGCCATATTGTCTTTGTCTCAGGAACGTAATCGAATACCAGTCCACCACTTATCGGAGTGCTGTTCACCTCCACATTTTCAAACGAGAGATC
>Ga0208980_10002708_pt1 | contig 10720 bp, 14 predicted proteins | sample WetSurMetagenome_3_FD_187993 | JGI IMG/M metagenome (GOLD analysis project Ga0208980, IMG submission 187993) | Wetland microbial communities from Twitchell Island in the Sacramento Delta, sample from surface sediment Aug2011 Site A1 Bulk (version 2) | ecosystem: Environmental > Aquatic > Marine...
TTCCCTCTCTCCGCGAACTTAAGGGCGCTTTGACCCGGCAGCGGCGCGTCCGGCTATTTTTCCCCAAGCTGCCGCCTTACTTCGGCGAGCTGCGTCCGGATGGAGCCGTCATATATCGTGCTGCCCATTCGGACGATAACTCCTCCCATGAGTTCTGGATCCGTCTGAAACTCCATCGATACGCTTTTGCCCGTAATCCCTGCCAATTTTTCGCCGAGGCGCGCGGCATCCTGCTGGGACAGCGGCGCAGCCGTTGTTATAGTGGCTGAAAGCACGCCCTTGCGTTCATTCACCTGCTTCTGGTAACTCTCAAAAATCGGCTGAAAATAGCGAATCCGGTTGTGCCGCAGAAGAATGTGCAGGAAATTGGCAGTGACCCGGTTGACGGGATATTTCGCCATCACTTCGCCCAGCAGTCGTTCCTTGACTTCCCTCGGCACCGCGGGCGTGTGGAAAGCGTCCAGCAGATCCGGAACTGCCTGGAAAATCTCGCTGTACGTTTTGAGGTCGCCGGTTACATCGGGCTCGAGGTTTTCCTCAAAAACCACATCCGCCAGCGAGCGCGCATAGCGTCCAAGGATCGCGGAAGGAATCACTGTTTTTCTCCCAGCCCGGTGACAAAGCGCGCCAGCAGCCGCTCATGATCGGCGTCGGTAATTTCGCCACGTATTTTTTCTTCGGCCAGCTTCACTGCAAGCTCCGCAGCATGGAGTTTCAACTCCTGCCGGGCCGTCCGCGTCATTGCGTCGATCTCCTGCCGGGAACGTTCGAGGGCTTTTTCCGCATCCTGCCCCGCGGCTTCAACCAGCCGCTGATATTCTTTCCGGGCTTCCTTTTCCGAGGAATTCTGTATCTCCTGCAGTTCGTCATCCAGGCGGCTCATGCGGGATTCGATTTCGGCCAGCTTTTCTTCCGCGTTCTTTCGAGCCTTCTGCGCCTCTTCGAGTTGCTCACGAATGGCCTGAGTTCTGCCGGAAAAGAAATTGGCCAGCGGCTTGCGCGTAGCCCAAACCAGCAGCCCGACCACCAGCGCCAGGTTGAATACCCGGCCGATATCAAGCCAGATCCCCCACTTATTGCTTTCTTCCGAAGCCAAAGCATTCGCGGGAAGGGCCGCCACCAGGGCCAGCCCCCAAAATATGAGACTATAAACCCGGGCCTTGATATTCCTCATGTAATGTTCCAGGGCACATAAAACGCAGCTTATTACCGGAAAAAAGTTTTTAGCCTGCGCACGACTCCTGAGCTAGGGAGACTTCGCGTCCGCCGCCGATCGCCCGAGAACGTTTGAGGTGATGGTCCTGGCTATCTCCTCGGCGTCCATGGCTAGCGTCTGCTTCGCTGTCTCGACCTGAGATCTTATCGACTCTCGGGATTCCCCGACCGTCTGCTCTGCGGATTTGCGGGCCTGTGCCAGCAGTTCCGCCCTCTTCTTCATGGCTTCTGCCCGAACCTGGTCCTGCCGGCGGTATCCTTCCATCCGGGCATTCTTGATCGAGGCCTGGTACTTATTGAACAGGCCCGATTGATAATTCAGCTTCTCCTGAGCCGCAGCCATCATTCCCGAGGTCCTCTTTTCCCTCTCCGCCAGCACTCGAGCAAGCGGCCTGAAAAGGATGCTGTTGAGAGCCAGAATTAGTCCGAGAAATATGATGATTGCAGGAATTAATGAGCTGTCCAGACTGATCATGAGTATTGCCAAAGTGCCGAAAACATACTGCCTATCGGCCCGTTTTTGAAAGATAATCAAGCTATCATAGGATTTCCCCGCCCGTCAAGAATTTTCACCCCCCATTAAAACCCGTATAGCTAGAAATCTCAATAAATTAGACACGATCAAGCAAATCCCCCGGGCTGAAGCGAATACGGAGATGGGATGGCAACGGCTGGCGATGATATATTGGTGCCATGTCTAAATCCCTGATTTGGATCGGCCTGACCGGATTTGTCCAGGAACTGATATGGATAGCCATCCTGTCACTGGGCCCTCTGAGGGAACACACAGAATCATTTCTGGCTTTGATTCTGCCCGCATTTATCCTTTGCATCTGGGCCTATTTCCGGTTGCCTGTCGGCACCCGGCAGGCTGCCTGGATTGTGCTGGCATTTGCTTTGATTTTCCGCGTTACCCTGGTGGGGGCCCCTCCCCACCAGAGCGAAGATGTCTACCGCTATATCTGGGATGCCCGGATAAGCGCCATGGGCATCAATCCCTATGCATTTCCTGCGGATGCGCCGGAACTTGAGAAAGCCCGCGATAAGATTGTCTACCCGATGATCAATTCCAAACCGTATGTAACGGCTTATCCCCCTCTATCGCAGGTGGTTTTCCGTGCCAACTATGCGCTTTTTGGCGTGAACGTTACGGCAATGAAGGCCATGTTCAGCCTGTTCGAGTTCCTGGCTGTCCTTGTCGCCTGGAGGCTGCTGGTCTTTTGGGGACGCAGCATCCGACCTCTGATCCTCCTGGCATGGAATCCCTTCTTCATTTTCGAATTCTCGCATTCGGGTCATTCCGACAGCCTTATGATGCTCCTGCTGTTGCTGTCCATTTACCTGCTTGCCCGTTTCAAAAAAGTGTGGGCGATGGTAGGGTACGCGGGAGCGGTTCTGGCCAAGCTGCATCCGGCTTTATGGTTTCCGCTGTTTCTCAGGCGCACCGGCTGGAAACCGGCGCTCGCAGGCCTGGCTGCCGGTGCCGGTCTTGTGCTTGTGTACTTCAGTTTTGATACTCTGCCCCGTTATTTGAATTCCCTTGGACTGTATTTCCGCCTGTTTGAGTTCAACGCGAGTGTCCATTACCTGATACGCTTCATCGGCAAGTGGGCCTTCCAGGAATCCTGGGACAAAGCCATAGGCCCTTACCTTGGCGCCGTTCTTGTTCTGATATTCGTGCTGGTAGTCTGGAAATTCCCCATCCGCGATGCCCGCGGCGTATTGCATGCAGGATTCTGGATCATGGCGGCGGATCTCTGCCTGGCTACGACAGTGCATCCCTGGTACCTCTCCTGGGCTGCGCTGGCCCTGCCTTTCTTCCCCTATGCTTTCATGGTGTATTGGACCGGAGCCTGTTTTCTATCCTATATCGCATACTCCTTTCATCCGGTTTATGAACCACCGTGGGTGCTGCTCATTGAATATATCCCTGTATACGGATTGATGGGATTGGAGATATGGCGCCGTCGCCCGTTGATGGAGGGCTGGCTTCCAGCAGGCGCTGAGAAATAGGAGGGAGAAAGGCTCAAAGGATCAGGGGATCAAAGGATCAAAGGGAAAGCAGCATGGCGGGCATTGATCCGATAATGAGTGGCACCCTTTGCTCCTTGAATCCATTGCCTCTCCAATTGCGGGCCGGCAAGCGAATCAGGCTCATCACTGACTGCGCCTGAAGATCAGGTTGAGGAATTCATTGCGCGTTTCGGCCGAGCGCCGGAAGTTCCCGAGCATCGAGCTGGTGGTCGCCCGGGAATTCTGTTTTTCAACCCCGCGCATCATCATGCACATATGCTGAGCCTCGATGACGACGCCGACACCGAGGGGGTTGATTTTTTCCATAATGGTTCTGGCGATCTGGGTAGTCAGGCGCTCCTGGACCTGCAGCCTGCGGCTGTACATTTCGATAAGCCGGGCGATTTTGCTGATCCCGATTACCTTCTTATCGGGAAGATAGCCGACATGGCATTTCCCGAAGAATGGCAGCATGTGGTGTTCGCACATGCTGAAAAAATCGATGTTCGACACAATCACCATTTCGTCGTACTGAACATCGAAGAGGGCGTTGTTCAGAAGCTCATCCGCATTTTGGTTGTAGCCGCTGGTCAGGAAGCGCAGAGCCTGTTCCACACGGTGCGGAGTGCCCTTGAGCCCCTGTCGTTCCGGGTTCTCCCCGATATCTTCAAGCACTTTGCGTATCAGTTCTTTCATCCATCCCCCGTACAGCCCTGCAGCGGGCTATGAAACCCTCAAACAATCTTCTGGAAAACATATCGAAGCCAAAACTCTTCTCCGGGTGCCACTGAACTCCGAGAATCCATTGGGCCGGATCCCTGTGAATAACGGATTCAATAACGCCATCGGGCGCGCGCGCAATCACACTCAAGTCCTTTCCGGGACGCTCGATCGCCTGGTGGTGGGTGCTGTTCACACCAATTTCCCGGCTTGCGGCGATCTCTTCCAGGATCGATCCGGCGGAAATCCTGATCGCGTGGCAAGGATTCCCATTGGTTTCCGGAACATTGTGGCGGATCGGGCCGCCCACCGAAGTGGGTATGTCCTGGATCAGGCTGCCTCCGAGAAACACATTCAAAGACTGGATGCCGAAACAGATGGCCAGGACAGGGATTCTGCGCCTGAGCGCGGTTTCGAGAAGGAAAAAATCCATTGGATCACGAAGCGGCTGGGCGGGGCCGCAGGCTTCCAGACGGACAGCGCCATACCGCGCAGGATCCAGATCGCTGTTGCTGCCAGTCAGAAGAATGCCATCCAGCCGCTCTGCAAGTGGGAGGACACTTGCGGCACTGGCAGCGAGCGGAAGGATCATGGGCATACCGCCTGCGGCCTCAATTGCATCCGGGTATTGCCGGCTTAAATACTCCCTGTCTCCGCCCGGATCCATCTGCGCCGGCATGCCGATCCAGGGGATAAGTGTCTCTGCCATTTCCCCGCCTGCAGGGTCAAAAGAGCCACATTCTACCATACAGCCCTTCCTCGGCCGCATTTCTCCCTTGGCTTGGGCCGCATCCGGATTTAATCGACGCCCGGAATGCTGTACACTTGCCCAATGGAACGATTGAGGCCTTACTTCCGCCGGGTGGGTAGTTGCCTGGCCGCTGCCGGCCGCATGATGCTGAAGTATGAGGTTCCAAGGGATGCGGCCGGGATCTCCTATTTCAGTCTCGTCGCGCTGCTTCCATCAATACTCGTAATGATTGCGGTTGTCGATGCTTTTCTGGGATGGATGAACCTTCACGACACGGTCCTCAAGAAAACAGTGGATCTCTTCCCCGTTTCCAGTCAGTTTCTAAGTTCAACGCTGAATGAAATAACGGCCCCATCCCAGGCAGTCGTCATCTCCTGTCTGGGAGTCGTGCTGTGGTCCGCTTCCTGGATTTTTACCTTCATGGAGAACGGCATAAACCACGCATGGGGCGTGCCCAACCGGAGAGCGTTCTGGCACAGCCGGCTGCTCGGAATCGCCTTCATGATCCTGGTCGGCGGCAGCCTGCTGTCATCCGCCGCCATAACCGCCTTCATCAGCACCGTTCAGGCCCGCACGGACGCCCGCATTCAGGCTTCCGTTGCAGCGCATGTTTTCATCGGCTGGTTCTGGTATTTCATCCTTCTCGGGGCGGGCCTCCTGATTGCCATCCTCGTCTTTGCCCTCATCTTCAAATTGACTCCCCACTATAGGGTGCGCTGGAGCGAAGCATTTTCCGGTGCAGCGGCAACCACGATTTTGTGGGAGATTGGCAGCATTATTTTCTTAAAGCTCGTGCCTTTTTTCAACTATCAGAGAATTTATGGCAGGATGGGTGCCGTGATTGCCCTGCTGGTCTGGGTGTATACGTCGAACCTCATCATGCTCTTCGGGGCAAACTTTTCTGCTCAGCTTCACCTCATGACCGCTCAAAAACCCTATCCGGACACGGTAGTGTTTCCGAGGAAGATGGCTCGATGACGGCACGATGTGTCTGCTGTTCCAGCATAGGGCCGTCAGCAAACGAGAACCTTCTGAAACCATGAAACTCAGCGACTTTAATTTCGACTTGCCGGAACGATTGATAGCCCAGCATCCCGCCCCTGAGCGCGACCAATCGAGGATGATGGTGGTTTGGCGCAAAACCGGCAAAAGAGAACACCACCGCTTCATGGAATTGCCCGAAATACTGGGGCCTGAGCATTTCCTCGTCATCAACAACACTCGGGTTTTCCCCGCCCGGCTAAGGGCTGCGCGCCCGGGAAAAACCGAGGATATCGAGGTCCTGCTTCTCAAAGAGCTGGATGCTTCTAAGAACCAATGGCTCGCTCTGACTAAGCCGGCGCGGAAAACCCGCCCGGGCCAGGATCTTATAATCGGCAAGCTTAATGCCAGGATTCTGGAAACCGGGGAGGCCGGCAGCCGGATCATCCAGTTCAACACCGGAGAAAACCTCCGTGCGGCTTTTGAAGGGATGGGAGAGCCGCCGCTCCCTCCTTACATCCGAAGGCCCAAGGGAGCGGATCTGGCGGAAGACAAAATGCGGTACCAGACGGTTTACGCCCGCAATAGCGGCTCCGTTGCCGCTCCCACCGCGGGCTTGCACTTTACGGACAATGTCCTGCGACGACTGAAAGATCGGGGGATCCCGATCTGCGAAATTCTTCTGCATGTAGGCTACGGCACATTCCAGCCCGTCCGGTGCGAGGATATTCGCGAGCATCGGATGGAGCCGGAGTATCATGAGATCGATGCAGAGACCGCAGCGCGCATCCGTGCGTACAAAGCCGAAGGACGGCGGCTGATCGCGGTCGGGACCACGACAACCCGTTGCCTGGAGTTCCTTGCAGCAAAGGAGGGCGCATTCGAGAACGCCTCTTCCGGTTACTGCAACCTGTTTATCTATCCCGGCTTCGAGTTCAGGATGCTGGACGGCCTGCTGACCAACTTTCACCTGCCTCAATCCACCCTCTTTATGCTTACCTGCGCTTTTGCCGGCCGCGAGCTGATGCTCGGCTGTTACCGGGAAGCCATTGCAAAGGGCTATAGGTTTTACAGCTATGGTGACTGCATGCTTCTTCTCTGACAGAAGGCTTCTCTGGTTTTCTGACAGCAGGCTTCTCCGGTTTCAGGTGTTTGACCCTCGACCTGAAACATAAAACCCAAGATATAGGGGCTCATTGGCGCCGCACAGCCGGGAGTATCCTCCGGCATAGCCGGCCACTCAAAGAGGCCTGACCGCAACGATAAGAGACAAAACAGGTTTCAGGCGCAAAAACATCTTTTGGCTTTTTGAACTGCAGAATATCGAATATCGAATTATGAATTCCGAAGTTCTGCGGTTCGACATTCGATATTCAAAGACATTAAGTACTTGGTTTTCTATACATTTGGGCCATGTTCCGGTTGCTTTGGCTATACATTTGTGTTAAAGAGTAGCCCGTTGCCGATAAGACAGTGCAGAAGCGAAATATCCCAAAATCCCTGACGTAATAATAGCCAGATGGGAAGTGAGGGTGCCGTGATGGAATGCACTGCGGTGAAAAATTGCCTTTCCCGCAAAATCGACGGTGAATTGACGGCTGGCGAATGCGCTCAAGTGGATGCGCATCTGGCTCAATGTGCTTCCTGCATGCGGGAATACAGACTCCTGGCGCTTCCTCGCCGGATTGCGGAAGCTATCCCCGCCTTAACGCCATCTCCCTATTTCTATCAATCCATCAGGGCTCGCATCGAAGGTGAGTCGCAGAGTCTTGCTGTATGGCAGGTTTTTTACGGATTGACCCGCAGAGTTATTCCCGTGATGGCGGGCATAACGCTCGCGCTTCTTTCAGTTTTTGCCTACCTGCAGATGCGCGTGCCTGAAACGGATATTTACACGGCTTACGCCAGCGCGATCGTGAGTGAGGATCGTTCCTCCAGGCTGCTGGTGGAAGGACGGAGCAGTATTACCGACGAGGGCGTTCTTCGTGCGATCGCTGAGCGCAGCGCCGATTATGAGCGGGATTTGCCTTTGAAGAAATAGGGAATGCCTGCAGCCGAAATTTGGAAGCGGATGAAATGAAATCCAAGCTAGGGGCCATTTTATTGGGAATCCTGATATTCCTGCTCGGAGGAATTACGGGAGCAGTGTCCCATTATCTATACCGGGAGCATCTGAAGGCAGCCTTCTTCAAAGCCGCACAACGCCCTCCGGACATCGTGGGAGGCCTGGCAAGGGAACTGAAACTTGACGCCCGGCAAACCGAATTGTTGCGAAGCATTTTTGACGATAGCCGCAAGCGCTATATGGATCTCTCCCAGCAATTCTGGCCACAATACGACACGATAAGAAAAGAAACCGACCAGCAGATCAAAGACATTCTGAACGAGGATCAGAAAGCCCGGTACGAAGCCTTTCTGAAAAAGATTCAGCCTCCCCCGCCCATGCCGCCGGATGGAGGTAAGAAGCCCAATCCGCCGCAGGATTTCCATCCCGTGAAATGAATCCGCCGTTCACCCGTAAAGCCATGATACAGGTCAGCGTGGCGTGCGGGCTACGGTCAGTATCGAAACCCGCCGGGCGCCCCCTTCCAGAAGCGCCCGGGCAGCGCTTGCAGCCGTTGCGCCCGTCGTCATCACATCATCGATAAGCAGGATGCGCTTGTTTGAGACACGCCGGGGCTTCACGCAGCGAAACGCTCCCCGAACATTATCCAGGCGCTGGGAATCGCTGAGCCCGACCTGCGGAAGGGTTGGCCGGACGCGTTGCAGGATATCGTTTTCAACCGGAACGGCAACCTGCCGCGCAAGCAGGCGCGCCAAAAGCTCCGACTGGTTGTATCCGCGGTCCCGCCTGCGTTTGGCATGAAGCGGAATGGGCGCGATCAGGTCAAATTCCTCTCTTCCCCATGAATCATAAAAGGCATCGGCCAGGAGGGGAGCAAGAAGACCGGCAAGGTTTCGCCTGCCGAGAAATTTCAGCCCCCGTATGATCGCGCTCAGCTCCGCAGTATAGTAGCCGAAAGACCGCGCTCCCGCATACGGCGGCGCTTGCAGGATACAGTTGCCGCAAAGGTGTTCGGAATCCTCCTGGAAATTATATAAAGGCAGTCCGCAGGATGGGCACCGGGGCGGCTTGATTTTGAGGGCAACGGCTTTGTTCCAGCAGCTTGTGCAAATCCCGCAATCGGCATGACGGGCCAGCGGAACAGCGCATATAAAGCAGTTCTCGGGGTACAGCAGGTTCAGGAGGCTGTCCAGTATCCTGCGGATGCCCGAATCCGGCACGTCCCGTGCTGTGGGAAAATATGGTTTTGGAGCCACTGGAAACCGTCAAGCCCCGGAAGGCTTTTGAGTTCGGAAGAACATAGAGCCGCATAGATGCTCAGCGGCCCCGGGACATGGAAGCCGGCAGCCAGAAGCCGAAAATATTCCCTGGATAATCCGGCCCAAAACAAGCCCGCCCCCCCATTCAGAGAGTTACTCCTTCAGCAGGCCTTTCTCAAGCAGATCCTGGCACTGAATGCACAGCGCTGTCCAAGGAACGGCTTCAAGTCTTTTCAGCTGGATTTCGTTTTCGCAGTGGACGCAGGTTCCATAGGAACTATCATCGATGCGGTCAAGCGCCTCCTGTATGAGCTGCAGCAGCTGCCGGTCGCCGGCGCTCTTGCCGAACAGGAACTCCTTTGTGTACGACTCGACGGCCATGTCGCCCATATCCTGTATGTTCGGATCCTTTTCACGGCCGTAGCCCTCGGTTCTCTGAACCATGTCGGTCAAAGAGAGTCTTTTCTGCAACAGCTTCTCTTTGAAATTGCTCCGTTGTTTCGCATCCATGGTATCTATCCCTGCTCCATTCCAGCCGTTCCATCGGGCAGCGGATCATCTTCCGCTTGAGATTCATTCAGCTTTAGCGGCTGCCCCTGTGATATGGAATCCGCCGCATGATACACAAAGCACGGTAAACCTGCTCGAGCAAAAGCACCCGGCACATTTCATGAGTCCAGGTCATCTTCCCCAGGGATAGCACGGTGTTGGCCCGGCTGCAAATTGCGGGGCTCAGACCTTCCGGGCCCCCGATGACAAAAGCGACCGCACGCGCCCCGGCATTCTGTTCGGTTTCAAGCCAGCGGGCAAAACCAGGTGAAGTGTATTGTGTGCCCGTTTCATCAAGCGCAACCAGCCGACCGTGCTCCGGCAGATGCCTGGCGAGTTCCTCCCCTTCCAGGGAGACGAGATGAACCGCATCCAGAGACCGTCCTTTTGCCGGATCCCGCAGCTCCAAAACTTCGCAAGGCATCATGCGGCGAATTCTATCCAGATAGTCCGCCATCAGCTCTCTTATCGATGCGTTCCTCGTCTTTCCGATCCAGAGAAATTTTAATTGCATAGAAAGAAGGAGCCTGTCGCAAACTTGAACCTACCGGACCTTTTTGGGCTTCCTCCCGCCCGGCTTCGGCTTTTCCCGGAGCATTCCCTCTACATCCAGTTTTTTCCCATCTCTCCAAAGCCTCTCCAGATCGTAATAGATTCGGGCATTCTTCGAGAAAATGTGGACCACCAGATCGATGTAATCCATCAGAATCCATTCCGCATTCTGATAGCCTTCCACATGGGACGGCCGGATGCCGCATGCCTTGAGCCGTTCCTCCACCTCATCCGCGATTGCCTGCATCTGGCGCGACGAATCCCCTGTGCAGACTATGAAGTGATCGGCAAAGGAGGCGATTCCTGAGATATCCAGTGCGACGAGGTCATGAGCCTTCTTATCATCCGCTGCTTTGAGGGCAATCTTCAGGGTATCAGTCATCTTCCACCATACAAATGAAGTTTTTGGATATATTCGCGCACGGGACCAGGTACCTTCCTGTGAATGGGCTTCCCTGCGCTTACCAGGTCCCGTATGCCGGTTGCGGAGATATTCGGGGCGCCCACATCCACAATATAGATATGACTTTCGCCTGTAGCCTCTTCCGCCAGGCGGCGCGCCTTTTCAATAAGCATAATATTTTTTGGAGCGGCTACTTTATGATGGGGCTGCCC
>Ga0208980_10002709_pt1 | contig 10720 bp, 10 predicted proteins | sample WetSurMetagenome_3_FD_187993 | JGI IMG/M metagenome (GOLD analysis project Ga0208980, IMG submission 187993) | Wetland microbial communities from Twitchell Island in the Sacramento Delta, sample from surface sediment Aug2011 Site A1 Bulk (version 2) | ecosystem: Environmental > Aquatic > Marine...
CACGCAGCAAGTCATCGCCGATGTGCGCCAGTTTGGCGGCGGGCTGGAGGTCGCGCAGAAGTTAGCGCGCGCGAACGTCATTACGAACAAGAATCTGATTCCGAGCGATCAGCCCCAAGATTGGGATCGGCCCGGCGGCTTGCGGATGGGCACGATCGAGGTGACACGGCTGGGCATGCGCGAAGCGGAGATGGAGACGATTGCCGACTTCATGGCGCGCATCCTGGTCGAGCGGCAGGCTCCTGAGGATGTGGGCGAAGACGTGATCGAGTTCCGGCTGCCGTATCAGAAGTTCTACTATTGCTTCGATCACGGCTTGCCGAAGTAGGCTGGTCACCAGCGCGCGTGATGCTCTTCCGCCCAGCCGACGAGTCCATCAATCTTGATCACTTCGCCGTCGTCGGCGATCACTGTGCCACGGTAGTGGCCAAACATCTGATGCACTTCGCTGGTGATGAGCAGCAGATTGGCCTTTGCCACGCGCTCGACAAAGGGCGTAAACTCCAACTGGAGGCGACCATCTGGTGACGACATCTTCCACGGCTGCTTGAAATTCTGCTGACTGTATTGGAAATCGACCTGGCCGAGTTTGTGCAGACGGCCGTCGAGGATCAGCGCGTTCTCGGTGGCTTTCGAGGTATCACCAAAGCCAAAGCCAAGATTCAGTCCGATCGTGCGGCCATCGGGTAGGAAGCCGGACGCGCTGGTCCACACCCAGAACGAGCGATAGTCCCAGATGCCGCGCCCCCAATCGAGATTGCCGAGTGTCTCAGTCGGTTTGAAGTCGATCCGATTGTCGCCCCAGGTGAGATGTCCCTCGGCCGGCAGGCAGTTGATCTTGCGGTTGTAGTAGAAGCGGCGCGTGCTGTTCATCGGGATCACAATCGTCATCGACTCGTGATCGGGTTTCAGGCGCAACGTCACATCGGCGGCGAGATCCTTTCCTGCGAACTGCGGCCACACGACGGAGATATGGCGCGCCTCAGCCTCATGACGAAAGGCAAGCCGCACCTTGCCGTTGTCGAAGGTGCTGTCACCCTCTGTGCTGTTGCGCGGGATCGCGATCCCGCGGGCAAGCGGCAATGTCAAGGTGGCCTCATGATATTCCCCACTGGTGAAGTCGATGAGATAGATGAAGACCTGCCCGGCATAGCCGAGGTCAGCCAGCGTCGCCGAGAAGAAGTGATCGGGCGTAGTGAAGCCGTAGTAATCCCAGCGCTTGAACCGAAAACGCTGCCAGGAACGCAGGGAATAGAAGCGTGCATTCTCCAGATTGCAGTCGAGCAGCGGCTGACGTGACCAGCCGACTTGCGTCAATTGTCCATCGGTAGCCAACAGGGGCGAAGACTGCATGAGTTCGATCTGTGGGGTAGTGGGATTCATCGTGACCTCGGCGTTGAGATAGCGTCGAGGTCATTGTATGATCGAGACGCCTCAAGGTCAATTTCCGCCGGCGGCTTGCATCGATCAGGATGACATCCATCGCCGATAAATCGATTGGACATTGCCTGTGGGGTGCGGCCTACTCCATTCACGGCGCGCCTCTCATGCTATAATCCACGTTAGTCAAGTTGTCCCGCAGCGCCAGCCAGGCGGACGCAGTGACAAACGACGTTTCCTCCTCTAACTCGGTCACCTCCAGCAGCGGCGGAGTCAACCTCGATGCCGAGCGCATCACCATCGGCGGCGATGTCGTTGGCCGTGACAAGATCACGCAGACCACCATCACCGAAGAAGTCGCCCACAACGTCGAGGGTTTGTCGAATCCCTATCTCGGCCTGATGTCGTTCACGTATGACGAGCGAGACATCTATGCGGGCCGCGATGACGAAATCGCTGAGGCGGTTGCCCGGCTCACCGCGCCGGGCGCGAAGCTGGCGCTGGAGAATCCGACAACGGATCAACAAGCGGAGATTTTCAACTTTAAGCGCACGATCATTCAAGGGCTGGTCACACGGATCGAGGTATACGCCGACAAGTCAATCACGGTCAATCTTGAATTGAACGACGTGACGCAACCGCTGGAACCAGAGAACAATAGCGGCGCGGATTTGCCGATCGTCACTGTCCCACCTTAATGTGCCGGTACGTGATGAAGCGATTGACGAAAAAATTCCAGAACATCGCGATGCCCACCGCCAGCGCCAGCGCGAAGTTATTGCCCAGCACCTCAGCCGTAGCGGGTGCTACCCCCAGCGATTCAAAGAAACTAATCACGGGACCGGGCACCAGCGCTAAAATCGGCACGCGGATCAGCAGGGCCGTGGCGTTGATGACGAAGAATTGCACGTACTGCGGCAGCAGTGGAAAGTTGCGCGATTCGGGATACGTCCAATAGCGATTCCAGATGAAGTTGCTGGTGACGGCCAATGAAAATGAGATGACCCCGGCGATAGTGACGGGCACATCGAAGACGTGCGCTAGTAGATTCAGCACGCCGAAGTCGACCACGGCACCCATGGCGCCGACGAACATGAACTTAAGGAAGCGCTTGGCTTCCTGGCGATTGCGTTTTGCAAAAGTGATGATGCGTGCCATAAGTCAGATATTGAAAATTGGAGACCGGCGACCGGATTGCGTGCGTGCCGCGATGACCGACAGCAATCCTAGCAGCGCGCCGATCATCAGGTGCGTGTTATTCACATATAGATTATCGACTAGCATGTGTGTGCCCAGATAGACCCACGCGCCCATCAGGCCCACCGCCACCGCTCGATCGAGCCCCTGCGCCCGACGGATGGTGCGAAACGTCAGGACGAAGATGCTGATCCACAACAACAGATACAGCCCCAGTCCGATGATACCGGTCTCGGCGGCAATGTTCAAATAGATGTTGTGCGCGTGACCCAGCGGCATGGGCCAGTTCAACAAACGATACTGCTCGTACAGCGGTTGATAGTTGCTGAAACCCACGCCCGTCCACGGCTGATCGGTCAGCATGTTCAGGGCAGCCTGCCAGTGCGCCTGACGCTCGATCAGCGCATAGTTCGCATCGTTGATGGGCACGCCGCGCACGTCACGGATTTCGAGCAGCGTGCCGGCATCGGCCAATCGTTCGCTGATGGCCGATGGCAGCAAGCCCGCGCTCGATAAAGCGATCAGCCCGATCAGTGCAATTGCGCCCAACGCCAGACCGATCCACAAGCGCTTCGGCGCAAAGACGATCACCGCGCCAATCGCCGCCGCCGCGCCCAACCATGCGCCACGTGAGAACGAAAGATAGAGACCGGCGGCCAGCAAGACGGTGACTACGGCGTAAAGCGTCATGCGTACTGCGTAATGCACAAGACGTGAGCGGTGCCTCGTGATCACGCACCACGCACCACGCACCACGTAATACGCCGTGAGTGCGATGGCGATCGGCAGCACCATCCCCACAAAGCCCGCAAACGGATTAGGCTGCTCGAACGTGCCGTAGGCGCGATAGACACCCGCCGAAAGTTGAAAGCCCAGCGGCCCTGCGCCGCGCAGCCGCGCTTCGTAAATGCCGATGAGTGCCTGCAGGATTGCCGTCGCGAAGACTCCCGTCAAAATCCACTGCACGCCGCGCCGCTGCGCCATATCGATCGCCAACAACATGACGAGGATGATCTCGATCCACTTGATCACTTCGGGCAAGCCGAAGACTAGATCGGGCGCCCACAACATCGTGATCGCCGCCCAGCCAACAAAGAGCAACAACGGAATCAGCAAGGCCGATCGCGGGATGACGAACTCGCGCCGCGCCAATCCACCCAGCACCCACGCGCCTAGTGTGAAGCCGATCATGATCTGCCCGGCATCGATCGGCAACAGACCGGGAGCATAGGTGTTCATCCACGCCGCCCACGGCCCGGCGATCAAGGTGACGATCAGGCCGATGCCCGGTTCGAGCAAGGTGCCGATCACCACTGCGGCGATCAGCGCTATCGCCAACACCGCCGTTACCGGCTGAGTGGCAATGATCAGCGCGCCAATGACCACTGCTGTGGCAATGATCAGCGGCCAAAGATTTGCAGCGCGAGGCAGCGTGCGTGCGATCAAAATCTGATCCCTATAGGCGATGGCGGAAATATTCGATGGTGCGCGTCAGGCCTTCTTCCAATTGCACTTGCGGCTCCCAGCCCAGCAGCGTTTGCGCTTTGGTGATGTTCGGACGGCGCGTCTGCGGATCATCGGCGATGCGCTTGTCCTCGAAGCGAATTCCCGCCGGATTGCCCGTCAGCCGATTGATGGTCTGGGCGAACTGGAGGATGGTGAGCTCGTTGGGGTTGCCGATGTTGACTGGCTCGTGTTCGTCGCTCAGCAACAACCGATAGATGCCCTCGACGAGATCGGAGCAGTAACAGAACGATCGGGTTTGTTGGCCGTCGCCGTAGACGGTCAACGGTTCGCCGCGTAAGGCTTGCGGAATGAAGTTCGGCACGACGCGGCCATCTTCCAACCGCATGCGCGGGCCATACGTGTTGAAGATGCGCACGATCTTCGTATCGACGCCGTGATAGCGATGATAGGCCATCGTCATCGCTTCGGCGAAACGCTTGGCTTCATCGTAAACGCCGCGCGGCCCGATCGGGTTGACATGGCCCCAGTAGGTCTCTGGCTGTGGATGGATCTGCGGATCGCCGTAGACTTCGCTGGTGGAGGCGATCAAGAAGCGTGCCCCTTTGGCTTTCGCCAACCCGAGCGCTTTGTGCGTGCCCAACGCGCCGACCTTCAACGTTTGAATGGGCAGGTTGAGATAATCGATCGGGCTGGCCGGAGACGCAAAATGCAGCACGGCATCGATCGATCCTTCGATGTAGATGTAGTTGGTGACGTCCTGTTTGATGAAGAGGAAATCGTCACGCCCGGCCAGGTGCTCGATGTTGCGCGTGCTGCCGGTGATGAGGTTGTCCATGGCGATGACCGTGTGGCCTGCGCCCAGAAATTTGTCGCACAGGTGCGAGCCGAGAAAGCCCGCCCCGCCGGTGATCAATACTCGCATAGGAACTCCTTGTGAGATAAATAGCGCAGCAATTTCAAGCCGCGGCAATTCTACCACAGCGAAGGGCTGTCAGCGTGATAAGTGGATGGGCGGACAAGAAGATAGGAAGACAAGTAGACCTTAATAGCGCATCAATCGATCAGCTGAGCCAGACTGGTCTGAAAAACATCAAGGGCGCGGCGATCATAGAGGCAGACGATGACGTGTTGGAGTGATGTTTGGCCGTTGATGTAGTCGATGATCGCCGCGAGAATGACCTGCGCGGCTTCGATCATGGGGTAGCCATACACACCGGTGCTGATCGCTGGAAACGCGATCGATTTCAAATGATGTGCGTTGGCCAGACACAGCGAATTGCGTACAGCGGAAGACAGCAGTTCGGCATCACGTGGCGTGCCGGAATAGATCGGGCCGACGGTATGAATGACGTGCCGCGCTTTCAGGCGATAGCCTTGGGTGATCTTGGCTTCGCCGGTCTGGCAACCGTGCAGAGTGCGGCATTCTTCCAGCAATTGTGGCCCGGCGGCACGATGGATCGCGCCATCGACTCCGCCGCCGCCCAGCAGTGAGTTGTTCGCCGCGTTGACGATGGCATCGACGTCGAGCGTGGTGATGTCGGCCTGCATGAGTTCGAGCGAAGTGCGGTTGACGAGGTAGTGTGTCATGACTTACTGTAGAGCGGCTTGAATGGCCGGGGTTAGTTGTACCAGAAAATCGTGCGCGTATTCTAACGCCAGGCCCAGTATAAACCAGATCGGTGCGTAGTCCAGTCGGATGTAGCCGTGTACGCTCCACCGGGACCACGGCGTGTAATCCCACGGGCATGATCCGGTAAAGCGCTTCAATAACCAGCCGGTGAGATATTCGATCGCGAAGAACCCGATCATGTAGATGGCCCCCCGCGCGATCCACGGCCACGCGCGAATCACAGCGTGCACGGGTTCGTAGAGGCAGACCAGCGAACCGTAGATCGGAAACATCCACAAGTAGGTTGTGCCTCTGAGTTTCCAATCGTGGACGCGGCCGCGCAGCCGATCGCGCGTGGCGGTGAAGATGATCTCGCCGCACCAGCCGCCCAGACCGTAAAGGATGAAACGAATGAGCACGAGGATTCCGATCGGGCGTGAGAGACAGCTGCACGTGTGAGGCTGTCTCTCACGCTGAATGTTTTACTCAACTGCTGCGCAACACCACGGGCAGATAGATCACCGGACACGCCGGCGCATAGATATTCCACCAGCCGGGATTGAGCGTGTAGTTGCTGCTGGATGATCGTGCATCGGCGTCAACTTGTCCAATTGTCGTGCTCAGTTGATAGCTTCCGCCCAGGCTGCACAACACGCCGCCATTGTCGATGGTGTTCCAGCTGAGGTCATAGTTGGCGCTGACTTGCGCCCGCAGCGGCGTGGCGCCGCGCATGATCAACAAGCCCGTTAACAAACCAAGCAGCATGCCTAGCCATAGACCGCGTTTCATCGTTCGCCTCCTACTGCAACGTGACCAGCATCAGGATCACGCCAGTGCCGTTCTTGAGCGGAGCCAACGCCTTACCCACTACGGTTCCCGGCTCAGGATGGCGCGGCGCTTTCATAACGTGGCCGGGTGTAGACGAAGCGACCAATAGATCGCCGATCTGAATGACGCCATTCTCAGCACTGGCTTTGACGGGCACTTTGCCCACAAGCGCCAACAGCGGACGTTGATCGGTCCGCTTGCCCGTATCATTGTCGGCGAGGTCGTTGTTGTTCAGCGTCACGGCTGGATTTGTCGAAACGATTCCGGCGACCAGCGTCGAGTTGGCCGTGCGGGCCAGGCGGAAGCGATCGGGATAGGCAGGATCGATCTCGACCAGATCGCCCGGTTGCAGCGTCTCGATCGCGTCGATGCGTTCGGCCACATCGGCTCCAATCCCGGTATTGAAGCAGCTGCTGCCCAGGCCGCAGTTGTAACTGCCGTCGGCGTACACATTTCCACTGTTGGCAACGTAGAAGCGGCGATTAGCCGTAAAGGGGAAGATGTTGAGGTACGAGTAGCTTTCGATGCTATTGCTCAAAGAACTGCGCGCAACAACACCGACGCCGCTCGTGCTTGAGCCGTACACGGCTATTCCTGAATTGGCATAGCCGCCAATTGCGGTGCCGTCATCGTTGCGGAGGCCCTCAATCGCGGGATAAGATCCACCGCTGCTGCCATAGATGGCCGGACCATCGCCCGCATGAATGCCTTGAATCGCGGGCACAGTTGGTTTGCTAGTGTAACCCAACACACCCGGTCCGGCGATGCTCGATCCGACTACCCCGGCATTCGATTCGCCGCCGACAGACACACTGTACACTCCAAACACCCCAATGCCGGCGGTGTTGAAACCGTACACGCCATAGCCGCTGGAGGTTGACGAATTACCGTACACGCCCACGATGCTATTACCGCTGACACCATAGCTGGTGCCCGTGCCGCGCACGCCGGTTGACCCTGAACCGGACACACCTGTGCCACCTAATGGCCCGCTCAACGCACTGCCTGCAACGCCGATCCCACTGGGACTATAACCATACACCCCACGGCCACTTCCCGCTGCGTAGATGCCCCAACCATTAGGCCCTGCTTGAGCATAGGCTTCGATGCCGTTTGCATCTGATTGTGTCGCATTAACAATCAACCCTTGCTGCACTGTACCGCTGATCGTTGCGCCGGGGCGCAAGCTCAGCGCGTAAGGTGCGGCATACAATCCCTGTCGGGGTGACAGAGTCTGCCAACTGGGGCTGCCGCTGTTCGGGCAACTCACGTCGGCTTCCAGATAGCGATACTGGCCCGTGAACTGATCGCCGAAGTCGATCCAGGTCGTGAACAGACCGTTATTCACGGGAACGGGATACGGTAAGGGTGTAACCGTGGTAATCGGAACAACGGCGCTCTGCGCATCGTATAACTTGAAACGCATGTCGCAGCTGCCCGTGAACGGCGCACCATCCTTCTTCAACAGACCTTGATACGTGAAGGTCGTGCCCAGATCGCCGCCACCTCCACCGCCCGTAGGGGAAGTGGGCGAGGAAAGCGACAGCGTGTGTGTGATCAACGTCGTGGCAGCGGGTGCGGCGGCCTCGGCCACCCGATCGGTTCCCGGTGCGACCCCGGCGCCGCTCAACATCACGAGCAACAACATCGCGCACAGCCAACCAAGTCCTAAACCGACGAAAAACCTGCGCTTCATGATCCTTGCCTCCGTGGAGAGAATGGGTGTGGCGTAATCAGTATAGATCGACTGCGCAGCGTGTCTACATGACCATGGTGCGGTAACGCTGCGAGGTATAAAACACAACGACCGTGCTTAATAAGCCGCGGCCGTCATTGCCTGTGATGATCGAATGCTAATTCATCAGGCAGCTGAGGTCAGGGAACTTCATCCGGCCGGACTTCGCGCCCGGTCGCGGCCGATTGCAGGGCAGCCAGCGTGAATTGCAGCACTGCCTTCCCGGTTGGCCCGTCGAGCCGGGGCTGCCCGCCGGTCTTGAGTTTCTCGATGAAGTCGTGCGTTGTGGCGATGAAACTGTCGTGCCACTCCACGCCCTCGACCGGCACCGGCGTGGTCTTGCCGTCCTTGAAGAGCAGCAATTCAGGCAGGTCGACGGTCCTGGCCGTATAGCGGTTGATAAAGAGGATGCCCTTTTCGCCGATCACTTCGATGCGGTCATCGTCTGAGTAGTATTGTGAGTAGATGCGCATCTTGGGCGTGTGTTCAATGTCCAATTGGCCGTAACAGTGTGCTGACTTGTACTTGAACATGATCATCGCCGGGGCGTCGATCTTGACGATGCCGCCCGCTTCCTTCACCGGCGTATGATCGATCCAGGCGTAGACCTTCTCCACCGGGCCGCCTAGATAGTAGCCAAGTGAAAACAAGTGATAGCCGTGATCAAAGACCAGTGGACCGCCGCCGCACTGCTTCTCGTTGAAGCGCCACAGCCAGGCAGAGAGCGGCACTTTCCATGATGTGTCACTCGTCCCGCTGTTGACGTGCATCCGGATGGCGCGCACCTCGCCGATCTCGCCCGCCTCGATCATTTGTTTGGCGCGCATGGCCGGGGCATAGTAGACGAAGGTCTCGTAGATGCGCAGGCGTACGTCGGCCTTGTTCGTCGCGGCGATCATCTTGTCCGCTTCGGTAGCAGTGAGCGCCATTGGCTTTTGCACGGAGACGTGCTTTCCGGCCTCTGCCGCCTGGATCGTCATCGGGCAATGCAAGTGATGCGGGGTGAGTAATTCCACCGCATCCACATCTTTGTCATTCAGCACCTGGGCATAGTCGGTGTAGACTTTCTCGACGCCCCACTCTCTGGCTTTATCCCTGGCGTGGCCTTTGTTGGTATCGCACACCGCGACAATCTTCGCATCTGCGCGGCCACGATAACCGATTTGATGCAAGTCGGAGATACGGCCGCAGCCGACAATGGCGACTCGGATGGCATTCATGCGGAGTTCTCCTTCGCCGCCGATGCGTCCCTGGCTTCCAGTTTGGCGCGAATGGCGGCGTGAGTCTTGCGTGTGATCGGATACTTGAGCAGCAGCGGCAGGGCCACAAAAATGATTGCTGCCGGGATCAGTCCAAAAAACAAGCGGATGCCCAGTAAAGCCTGCGAGGTCTGTTCCACGTTCGGAACGTAACCGAAGCCGGTGAGGATCCAGCCAACCGCGACAAGCGCCAATGCCTCGGATGTTTTAGTCACCAGCCCCCAGACGCCATAGTACATACCGCTGCGTTGCTGGCCTGTATCTGCGCGGTCGTAATCGGCCACATCCGCCACCATCGCCCACGGGAAGATCCATTGTGCCGCGAATCCAAAGCCGGCCAGGATCGCAACCAGGTAGATCAGGTCGGTGGATTGATGTGGCAGGAAGAAAGTCAGAATCACCGCGCTGCCGCCGACCAGCATTCCCAGGGCATAAGCTGGGCCTTTGTCCATCTTGCGGCTGATCCACTGCCAAAAGGGCAAGGCGATCGTCACACAGATGAGCATCAGTCCCATCACCAGCGAGGTCTCCGCTTTCATCAACAGTTGGTACTCAATGTAATACACCATCAAAATCTTGATGAACGCAAAGGAGATATTGATTACGAAGTAGGTCGCGCACAGCCACACAAACGGCTTGTTCTTGAGCGCGGTGGCCAGCGATTTGAAAGGCGACGGCTCTGGCGCAGAGACCGCCAGTCCCTTGCGTTCGCGGATGCCCGCCGCAGAGATGAGCAGCGCTGCACCCGCCACAACACCATACGCAATGCCGATGAAAGCATACCCCGTCTGCTGCAGGGCAAACAGCCCGACGATGGCGGGAGTCAGCGCCGCACCCACCAGGTAGGCCGGGACAGCCATCACCATGCGATAGGTGGTCAGGCTCGATCGCTCATCGTAATCATCGGTCAGTTCCGACGTCAAGGCATAATACGGGACGTTGGTCAACGTCCACAGGGTATCGAATAAGATGAAGGTGGCGGCGATCCAGAAAAAGGTGCTGAACCGATCGGATGCCGGGACGAACCAGAGCAGTGCGGTAGCAATCGCCAGCGGGATAGCGCCGAAAATCATGAAGACACGTCGCTTGCCGAAGCGGGACTTGGTCCGATCGGTGATCCAGCCGAAAAGCGGATCGTTGATCGCGTCCCAGCCTTTGCCGATCAGCAGCGCACTGCCGGCCAGCGCGGGCGAGACCAGGGAGGCATCGGTGTAGAACTTCATCAGGAAAAACTGGATCGCCGAG
>Ga0208980_10002710_pt1 | contig 10720 bp, 5 predicted proteins | sample WetSurMetagenome_3_FD_187993 | JGI IMG/M metagenome (GOLD analysis project Ga0208980, IMG submission 187993) | Wetland microbial communities from Twitchell Island in the Sacramento Delta, sample from surface sediment Aug2011 Site A1 Bulk (version 2) | ecosystem: Environmental > Aquatic > Marine...
CAGCGCCCCCGTGATTCCGAAGAAGGCGATGACGATGGCGATGACCCTCATGGAGCGGGTCACGGCAAAGGTGCTGTCGAAGACCTCGAGGATGTTGCTGTGAAACTGCTCGCGCGTGAAGGCCGGCAGGCCCCGCGACAGGGCCCTCGCGCGGACATCGTCGAGGATTTGCTTTCTCCGGGGCTCTGCCGGGTCGATGAAAACGGCAACGCTGTTGATCGTCCGGTCGCCGTAGAGACCGACGTAGGTCTCGCGGTCCATCATGATGAGGCCGTGCTCCGTCGAGTAATCGTAGAAGACGCCCTCGATGCGCAGGCGGACGGGGCCCGCGGACCCCTCGAGGGTGATCTCGCTGCCCGGGCCCGCCGCGAAGCTCCGGGCAAAGCTCTCCGAGACGATGACGTCACCCTTCTTCACGGCCTCCCAGTGCTCATCGCCGCCTGCGACCCAGCCGAAACGGGCAAAGCGCTGGAGCACATCGGCCTTGATGCCCGCCACGTGCACCGTGCGGCCGCGGTAAAGGACAGGCACCTTGCGGTAGGTGTCGACGCCGCCGATCCCGGGGATGGAGCGGATCTCCTCGTAGAAGTTCTCGGGCACCTCCATGTCCGAGGCGTTGGAGATGTACATGTCGCCGCGCAGCTGGCTTCCCATCCACCAGATGAGCGATTCGCGGAAGCTGCCGATCATGGAGCCCAGACCGATGGACAGGGACAGGGCCACCATGAAGGCGGCCACGGCAACGCCGGTCCGGCCCAGGTTCTGGATAATGTTTCCGGCGGCGATCCGGCCGGGAAGCTTTCCCATCCCGCCGAGCAGGCGCCGCAGCAGCGGATGGGCGAGCACCATGATGACGCCCGTCAGCAGGCTCAGCCCGAAGAGGAATCCGAAAACGCCGATGTAGGCCACGTAGATCTGCTTCGAAAAGAACGCGAGAACGACGATGCTGGCAACCAGGATGAAGACGCCCGCCAGCGCAACGCGCCCGGTCCAGCGGCGGCTCTCGCGGCTTCCCGAGCGCCCCCTCAGGGTGAGCACGGGGTCGGCGAAGGTAAGCTCCAGCAGGGGCAGCAGGCTCCCCAGCAGGCTTGCCCCGAGCCCCACGATGACGCCGGCGACCGGAATCCACCAGGACCAGGGCATGGGTGTGGGCCGGAGAAAGAAGTAGAGAGTGCTGATCGTGCCGCCGATGATGTCCGTCAGCGCCCGGCTCAGGAGATAGCCGAAAAGGCTGCCCAGGAGCCCGCCGAGGATGCCGAAAAGGGCGATCTCGGCCAGGAAGGCCATCGCGACTTCGCCCCGGCTTGCGCCGAGGCTCCGGAGGATTCCGGCGTCGCGGCGGCGGCTCACGACGGCGAACATGGCCGTGTTGTAGATCAGAAACACGCTCACGAAGAGGGCCATGAGCGAGAGAGCCTCCAGGTTGAGCCGGAAGGCCCCCACCATGGCGCTGAACGTTTCCTGCCGCTGGCGCTTGGACTGGATCCGGTATCCTTCCTGCCAGCGGGAGACAAACCCGCCCTCGTCGGTGAGGATGAGATCGACGTGATCGATCTTCCCGGGCAGCTCGAGCAGCTTCTGGGCATGGGAGATGTCCATGAGGATGAGAGGCTCGCCGGAGGGATTCGGGAAGATCCCGATTACCTTGAGGCGGCCCCGGAGGGGGTTGAGCACGCCGCCTTTGGCAAGCCCGAGCCCGTGGGCAAGATTTTCTTCGATCAGGACGGCCCGCTCATCGGTGAGGAAGGCAAGGGAGTCCCCCCGCTCGCCGCCGAATCGACCCGTGAAGGAGGCCCGGGAGATCTCGGGACGAATGGCCCTGTCGAGGAAGGGGTCGATGCCCAGGAGCCGGACGAGATCGCCGTTGGCGAGTTTGAGCCGCCGCTCCACGACAGGGGCCAGAGACGAGACGGCCGGGTCGCCGATGAGATCCCGCAGGATCGTCTCGTCCAGGGGCCCAGCGAGCCGCTCGAGGGTGTGGGATGATTTCCCGCGGAGAAACTCCACGGCCTGGGAAAAGCTGGAGAGGGCAGACTGCGCCGAGAGGGCCATGCCGATGACGGCGGCCACCCCGCAGGCGATCCCGAGGAGCTGAAGCAGACTGAGGCTGCGCCGCCGGTAGAGATAGCGAAGGAAGGATCGGGTAACGGTTCGCAAAAGAACCTCGGGCTAAAGGCGAAAGGTCAAAGTTTAAAGGTTACAGGCTACAGGCGAAGACACCTTTATCCTTTTTCCTTGATCCTTTCACCTTGTTTAGTCGCATTTTTCGTCTTCCGTGATCACGCCGTCCACCATTTTGAGGATCCGGTCGGCGTACTTGCAGGCAAGGGGCGTGTGAGTCACCATGATGAGAGACATGGCCGATTCCCGGCAGCGCTCCGTGAGAATCTCCAGGATCTGGTTGCCCGTGACCGTGTCGAGGTTGCCCGTGGGCTCATCGGCCAGGATCAGCGCGGGCTCCTTCACGATGGCCCTCGCGATGGCGATGCGCTGCTGCTCGCCGCCGGAAAGCTCATGGGGATACCGGCTCTCCTTTCCCTTGAGGCCCACCTTTTCCAGGGCGGCGCGCGCAGCTTCAGGGTTGAGCTTTCCGGCCAGCTCGAGCGCGAGATAGACGTTTTCGAAGGCCGTCAGGGTGGGCAGAAGGTTGAAGAACTGGAAGACAAAGCCCAGGCGGCCTCTGCGCAGCTCCGTGCGGCCTGCCTCGCCCAGGGTCCCCAGGTTTTTCCCGTCGATTTCGATCAGGCCCCGGGTGGGGCTGTCCAGGCCCGCGAGCATGTTGAGAAGGGTCGTCTTGCCGGAGCCGCTTTTCCCGAAGAGGGCGAGCACCTCACCGGGGGCCGCCTCCAGGCTCGCCCCGCGGAGGGCCTGTGTCACGACCTGGCCGTTTTCGTGGTATTCCTTCCAGAGATCGACAACGCGAACGATAGGAGCCATAGGAGAAGTTAGTTGGTTCATTGGTTAGTTGGTTTGTTAGTTCATAAAGGCAGTTCGTTCGTTGGTTAGCTCAGCGCTTCGTGCAGTGTTCAGTTTTAAGTGATTAAGTGTTAAGTGAAGAAAAAACGTTCGTGGTTCATTTATTCGGAACCTATCCATTTCTTTAAACTAAAGAACTAAAGAACTAACGAACCAATAGAACTGTTTTCAGATATCCTTGAGGCGGAGGTTCTCCGGGGATTTCTCGGTGGTCTCGCCGAAGGCCTTCAGGCTCTTCGAGATCCGCTCCAGTTCATCCGTCATGGCCACGGGGATCTGGTCCACGCCCCGGCGGTCCAGGGCGTCCATGACGAACGTCACCGTCAGCAGATCCGTGTCTCGGGCGGGCACGTAGGCGGCCTCGTCACGGCCGTGGTTGGCGGCCTCGATCAGGACCCCGCTTTGCGCGAGTTCCTCGACGAGCTCCGTGGTGAGCCCGCGCGGGATCTCGAGGCTCTCCGATATCATTGCCGCCGTCAGGGGGACATCGCCCGTTGCGAAATTCCGGCTCATGTGGTTGACGATCCGCAGGGCCGCGAGCCTGCGGAAGTAGTGGCTTGCGCGCTTCGCATCGGGTCCGTACTCGAGCACGTCCATGTTCTGGTGGGTGCAGGAGATCTCGGCGCCGGCGAGCACGATGAGCCAGCTCAGCTGCAGCCAGGTGAGAAAGAGGGGCAGTGCGGCAAAGCTGCCGTAGATGGCGTTGTAACTGGCGACGCTCACCTGGAATTTCACGTAGATCAACTGGACAATGACGTACACGGAACCGGCAATGATCCCGGCGATGAGCCCCGACTTCCTGTTCACCCGCCGGTTCGGCATGAAGAGGTAGAGAAACGCGAAGAGCACCCACATGATCACGAACGGGGTGATTTTCAGGAAGAGGAGCACGAGCGGGCCGAGGATCCCCAGCACGTCGAATCGGTTCGTGATCGCGGCGAGCTGGGTGGCGACGAAGACGGTGACGCTGCTCGACAGGACAAGCAGCACCGGCGCCACGAGCATGACGGAGAGATAGTCCGTGATCTTGCGGGCGAGAGTGCGGTCTTTTTTTACCGACCAGATGTCATTGAAGGAGCTCTCGATGTTGCCCAGCACCTTGATGATCGACCAGAAGAGCAGAATGACCCCCACGCCGGCGATGAGGCCGCCCTGCGTGTTCGCCAACATCGAGTTGGCAAACTTGAAGACCTCCAGGAGCACCTCCTCCTGCCCGGGGAAGCGCTCGAGGATCTTCTCCTCCAGGACTTTCTCGAATGCGAAGCCCTTGGCGATCCCGAAGGCCATGGCGACGACGGGGACAATGGAAAGCAGCGAGAAGAATGTAAGCGCCGAGGCCCGGAGCTGGCAGCGGTGCTCCTGGAAGGAGCCGGCGGCGGCCAGGAGGATCCGCAGGTACCGGATGCCGAAGGCCTTCGGCGGCGGCAGGCCTTTCGCGCGAATTCTCCAGATGTCTTCCTGGATAAATTTCCTGATCTTCGAAAGCATGGCCCCGTTTTTCCCTTTAGCCTTGTACCTTTTGCCTTGCGCCTGTTTTTGTTTAACACAGCAGGCGCCGAAGGTAAAGGGCGAGACGCTATACGAGTTTTAAGTTTTAAGTAAAAGAAAGAGTCACTGCGAGCCAAACCCCGCGAAGCGCGGCAATTTACATTTTCCTGAACCAACTGAACTAATAGAACCAATGGAACTAATTGAACTGGATTTTAATAATTCTCCGCCATGACTTCATAGTAAGCCCTCGGATGGCTGCAGGCGGGGCATTGCTCCGGTGCCTGGGCGCCTTCGTGGACGTAGCCGCAGTTGCGGCAGTGCCACTTCACGGCAGCCTTCTTCAGGAAGACCTCACCCCTCACCACGTTGGCCAGCAGCTTTCGGTACCGCGCCTCGTGAACCTGCTCGACCTCGGCGATCTCGCGGAAGGAATCGGCGATCTCCGGGAAGCCCTCCGCCCGGGCGACCCGCTCGAAAGCGGCATACAGCGACGACCACTCGAGCTTCTCACCGTCCGCTGCGGCTTCCAGGTTGGCCGCCGTTGGGCCGATTATGCCGGCCGGATAGGCGGCGGTGATCTCCACCTCGCCGCCCTCAAGATACTTGAAGAAGACCTTGGCGTGTTCCTTCTCGTTTTCGGCCGTCTCGAGGAAGATGGCCGAGATCTGCTCGTAGCCTTCCTTCTTTGCGGCGCCGGCGAAATAGGTGTAGCGGTTGCGTGCCTGGGACTCGCCGGCAAAGGCCGCCAGAAGGTTCTTTTCCGTCTTCGTTCCCTTGATCGATTTTGCCATGATGTCGCGTTCCTTTCCGGTTGCGGGTTTAGTCGAAATGTTATTCTCGAAGTAAGATAGCGCATGCCCGGGACATGTCAAGAAGCTTGCGGACCACCTCCTTTCATCTCCTTCGGGGCAGGGCCTAAAACCCTGCCCCACTTTTTTTTCCTGAGCCATCTCAAAGAAATGGACCTGCGGCCCGTGTCTCGGTAAAATATGGGTAGAGGGGACAGGGTAGAGGGTATTGAAGGAAACATTCTTTGATCATTCCCTCTACCCTCGCCCCGCCACCCGCGACCCTGTATTTCACAGAAGGAGACCTGAATGACGACCAGCAAGTCCAAGGACATGGCAGAATGGATCACCCGGTTCATCAAGAAGTGGGTCAACACATCGCCGGAGAACACCCTCGGGAATGCCGCGAATGACAAGGCCTGGGACGACCCGCTCGTAGGATTTTCGAGGGGGGATGACCCGTACTGGGAATCCTTCAAGGAGCACGTGGGCCCCTTCCACTGGACGCCGGCCGAGGCCTTCATGATGGCTTTCCCGAACGGCAACATTCCCCCGGAGAGGCTCACGATCGTGAGCTGGGTCCTTCCCCAGACGAAGGCCACGAAGATAGAAACCCGAAAAGAAAAAACCTACCCGCCGGAGAGCTGGGCCAGGGCCAGGTTCTACGGGGAGGTGGTGAACGAGAAGCTCCGCCGTTACATTCTGGGGGAATTGAAGAAACAGGGCATCCGGGCCGCGGCGCCTACGCTGCTTCCCCAGTGGGCCCGGATGGCCTCGGACAAGTTCGTCTTTGCCTCGAAGTGGTCCGAGCGCCACGCCGCCTTTGTCTCGGGGCTGGGGACCTTCGGGCTCTCCGACGGCCTCATCACGGCCCGTGGGAAGGCCATGCGTGTCGGGTCGGTCGTCGCAGAGATTCGGATACCCGCGACACCCAGACCTTACAAGGGGCACCAGGACTACTGCCTGTGGTTCAGCCACCAGACCTGCAAGAAGTGCGTGGCGCGCTGTCCCGTGGAGGCCCTCTCGGAGAAGGGGCACGACAAGATCCCCTGCTCGAAGCACGTCCACGAGACCTGCAAGGGCTATATCGTGGAGCACTTCGGCTTCGAGGGCTATGCCTGCGGCCTCTGCCAGACGGGGGTTCCCTGCGAGTCGAAGATACCTACTCCGAAGGAAGGGGAGTAGGCGAAAGCCCGGCCTTGCGCTCGTAGGCCATGAGGGCCTCGGGGAAGGGGGCCAGGGTGCGTCGGATCGCGCCCTGCAGAAATGAAACGGCCATTCCTGAGTTTGTCACCGGCACGCCCGCTTCGCGGGCTTTTCGCAAGCGGCTGAGCATCTCGCGGCGGTTCAGCATGCAGCCGTCGCAGTGGATGATCAGTTTGAAGTCCGCCAGATTCTCGGGGTAGTCCCGTCCCGCAAAGGTCTCGACCTCGATCTCCCCCCCCGCAAACTGACTCAGCCACCGGGGGATCTTCACCCTCCCGATGTCGTCCTCCAGGGCGTGGTGAGAGCAGGCCTCGGCAACGAGCACCCGGTCGCCGGGCCGGAGAGTCTCGATGACGGCGGCCCCTTCGGCCTGGAGCGCCAGATCACCCTTCTGCCTTGCCATGAGAATGGAAAAGGTGGTCAGCAAAATCTCCTCCGGCACGTTGGCACAGACCTTCCGGATGGCCAGGGAGTCGGTGACGACGAGATCCGGCGGGCGCTTGAGGCCGTCGAGCGCGCAGAGCAGCTCCGGCTCCTTCACGACGAGGCAGATTGCGTCACTGTCGAGGGCATCGCGGAGCGTCTGGACCTGCGGGCGGATGAGGCGCCCCTTCGGGGCCTGCAGGTCGAGCGGCACGACGAGCACCACGAGCCCGCCAGCCGGCAGGAGGCCCGAGATCAGCGAAGACGCCCTGAAGAATTTCTCCGGGGCCAGCTTCATCAGCAGACCCTGGAGGGTCTCCCTGTATTCTTCACGCCTGAGCGGGTCCTTGCAGGTCAGGGCGACGACATGACCTGCCTTGTCCCGGATCTTTTCCATAAAGGCTTCCGACGGTTTCTTTCGGTCGATCTTGTTGACGGCGACCAGAAGAGGGAGCCTGCGCATCTTCGCTTCGTCGACCACGCTCTCCTCGAAGTCCGTCCAGTTGCCCGGCTCCGTCACGAGCAGCGCCACGTGGGCCCGGTCGAAGACCTTCTTCGTTTTCTCGATTCTCAGCTCGGCGAGGGCCGACGTGGCGTCGAGCCCTGCCGTGTCCAGGATCAGGACGGGCCCCAGCGGCATAAGCTCCATGGCCTTCTCGACGACGTCCGTCGTCGTCCCCGCCACGGGAGACGTGATCGCGATGTCCTGCCCCACGAGAAGGTTCAGCAGGCTCGACTTGCCCACGTTGGTCCGCCCGAAGACGGCGATGTGGAGCCGGTTTGTTTTGGATGCCTGGTCCATTATGAAATAAGAGGTAACAGAAAAGAGCAAAGGATGCAATCATGCAGGTTTTCCCACAACCCGAAACGAGAAGGGGGCCTGACCGAACGTCAGACCCCCTTCTTGCTTCAGTTGCTCAGATTTTTGCGGGCGTCAGATCTCCGCATCGCAACGCAGGCAGCGAGACGCCTCCTTGATGGCCTGGTCCTTCTTGTAACCCAGTTCGACCTCGACGAAGTTCTTCCGACGGACGTCGGCCTCGAGCTCGGGCATGAGGGCCTGCGGGCACTCCTCCGTCTCCTCGTCGACGACGAAGGGGATGTGGATCTGCTCCTCTGCGGGCGGCACCCAGGCCGGCTCGCCGTTTTGCTTCCGGATGAAGCCGTCGATGTCCTCGGCCGCCCCGTGGCCCGCTGCGATGGCCTTGATGACCGTGCTGGGGCCCGTCACGGCGTCGCCGCCGGCGAAGTACTTCGCGCTGGTCGTCTGCGAGGGGATGTCGTCCTTCACGTCGAAGCAGGACCACTTGTTCACCTTCACGCCGCTTTCGGCGGGCACAAAGGAGAGATCCGGCGTCTGGCCGATGGCGGCGATCACGGTGTCCACGCTCAGGGTGAACTCGGAGCCCTTGATGGCCACGGGCCGCTTGCGGCCGCTGTTGTCGAAGTCCCCGAGTTTCTGCCGCAGGCACTCGACCCCCGTGGCGCGTCCCTCCGACCCGACGATGCGCAGCGGTGCGATGAGGTACTCGATCTTGATGCCCTCGTGCTCGGCCGCCACGATTTCCTCGGCCGCGGCGGGCATGTCCTCGCGCAGGCGCCGGTAGAGGATCGTCACATCGGCGCCCAGCCTCATGGCCGTGCGGGCCGCGTCGATGGCGGAGTTGCCGCCGCCGATGACGGCCACCCTCGAGCCGAGGCTCTTCTTGCCGCTCTTCCAGCCTTCCTCGTCTCCGTTGTAGTCCCGCAGGAACTCGACGCCGCCCCAGACCCCTTTCAGGTCTTCACCTTCCACGCCCATGCGCTGGCTCTTGTGGGCGCCGGGGGCGAGATAGACGAAGTCGTACTTCCCGTTCACCTTCTCCCAGGGGATGTCGCGGCCCACCCGGGTGTTGCACCGGATCTCGACGCCCAGCGTGCGGATGTCGTCGATCTCCTTGTCGAGAATGGTCCTCGGCAGTCGGTACGAGGGGATGCCCCAGCTGAGCATGCCGCCCGGCGTGGGGAGCTCCTCGAAGACCGTCACGGCGTAGCCGCGAAGGGCCAGATCCCGCGCGCAGGTGAGGCCTGCCGGGCCCGCGCCGACGACGGCGATTTTTTCCTTGCGGGTAACGCCGACGGGCCTGATCGGCGGCCGCGGCGCGTTGTCGCTGATGAAGCGCTTGAGGAACTTGATCGCAACGGGCTCATCCAGCAGGCCGCGGCGGCACTTGCTCTGGCACTGGTGGTCGCAGACGCGCCCGCAGACCGACGGGAAGGGGTTGGTCTTCAGCATGACCTTGTAGGCGTCCTCGAACCGGTTGTCGCGGATGAGCGCCGCGTAGGCCGGGATGTCCATCCCGATCGGGCAGGTGTGCTGGCAGGGCGACTTGAAGAGGGCCGAGCAGACGGCGGCGCGGCACTTCTTGTCGCGGATGTGTTCCTCGTACTCGTTGCGGAAGTAGCGGATCGTCGAGAGCACGGGGTTCGGGGCCGTCTGGCCGAGGCCGCAGAGCGCCGCGTCCTTGATGACCGTCGCCATCGACTCGAGCAGCTCGATGTCGCCTTCCTTGCCCTTGCCCTTGCAGATCCTGGTCAGGATGTCGAGCATGCGCTGCGTGCCCTCGCGGCAGGGGGTGCACTTGCCGCAGGACTCGTCCTTGCAGAAGTCCATGAAGAAGCGCGCCATGTCGACGGCGCACTTGTCCTCGTTCATCACGATGAGACCGCCCGAGCCCATGATGGCGCCGAGCTCGGCGACCTTCTCGTAGTCGACGGAGGCGTTGAGGTGCTGCACGGGGATGCAGCCGCCCGAAGGCCCGCCCAGCTGGGCGGCCTTGAACTTCTTGCCGCCGGGGATGCCGCCGCCGATGTCGTAGATGATCGTCCCCAGGGTTGTCCCCATGGGCACTTCCACGAGGCCCACGTTGTTCACGTCGCCCGTGAGCGCGAAGACCTTCGTGCCCTTGGATCGCTCGGTGCCCACGCTGGCGTACCACTCGCCGCCGCGCAGCATGATCTGGCCGATGTTGGCCAGCGTCTCCACGTTGTTCAGAACGCTGGGCTTGGCCCAGAGGCCCGCCACGGCCGGGAAGGGCGGTCTCGGGCGGGGCATGCCGCGCTTGCCCTCGATGGAGGTCATCAGCGCCGTCTCCTCGCCGCAGACGAAGGCGCCTGCGCCCTGGTAGATCTCGATGTCGAAGTCGAAGCCCGTCCCCAGGATGTCCTTCCCCAGCAGTCCCGACTCGCGAGCCTGCCCGAGGGCCACGTTGAGGCGGTGGATCGCGAGCGGGTACTCGGCGCGGCAGTAGATGTAGCCGTGCTTCGAGCCGATCGCCTTGGCGGCGATCACCATGCCCTCGAGCACCGCGTGCGGGTCCGCCTCGAGGACGCTGCGGTCCATGAAGGCCCCGGGGTCACCCTCGTCGGCGTTGCAGAGCACGTACTTCGTGTCCCCGGGCGAGCGTGAGGCGAACTGCCACTTGAGCCCCGTGGGGAAGCCGGCACCGCCGCGGCCGCGAAGGCCCGACTTGAGGACTTCCTGCACGATCTGCTCGGGCGTCATCTCGGTGAGCGCCTGGGCCATGCCGGCGTAGCCGTCGCGGGCGATATATTCCTCGATGTTTTCCGGGTCGATGAGACCGCGGTTGCGCAGAACCCGAAGGTCCTGAAGGGCGAAGAAGGGGATTTCCTGCATGGAGGGGATCCGCTCCTCCTTGCCCGGCTCCTTGTAGAAGAGCCTCTCGAGGGGGCGGCCCTTGACGAAGTGCTCCTCGACGAGCTCGGGGACGTCTTCCGCCCGGATATTCATATAGATGATGCCTTCGGGGTAGACGACGATGATGGGCCCCATGGCG
>Ga0208980_10002711_pt1 | contig 10720 bp, 9 predicted proteins | sample WetSurMetagenome_3_FD_187993 | JGI IMG/M metagenome (GOLD analysis project Ga0208980, IMG submission 187993) | Wetland microbial communities from Twitchell Island in the Sacramento Delta, sample from surface sediment Aug2011 Site A1 Bulk (version 2) | ecosystem: Environmental > Aquatic > Marine...
GGTTTATGAGGTATAACTTTAACACGTTCTTCCTGGCTGCCGAATGCAACAATTACTTCTGATTGATCTGTTAAATCAAACTTTATTTCCTGACCAGGAGGAATGACAGCTAACGATTTTCGATCTCTTGGATCTAGAATGGTTGTTGGAACTGATCCGCTATTTTTTGCAGTATTCCATGTATATTGAATAAAAGTTTGTTTTAGCGAGATAGGAAGCTGCATTTTAAGCTGCTCTTCCTTTGGTTCATCCTTTGGTTTTTCCTCCTCCTTAGGTGGAGGAACATAATCTTTAACAGCTTCAAGTTTTCTGTTCATTTCGGCGAGTTGTTTTCGCATATCCTCATTTTGGACTAACACATTTGGATCTATTTTTATGGAAAAGTCTATACCGAGTGCATATAAAGAATCGAGTACTGAAATGAGAGAATCACGTACACTTACTCTAACGGTCTCATCTTCAAGAGCAACTCTTCGCAGGTCCAGATCCGCACCTTTTAGAGCAAGTACGGTTATAACGAAAATGTATAATACCTGGTAAATAACAAATTTACTATCACGTTCCCTTCTAATCATATTATCACCTTTACTTTTTTACAATTGCTTCGAGGTGCTTCAAACCAACAAGTGTTTTTTCATCAGAAAGTGATGATGATGCCTGTGTTATGGAATTAGCAAGTGTATTTAATTGCTGAATTTTATCAGAACTTATTTGCTGTACCGAATTTACTTTTTCCATCATTGCACTTACAGCCGTGAAGTTTTTGTGGATTATTTCGCTTAATCTTGCAGACTCATTGACGATTGCTTTATATTTTTCAGCATCCTGAATTGATACCGTAGCTCCTCCACCAATCCCAGACTGATTAAACTGCTTAATTAAACTTTTGGAACTTTCAATTTGGATTCGTGAGAAGTATTTATCACGGATATCTTTAACATGGTTAACTACATTTTGAAAATCAACTCCAAGTTGATCCAGAACTGGCTGAAATAATTTTCCAATAGCTAATATTATTAAAGCCTTAATTTCAAATGGAACTGATAAGCCGAGAAATACTTCCTCGCCCAGTTTAATGCTAACAAGAAGAATTGCTGCACCGATAAGTGGGAGTGCGGTAGAGATTGAATCTATAACACTCATTGAAGATTCAATTACCCTGTCAATTGTCTCTGTTGCCGGTGTTCTTATAATTTCTAATTTCAATCTGTTATAAGCTAGATAAGCTATAAAAACAAATAAAGCATAAACAGCAATCGGTAACCACCAAAAGCTGTATGGTTCAAAAGTATCAACTGGTGGTTGCCATCCCGGGAATAATGAGCGGGCAAGATCGAAGGTCACATCACCAAGAAATGGAACACTTGCAACGTCAATAAAGAAAGAAATTATAAGTGCAATGAAGGAAATTACAGCTGATTTTACTAATGTATCGAATCTAATCCTGGAAACTGCTGCTCTTGTATAACTATCAAGTTCTTCTTCTAGGCCATCATCTGCTCGGTTTGGAGTATCAACCAGAGCAGTACCTGTATTATCTAAATACTTTTTTTTGTTTAGCATCTATGTCCTCTAAGGTTCGTTTTAAAAAAAATTAACTATTAAATATATGGATATTTATAGAGGTTAATCAAACTTCTATCTTCACCCAAATTATTAACAATAAGACTCGACTCAACCAGTTAAAAATATTGTATCTAACAAAAACAATTATCATACCAACGGATTTAACGTGTCGGTTGAATATTAGCTGGTTTGTTGCAAGAGGTAGTAAAATAGTTGGTTTCCAATTTATGTCTAACCTGAAAATATTACTCCCATTTTAAACGAGTATACGTAAAAATTTGGCTATAAAATGAAAAAAAGGAAGAAATCATCCTTGGTTATAAATATTTAATTACAAGCAATCATTTTTGAATTATTATTTGCATCAATTGATGTTGCATTTGATTATGTAAACGGATGCCGAATAATCGTAAAAATTACATAAATAGTTACCGAATCATAAATTTTTCATCCAGCATTTTATAAGCACTAAATCATCGAAAAAATTAAAATCATAATGTCAAATTGTGTCTATAAATTTTAAGTTTCAGCATCTCTATTTTTTTATGGATGGTATTAATTTTTGCATTAACTTTACAGTTTGAATTCACTAGTTATTAAAATATTTTCCTTAATAGATTATGGCAGCCAAAAATAGAAACTTAAAACAAAAATCAACCTACCCAATCGGCAAGCAAGTCGTCAAGCAAGTTGTAAAAGAACCCGACTTCTATGATAAACATAAAAGTACAATTTGGACTACAATCGTTCTAATTATACTCACAATATTTTTCATTATAAACAATACGCGAAAAGTGCCTGATCAAGGACCGTATCCACCCAATTATCCAAATGCGAACACTGCTAATGAAACTACAGAATAATCTAGTGCGTCTTTAGAACGGTAAACAAAGTATATTTCATTCAATTTTTTAAAAATATTTTTGCTATGAATGTAGAGGGGATTGAATCAAAACATAAAATTCTGATTGTTGAGGATGAGCTTGAAAGTCAGAAATATTTTGAGCTTATTCTTAAGAAGAAATTTGCAGTTGATTTTTGCGATAACAAGAAATCAATGTATACATTTTTAAGCAATCAAAATTACGATGTTATAGTAATGGATATTTCTTTAAAAGATGGTACGAGCGGTGTAGATTTAATAAAGGAACTAAAGAAGAATACTTCTAACATTAATATTCCAATAATTTGTCTATCTGCTCATTCATATGGTGAAGACAGATCAAAGGCTGAAAAGGCAGGTGCTGATGTTTATTTAACCAAACCGATTAAAAGCCAAATACTTATTAGTACTATTGACGAACTAATCGCAATCAACTCTGATGCAAAAAATCAAGTTAAATTCCATCTCTCATAAATCTTGGTTCCTCTAAAGTAAGGATCAGCGATATTCTATGTGAATCCGGTAACCGATCAGTCTCGGATTGACTGAAACGGGCAAATGAATAGTCGATATTTAGTTTTGGTAATTTAATTCCTGCACCTGCTGTAAACTGTTTAACGTCACTGTATCCACCCCGAATGTAAACTATATCTTTAATGTTCCACTCTAGGCCTGCGTGAGCATCAAAACTAACTGGCCCGACGTTAAACTGGGTAGCAAATTGTCGGTTCTCAAATCGAATATCAAAATCCACTGCTGGCATGATATAACCGCCAAGTATCTCTGTTATTCTGTATGCACTGCCTACTTTTAGCGTTGGTGAAATTAATTCGTTAGTACCAGTGCTCCAAGCTACGAGCGTTGTAGTTGCATCCTGAAGATTTCCACCTACTGATAAATTTTCAATTGGCATCCAGAATGCCCCTATATCAAACCCAATACCAGTTGCACCAAATTCTGCAATGTCTCTTCTGATAATTTTAATGTTTGCACCCCAATAAAAATCTTTCCATTGTCTTTTCGCAAATGTCAGATAAAAAGCCCAATCCTGGTTACTAAACTCTGTAATCCTTGAGTAATCCAAACGTGCATACATATTGTTAATATCGGTTATGAGCTGACCGGTTTGACCGTCAATAAGTGCATTTCTTGTATCAGGTATTCCATCAACTGCAAGCCTCATAATACTCAAGCCAAAACTCATATCTTCCTGAAAAGGAATTACTACTGCACCGTAATCATAATTAACCAGGTTGCCAAACTGTTCTGAATGCATAAGTGCGAGCTGGGGATAATTTACATTTGCCAAACCTGCAGGGTTGTAATATCCTGAAGTAACATCATCTGCAATACCCGTGAAAGCTCCGCCCATTCCCAATGGTCTGCCGCCAATACCAATAGCCATAAATTCGCCGGCATATTTACCAAAGGTTTGTGCGTTTATTGAAGTGAGAGAAATCAGAAAGGATACTGAGATGAAGACTATTTTTTTCAGCATAAAGATACTCCCGAATGCATTAATTGTTTAAATCCTGGCAAAAAGATGGTTAATGAAAATCATAAAGTCAAGGCTAATTTTATGCATAAACCATAATAATAAATCGAGTTAAAAATATACCACTAAACATTCGAAGCAACCAAGTTTTCTGGTTGTGCAATCCTTTTTTAATTTAGATTAGTAATAAATTTTAAGAATAAAATTGATTGACCAACTAAACAAGTTAAAATTGAATCTACAGATTCTTCACAGAAAAGTTGTTTCATTTGCAACGAGAAGAATCGATTCAAAAACAATTATTCTTCTATCAAGCATAGTTGTTGGTTTGCTCTCTGGCTTTTCTGCCGTAGTATTAAAGTCGCTAGTTCATTACATCCAAAATGACACAAAATATCTTTTGGAAATAGTTGACGCATATTTTATCTCATTTTTCCTGCCGCTTATTGGAATCATTTTATCGTTACTAATGATTAAGTTGTTTTTTAAAGGAAAATTTAAAACTGGGCTAAGCAACATTATTTACTTAATAATCAGGAAAAAATCGGATATCCCAAGAAGAAAAATTTTATCCCATTTGTTAACCAGTGGTGCAACTGTGGGAACAGGAGGTTCGGTTGGACTTGAGGCTCCAATCGTTGTGATAGGTGCTTCAATAGGATCAAATTTGGCTAAAGAATTTAAATTAAATTATCAACATAGAACATTACTTTTAGCATGTGGATCAGCTGCAGGAATTTCAGCAATTTTCAATAGTCCGATTGCGGGCGTTATATTTGCTTTCGAAGTTCTTCTACCAGATATCACTATTTCATCATTTATCGCACTCTTAATTTCTTCTGCATCATCATCCGTTCTTTCAAAATTAATTTATAGCGGTCAACCTTTTTACCTTGTTACACAAGGTTGGATATTTCAAGCGATACCGTTTTATATATTGTTGGGGATTCTTTGTGGTTTCATATCTGTTTATATGATAAGAAGTACTTTCTTTATTGAAAGAATTTTGAGTAAGATCAATAATCAAATTGTAAGAACTTTAAGTGGTGGATTACTTTTATGCTTATTGATATTTTTTCTTCCTCCATTATTTGGTGAGGGATATTCATCAATAAATTTATTGTTATCAGGTAATTTAGATTCTTTCCATTCAGATTTTTTAATAAACACGTTCCTTAATCCGCAAGTATCAATTACTATTTTAATCTCGTTAATCATCTTGCTTAAAGTTATAGCTATGGCTTTAACAATTGGATCGGGTGGAAACGGAGGAATTATAGCACCATCTCTATTTACAGGAGCATATTCCGGCTTTTTAGTTGTTTTCGTTTTTAAAGTGCTAGGTATTTTCGAACTGAATCAAGCAAACTTTATTGTAGTTGGTATGGGAGGTGTTTTAAGCGGTGTTTTACATGCGCCGTTAACTGGAATATTCCTGATCGCTGAAATTACAGGTGGCTACAGTCTTATTGTTCCTTTAATGATAGTTACGGCAATATCTTTTTTCATTTCAAAGTATTTTAATAAATACTCAATTTATACATCTGAACTTGCTCGTAAAGGAATTGATTTTAGATCTGAAAAAGAAAAGTTTGCAGTTCAACATCTCAGCATCGAAAGCTTAGTAGAAACAGATTTTCAAAAATTTAAACCAAATATGATGCTTCGTGAATTGGTTGAAAAAGTACCGTTCACTAAAAGAAATCTTTTTCCAATCGTTAATGAAGAAGGCAGATTGGTTGGAGTTGTTACACTTGATGACATCAGGGAAGTAATTTTAGATAAAAGTGTCTATGATGTAATTATGATTTATGAAATTATGAATTCAAATTTTCAATCGATTGAAATTGATGGTGATATAAACAATGCAATAAAGATTTTTGAAGAGAAACAAGTTTGGAATATTGCCGTGACGAAAAATGGCAAGTACGCAGGTTTTATATCTAAATCTAGCCTTTACAATAGATACATATCACTATGGCATCAACGCCAGTCTGAAGAAATTTAAAAAATTATTCTGAATTGAAATAAATCTCTTAACAAGAAATTTACATTGTAGTTCAACCACAGTAAGAATAATTTCTAATGATTTGACCGCTCATTCTTGGTTATTTATCTTTTTCTACTTTTTGCCTTGAATAAAAGTTAAAATATTTTAAATTGGAATCGCGATATCTGAATTTCAGAACCGTCATAATTACCAAACAGAATCACAAATAATCTGGAGGCAACTATGGATTACAAATCTTACCTCTTACATAATTTCAGGTTAATACCTCAAGTCCAATCACTTTCTAATGATCTTGTAGAAGCGATTGAGGTTGTTGGTTCGGTTCTTCCCTTTAAAACGAATAATTATGTTATTGATAACTTGATTGATTGGAACAATGTTCCTGATGATCCTATTTTTAAGTTGACATTTCCACAAAAAGAAATGCTTATTCCGGAACATTACCGGAGAGTTAAAAAGGTGTTAAAAAATGGAACTTCAAAAAGTGACGTAAAGGTTGTTACAGATGAGATACGTCGTGAATTAAATCCTCATCCGGCAGGGCAACTCGAACATAATGTGCCTATGATAGAAGGAGAAAAATTTTATGGTATGCAGCATAAGTACAGGGAAACTGTTCTGTTCTTTCCGAGTCAGGGTCAGACCTGTCATGCGTATTGTACATTTTGTTTTCGCTGGCCCCAGTTTGTCGGGATGGAAGATTTAAAGTTTGCATCGAGAGAAGCAGAGATGTTAGTTAAATATATTAAAGAGCATCGGGAAGTAACTGATATCTTGTTTACAGGGGGCGATCCGTTGATAATGAAAACAAAACATCTTGAAACTTACATTCGCCCCTTAATAGAAGCCGGTATTCCAAATCTTAAACATATAAGAATAGGAACAAAAGCACTTGCGTATTGGCCCTATAAATTTTTAACAGATGATGATATTGACGATCTTCTTAGACTATTTGAGGATGTGAGCAAAGCCGGAAAGCATTTAGCTTTTATGGCACACTTCAATCATCCGGTTGAATTGGATGGAGAAATTGTTGCAAAAGCAATTAAACAAATATTGAATACCGGTGCTGTAATAAGAACTCAATCTCCGGTACTAAAGCATATAAATGATTCTTCTGAAGTTTGGGCGGAAATGCTAAGAAAGCAGGTTGCACTTGGTTGCATTCCATATTACATGTTTGTTGCAAGAAATACCGGTGCTCAACATTATTTTTCTATTCCTCTAATAGATGCCTGGAAGATATTTAGAGAAACATATCAAAGAGTGAGTGGTATTTGCAGAACTGTTCGCGGACCAAGTATGTCCTGCCTTCCCGGTAAAGTTCAGATTCTTGGTGTGGCGGATGTAAAAGGCGAAAAAGTTATGACATTCAGAATGATCCAGGGAAGAAATCCTGATTGGGCAGCCCGACCATTTTTTGCAAAGTATGATGAGAATGCAATTTGGTATACAGACTTAAAGCCCGCGTTTGGGGAGGAGAAATTCTTTTTCAGCGATGAGCTTAATCACATTTTAAATCCTAGGGAAGTAGAAGAAGATTTCGAATAATAAGAATATCATTTTATTATTATTTTACTTTTGAAAAAAATGTAAGAAGTCCCAGGTTTATTTTCTTAATAAAATTCTTATTGGTGTTAAAGAAAGTATTCGCAAGCAGTTATTAAAATTCATCCATTCTTGTTCCCTTCTTAATTTCAAAAACTTCGGTTTTCATTTTATACTCTTTATATCTCGATAGCTGTCAGTATTTCTGATGAGTAGATAACATAACTTATAACGAAGTCACTTGATATCCTCTTAAATTAATTTTTGAATTCTATCTCATTTTACTTTTCCCTGATTTGCTACTGCAGCAGCAGCTTTTGCAATTTCTTCCTGATCACCAAGATAATAGCTTTTTATAGATTTCAGGTTTTCATCAAGCTCATAAACAAGGGGAATTCCTGTTGGAATGTTTAGTTCAACAATTTCATTATCAGGAATGTTATCAAGATATTTTACTAAAGCTCGAAGGCTGTTTCCATGTGCAGTTATTAATACTTTCTTACCTGACTTGACCATCCGTGCGATAGTCCCTTCCCAATAGGGAACGAAACGTGCAACTGTATCTTTCAAACATTCTGTTAATGGAAGCTCATTGTCTTTCAGTTCTGCATAACGAGGATCCTTACCGGGATATCTTTCATCCATTTTTTCTAAAGCTGGTGGCTGGATGTCATAACTTCTTCGCCAAATCTTTACTTGATCTTCTCCAAACTTTTGTGCTGTCTCTGCTTTGTTCAATCCCTGTAATGCACCGTAATGTCTTTCATTCAATCTCCAATGGCGGATAACGGGAATCCACATCAGGTCTAATTCATCAAGAGTTATCCATAAAGTTCTGATTGCTCTTTTTAATACGGAAGTATATGCGATATCAAATTTATATCCTTCTGCTTTTAAAACCTGTCCTGCCTTTTTTGCTTCCTGCAAACCTTTTTCGGAAAGATCAACATCTGTCCAGCCTGTAAAACGGTTTTCTTTGTTCCAGGTGCTTTCGCCGTGACGTAATAATACTACTTTGTACATTTTATCTCCTGCTTCATTTCAATATTTAATTTTAGTGTTAGCTTAAATTATTTTTATTAGGTGATGATCTTAAAATCAAAAAACCAATTATTCCTGACAATAATGAACCTGTCAAAATTCCTATTTTCGATAAGTCAAGAAGATCAGGATTACTAAATGCTAATCCTGCAATGAACAATGACATTGTAAATCCAATACCGGCAAGTATTCCTGCACCATAAAGATTTTTCCAATTGACACCTTCGGGAAGCGATGCCATTTTGAGTTTCACAGCAATAAATGAGAATGCAAAAATGCCAACCTGCTTTCCTATAAAAAGTCCGACAATTATTCCCAAACTAATTGGACTTAGAAGGGAATCAAGAATGTCTAATTCGGCTAGGGTAACACCTGCATTTGCCAATGCGAAAACAGGTATAATAAAAAATGAAACCCATGGATGAAGATTATGTTCAAATCTTTGTAGTGGTGTTAATATTTTTTCGCAGCTTTCTTCGATTGCAAGCACATCATTCTGTCTTTCGGAATTATTCATAACATTCTTCCAGTGATCACCTGTAGAATCAAAATGATTTATCAATTGCTTAACTTTTTCAGAAAATTTATTTGTATCATATCTTGAAGATGCGGGGATTGTAAAAGCTAATAATACTCCAGCTATTGTTGCATGCACTCCTGATTTCAGAAATGCCAGCCAGAGAATTAATCCTAAAATCATATAAGGAATAAGACTCATGGTACCAAGCTTATTCAGAATAAAAAGGAGAACTAATACTATTCCCGCAATCACCAATGCCAGCACAGAAATTTCCGAAGTATAAAATATTGCAATTACCAGAACTGCTCCAATATCATCTGCGATTGCTAATGCCAGAACAAATATTTTTAATGCAATTGGAACTCGATTACCAAGCAAAGCCATTATTCCAACAACGAATGCAATATCAGTTGCCATTGGAATTCCCCAGCCACTTGCGCTTTCAGTTCCTGAGTTAAATAATGTGTAAAGAATTGCTGGTGCAATCATTCCTCCAAGTGCTCCGGCAATTGGAAGAGATGCTTTTTGTCTAGTTGAAAGTTCACCGACTAAAAGTTCTCTTTTTATTTCCAATCCAACTGTAAAAAAGAAGATTACCATTAAGCCGTCATTAATCCAGTGATGGAGTGAATAATCAAGTGTTAAAATGTTTCCAATTGAGATGGAAATGTTGGAATGCCAAAGATTATGATAGGAATAAGACCATACTGTGTTGGACCAAATTAGAGCAATGACTGTACAGATAATCAGAAGAATCCCACCGCTTGCCTGACGATGTAAAAATTCATTTATAGGTTTTAATAAGATTTCAATTGGCTCTTTTTTATCTTTCATTTCATTTAGTATTTTTCTAAAAATAGATTAAGACTTTCCAAACTTTTTCCCCAATAAGTTTTTAATTTTTCTGCTTCTTTAATCGAACTTATTTTATTGTGCTGAACAACCAACTGAGTTTTTATTTTGTCTTTAGCGTAAAATTGAAATTCTATATTTGTTTTTCCGTCAATCCATTTTCCCCTGATTGATTTGTTCTTTGTTGATGTGGTAATTTTAAAATCAGGATCCTTCAACCAAGCTTTTCTTTTAGCAGGGGATTGAATGGCAATAAAAATCTTTGAAACTGAAAATAGTAGGGTTTTACTTTTACTAATTTGAAATCCGGATGTTGTTTCGTGTTTAACTCTACCTTTAACATCCTGTTCATATTGAACAGTAACCATCTGCGACCACCAATCACGTACGTTTTGCTTTTTTGAAAGATATTCGGCTATATCTTTGTGATCCATTTTCTTTGCACCGGCTTTGTTAAGAATTGAAAACCACTCTTTCCAGGATTTACCAGTGCTTTTAATAACAGATTCATCACTGATTCTTTTCGTCATTGAGAACTCCTCAGGATTTTTATTTCAAATTAATGATAGTTCTTTGAGAATCACAATACCGGCTGCGATTGTAAAAACAGATGCAACAGTACTAATTAAAACAATATTTCCTGCAAGCTTGCTGTTTGCACCCATTGCTTCTGCCATTATAAAACTTACAATTGCAGTTGGACATGCAAACAACACGAACATAATTCCAAGATCAAGTCCTCTGTATCCAAAATAATAACTTCCGAGTGTAAGTATAAAAGGTATCAATACTACTTTTATTGCT
>Ga0208980_10002712_pt1 | contig 10719 bp, 9 predicted proteins | sample WetSurMetagenome_3_FD_187993 | JGI IMG/M metagenome (GOLD analysis project Ga0208980, IMG submission 187993) | Wetland microbial communities from Twitchell Island in the Sacramento Delta, sample from surface sediment Aug2011 Site A1 Bulk (version 2) | ecosystem: Environmental > Aquatic > Marine...
CCATCGGCGCCGGTACCAGTGCTTTGGTGGGCGGCATGAGACGTTCGGACCAGGTCAGAAGGGAACAGGAAGCCGAGCGGCAATGGGGGCAGCAGCAGGCCGCCCAGCAGTCTCAGGACCGAGACCGGTTCAACCGCGCATTCAGGGCCTGTCTGCAGGGCAAGGGATACGGGGTCAACTGATTGGGCATGTGGTTTCGGTTTGCCCTTCGCCCAACTGAAACATAACCGGGAGGAACCCATGAAATCAAAATACGTCGTTCTGTTGGTTTTGGTATTCGTTTTGGCTCTGCCGCCGCTCTCCACAGCCGGTGACTTTGACGGCACCCAGCCGTTGGTTTGTACCGTCATTGATGTTACGGAATGCATCATGGAAGAGGGTTGCCATGGGGTGACCCCCGAGGAGGTCAACCTGCCACGAGTTTTTTGGATTGATGTCAAAAATAAGATCATCAAAGACAAAAAGGAGGGTGAAGGCTCCCGCAAGAGCCCGATCAGGAGCGTTCAGCAAATCGACAACAAGCTCATCCTCCAGGGTGCCGAAGAAGGGCGACAGGGTATACAGGACGGCTTTGGCTGGACCATCGCCATCATGGAGGATACCGGCCGGATGGTGTTAACCGCCTCGGGCGACCTTGTCGGGGACGTCGCCTTTGGTGTCTGCACGCCGTACTGAGACGGCCGGCCGAATCACCCCCCCGCTTGTACAAACAGCGAAAAGAAAGGAGAGACACGACATGGCCACATTTACCGTATTGAAATTCGAAACCCCCGATGGTGCAGAACAGGCCTTGACAACAATTAAGGATCTGGCGCGCCAGCAGATGATTAAACTGATCGACGCGGCCGTGGTGACATGGCCGACCGGCAAGAAAAAACCAAAAACCCTCCAACTCCACAACGTTGCCGCTGCAGGAGCCTTCGGAGGAGCGTTTTGGGGCATGCTTTTTGGAATTCTATTTTTCGTTCCGCTGCTGGGAATGGCCCTCGGGGCGGCAATGGGTGCATTGTCAGGCTCCATGAGGGACGTGGGCATCAACGACGATTTTATCCGGGACTGCCGGGAAAAGATCACCGCAGGCACATCCGCCCTGTTCTTGATGACCACCGATGCAACGAAAGACAAGGTCATCGATGCCATGAAACAGCATAAGTTCGAGATCGTAACCACGAACCTTTCCAAAGAGCAGGAGGAAGCACTCAGAGCCGCTTTCCAGGAGGAATAAGCATCGGAGGCATAATTTGTCCGGCCGCTCCCCGGCGCCGTCTGATCAAAATACGGGAACAATGAACCACCCCGCCGCAAGCAGCGGGGAACCGCAAACGCTGATGGTGGAGAACAACGTACAGGGATGACGAAATGAGCCGCCTCAAACGTCGTATATTGATCGGCGTGGCGCTGGTCGCGCTGATTTTGATTGGGTTGGTGCTTTTTTTCTACCGGCCCACCCGGCTGGCCCTGGAACGAGCCGAAGCGTTTCAATTCCGTCGTATGCTGGTGACGAGGCTGGGAGCCGAGAATGTGTACCGGTTTTTCTTCGTCACCAATCGAAACCTGGAAAGCGGGGATGGACCGCTGGAGGAACGCTTCGGCAACCAGCGCCAAGAAGGACTCACCTTTGGTCTGTTTGACACCCGGCTCGAGCCTGCGTTGGGTATCGGGATGATCATCAACCCGACCGATTGGTTCCAGAACGAGGAAATCCAGCTGAAACGGGTCGAGTCGTTGAACCGGGTCGATTTTATTGCCGAAGTCCAAAAGCAGGTGCAAGCCTCCCCGCTGCGTTCGCTGCTGATCAACGTGAACGGATTCAGGGAGGGTTTTCCTTCGGCCCTGCGCAAAACCGCATTTCTCGGTCATGTATTGGACATCGACACGCCGGCGCTGGTTTTCGACTGGCCGGGCGACCAGGGATCGACACCGCCCGGCTACTGGCGCGCCCGGCGGATTGCGGCAGCCTCCGGGGCTGAGCTGGCCCAGACGCTGGAATTGATCATCCGGCAGGTCCGCCCTGACCGATTGTGGCTGGTTGCCAACAGCATGGGCGCCGAGGTGGTTGCGCACGCCTTCAGCATCCTTTACCGGCAGGCGGACCTGTCCGACGGACAGACCGAAATCGAAAACGTGGTGCTGACAGCTCCGGATGTCGACATCTCGGCGTTTCGCGATCGGTTCAAACAGGAGATTACCGCTCTGGCCGGAAACCTCACGGTGTATGTGTCCTCCAATGACCGGGCACTGCTGCTCAGCCGCATTATCAACCGGGAAAGACGCCTGGGGCAAAGCACGCTGAACCCGGGCAATCCCGACCAATACAATGCGGCCGAAGGATTTCTTGAGATGGTCGAGCCACACAATGCACGCATCACCATGGTGGATGTCACACCGGTGAATCGAACTCGCAATTTCCATAACTTCAGCCTGGAGACCCCCGAGTTTTTCAACGACCTGTATTTGCGTCTGATCAACGTCGACTATCCGCGTAGCCGACCGATATATCGCATCGAGACCGCCGGTGGCAAAGTTTACTGGGTATTGACCCGCGGACGGTAAGCCGAATCCCGGAGCGGGTGAACGGCACCGGCGGATACCGCTTTTCTGCCCTTCACAAGACAGACCGATCATTGATGACGAAAGGACGTTAACCATGGCGAGCACAAATGCTTCAACGGATAAACTCGAAAGCGCAAACACCGGGAAACAAACGGGCGTACAGTGGCAGCAGCCGGACCCGGAAAGACTTGCCCGGCAATTCTCGCGTCTGGGCTGGATCGGATTCTGGACGCAGCTGGTGCTGATTGCCCTTCCCATCCTCCTGCTGCTCTACGTGCTGGACGTAAGCACCCCCGGATCCGCGCAGCGAAGAGGCATCGATCTGAGCAACTACCTGTCCTACGGAGGCCTGATCATGACGGCCTTTACCACCGTCTGGTTTTATCGTTATACCCGCTTGGCCAAGCGGATTGCGGATCCCGAGTTGTGTCCCCCTCAGTCCTCCGTCGTGAAAACGCTGTGGATCGGTCTGTGGGCCGGCGGCTTGGGGATTCTCTTCTCAATGATACTGATGATCAATGCCGCGGGGCGATTTTTATTCGTCCTGCTGACGACTCCGCAAACCGGCATCCCCTTTGCCGCAGCGGGAGGGGGGGATCCCGCCAAGACATTATCTGCAATCGATGCGGTCAGCTTGTTTTCGTTGGTGTTGATTCTCGCGGCCGAGCTGATCGTGCTGGCGTTCTCCCTCTGGCTCCTTTTTCGAGTGACCCGCCGTTCCGAAGAAGGGGCCTCTCTCACTTCTGCTGTATAGAAGGGATTTCAACACCTCAGATCGGCCCACAAGGTCTGCCGGTCCACCGTCGACACTGACGTAATCGCAAGCTTTGGGTGACCCCGGTAAAACGGCACGGCAGCCTTGGGCGTTTGTGCGCATCGTTGCGATCTTCATTCGGGACTCAATCCATTTTGATTCCCTGTCCGGGTATTGCCTTCCTCAACCGGCCTCAGAGGCCGGGACCCATGCCTCCTTAAAGATTACCAGAGCTCTTAACCCTATGACCGTCACAGAATATTTGCATTGACAATTCTAATTCTTAGCTGACAAAATAACGACCTGCTTGGAACAAACGCGTAGAATGCGGTCGGTCGCCTAGTGTTCAAATGGGCGCCGATGAATGAAATCCAATCCCTCCAGGATAACGACCATCCCATCCGAATTTTATCGGGTGGAAATAGGGGCGGGGTCAACCCCACCCCGGGAGATCGACATGACCTTGAAAAACCGGGCCGCCGTCCGACTTACCGGTTTGACGCTGGCCGTCTTTGTGCTGGGTGCATGCGCCGCTCAGGCTCCTATCGTACAGTCCCAGGGCGATTTGACTCCCATTAAGGCCGTCGTGATCGTGCGGTTTGAAAACCTGGCGGAACGCCACGAATCCGGCACCGGCGTTCGCAGTCCGATCAGCGGGCGGATTTTCGTGACGAGCCCTATGTCCGTCGGCGTCGACCGGTTTCTGACCGGGCAACTGCTTTCCCACGTGCAGCGGGACACGGCGTTTGAAATCCTGCCCCCGGGGGAGCCGGAGGCCGTACCGGGAGCTGGTGTCGACAGCTCCGGGCGCCACGGGAATCGGCTGGAGCAACTTTCGCAAAACGGACGGAGGCTGGGGGCCGACGCGGTCTTTGCCGGTCATGTCTATCGCTTTCAGGAGCGTGTCGGCGGCGATTTTTCGGTTCAGTCGCCCGCGTCGGTCGCCTTTGAGATCTATCTGATCGACTGCCGGCAGCCGCGCGTTCTGTGGTCTGCCGTTTATGACTACACCCAGCAGGGGTTGAGCGAGAACCTGCTCGGTCTGGGAAATTTCTTCCGTCGCGGAGGACGCTGGGTGACCGCCGAAGAACTGGCGGCGGCCGCGATGGACGATATCTTCGGCGACTTTCGGCGCTGAGTTTCATCGCAGACAGGAATCGATTCGAGGCCGGATTAAGTGAGCCGATCCATTGGCTCCTCTTGTTTCACGATCTAATATCAGATTTGACACTTTTCAGGATCGATGGCCGCGAGACCATTTAAGGACTTTGCGCAATGCGAAGACTTGAGAAAGCCATCATTCTGGCCTTTCTGGCCTGCCTGCCGCTGGTTTCACCGGCGGATGCCGCGGACACCAACCGGGACGCGACCAAGCGGGTTCTGGCGATCTTTTTTTCGGACGAAGGGCAGCCGTTTTCGTCTGAATTGGTCCAAAGCCTGCGCACGAACCTGGTTTCGAAGTCTCAGCATCCTGTCGAGCTGAACACCGAGTTCGCAGACCGACTGCGGTATGCGGATAGTGCCTACCTGCAGAAGTTCATAGATTTATTGCACTACAAATATTCGCATTCCCGAATGGACGTTGTCCTTGGCGTGGGTGATGAAAGCGCAAGTTTTCTCGCCCAAGATGGCGAGACCCTGTTCGGGAATATTCCGATGTACCTCCTCACGGTCAAACCTCGGTACGAGCAGAACGCAAAGCCCCACCTGAAAAACCTGGTCTACGGATTCGATGTCCTTGGCCAAGTCCTCCTGATTGAAAAACTATTGCCCGAAGCCCGCCACCTCTTTGTCGCGTATGGTTGCTCGCAGAGCGACCGCGAAGGTGCAATACTGGTCCGGGAAAGTCTGAGAAATTATCAGGGGCCGCTGGAAGTCGTTTACCTCACCGATATGAGCAAAGAGGCGCTGCTGGCAAGAGTCGCCGGGCTGCCCGAACACTCAGTGGTGCTCTATACCAGTTTTATACGTGATGCCGAGGGAAAATCATTCACCTCACGCGATGTGATGTCCGAGGTTGCGGAAGCAGCCAACGCCCCCGTATTCGGTTTCTTCGATCTTTATCTTGGGTACGGAACGGTGGGCGGCTATCTTCTCAGTGCCAGCGATCAGGGGAAAAGACTTGCGAACGTTGCACTGCAATTACTAAACGGCGACGCGCCGGCGGCCATCAATACAGCCCCCCCGGAAAACCGAGTCGCGTTTGACTGGCATCAGCTGAGGCGTTGGGGCATCGACGAAAAGCGCCTACCGCCCGAAAGCGACGTTCTGTTCAAAGAACCTTCGCCCTGGGACAGGTACCGCAAGTACATCCTTGCCGCCATTCTGGTGATTCTTTTTCAAAGCGGGTTGGTCTTTTTTCTGGTGATGGAGAGCGTGCGGCGCCGCCGGGCCGAGGTTCATCTGACGCAACGATTGGCTTTCGAGGAGATGCTGTCCGAGTTTTCGGCCCGATTTGTGGACCTGCCGCCGGAACAGGTGGATTCGCAGATTGCCGCTGAGTTGAGGAATCTGGGTGAGTATCTCCAGGTGGATCGTATCACGTTGTTCGAACTTTCCGAAAGCGACCACCGGATGGTGCTGGTGCAATCTTATTTCGCCGCCGGCGTCGCGCCGCCGACCGCACAGATTGAAATCGACCCGTTAACCTGGGCCAGTGAAAAAATACTGAAGGGGAAGAGCTTTCATTTTTCCGATCCCGACGACCTGCCTCCGGAAGCCGAAGCGGAGAAGGCCTTTATGCAATCTCAGGGCCTCAGGTCGGCCGTTGTTATTCCCGTTACGATCGAAGAAGGAACCTGGGGTATGCTGGCATTCGGGATGGCGACACGCCCCAGGGAATGGTCACAGGACATGATCCGGCGATACGAGATTATCGCTCATGTCATTGCCCGTACGATGGCCAGCAAGCGGTCCAGTGAAGCACTGCTGCGGAGCAAAAATTTCAATCGATCCGTTCTTGACTCTCTAACCTACCTCATTGCCGTTTTGGATCGGCAAGGCAACATTGTGGACGTCAATGAGAGCTGGATGCGGTTTGCCCGCGAAAACGACGCCGCTTCGCGGACGCCGATCGGCCGTGGCGTCAATTACCTCGAGGTCTGCCGCCGCAGCTCCGAAACCGGTGACGCGCTGGCGCAAGCCGCGCTGGAGGGGATCCGTTCGGTGCTGGAAGGAACGCGGGAGATATTTGTTCTGGAGTATCCCTGCGAATCGCCCAACAAGAATCGATGGTACATGATGAGAGTCATCCCGTTTTCCGGTATCAAAGGCGGGGCCATCGTATCCCACATTGACGTCAGCGAGCAAAAACTGGCGCAAATCAACCTTCAGACCGCCTTTTCGGAGATTCAGCGACTGAAGAACCAGCTGGAGGCTGAATCGGCGTACCTGCAGGAGGAGATCCGCCTGGAACACAACTATGAGGGAATCATCGGTCAAAGCGCCGCCATCCAGTACGTTCTCTACAAGATCGAACAGGTGGCCGCGACCGAAACCACGGTTCTGATTCTGGGGGAAAACGGAACCGGCAAGGAATTGGTCTGCCGGGCCATCCACAGCCACAGCACGCGCAAGGCACGGCCGCTGGTAAAAGTGAACTGCGCCACCCTGCCGGCCAACCTGATCGAAAGCGAGCTGTTCGGCCACGAGCGGGGGGCCTTCACCGGGGCCCAGATCCGGCGGACAGGTCGTTTCGAATTGGCGAATGGTGCGGCCCTATTTCTGGATGAGATCGGTGAATTGCCGCTCGAGCTGCAGGGTAAGCTCCTGCGGGTGCTGGAGGACGGCGAATTCGAACGTTTGGGCAGTTCCATTACGATGAAAGTCAATGTTCGGGTGATTGCGGCCACCAATCGTGATCTGGAAAAACAGGTCCGCGAGGGGTCCTTCCGGGAGGATCTTTATTACCGCTTGAACGTGTTTCCGATCACGGTGCCGCCCCTGCGGGAACGCCGCGAGGATATTTCCCTGCTCACCCGCTTCTTCGTGGAAAAAGCCGCCAAAAGGCTCGGCAAAACCATTAAATTCATACCAAACAATGTAATGACGCGCCTGCAGGAATATCGATGGCCCGGCAATGTGCGTGAACTGCAAAACGTCATCGAACGGGCGGTGATCAACAGCACGGAATCCAAATTGCAGCTGGTGGACGACCTCAGGTTGCCCGATTCAAACACAGATTCAGAAATCTTGAAAAGCCTGCAGGAAATCGAAGCCAGTCATATTGTCCGGGTGCTGGAGAAAACAAACTGGCGAATCGACGGGCCAAAGGGGGCTGCGATGATTCTCAAAGTCAACCCTTCCACGCTTCGCTCCCGCATCCGCAAATTGAGAATCAACAAACCCTGATGCATTCGCAAAAAGTCACAAAGCTCCTTTCCGTTCGCGGTTCGATACCTCACCACGAACGGGATATCAGGCACTTGCACTCGCTTTAAGGCGTTCGTCCTGAGGTATCGAAGGGCGAACGCGACTTTTTACGAGTCCATCAACCCTGAATCTTTTCTCTCTTTTTCACGTCCAATCAAACCTTCCGGTCATCTCAATCGGGGATCGAACCGGCCACCGGCGATACCAACCCACCCGATTTACGCGACATGTAACACTTCCATCAAATTTCACGGAAAACCCGATTCCGTCGGCCGGCCCCAGTTTGGATTTATTTTAAGAATGATCAAAAATATTGAAGTCTTAGTTGCAAAGCCCTTTTTTCAGGCTTGTTGGCATGGAAATTGGACTATCAGCGATTATCCATTTTGCAACGGACTAGCGCAGCGGCGCTCCGGACCGCTGGATCATGCGGACGACATCATCGATCCGCCGCTGGATCGCCAAATCCGAATCGGCACCGGCATTCAACAGGACTGGACCCGGAACGTGACCGTGGGAGTCGCCTACGAGTTTATCGATCCCGACAAAGCCAGGATCAACCAGCAGGGCGGTCCACTGCAGGGCGACCTTCAGGGCGAATACGGCACCAACGAGGCCCATATTTTCGCCGTGAACCTGATCTGGAAGTTTTGAAAACGCACTTTTGAACAAGAGGAGAGCCGCAATGAATCGTATGGTTATCGTCCTGTTGGTACTGAGTGCCGGCGGGCTCTTAGGGGCCGCCCCGGCGCATTCCATCCTGCCCATCCCTCAGGATTCCGGCTTCAGCGGATTTATCAACCTCGGTGCTGGAGGCATCACGGCCAAGAGCAACATGATCGCCGGAAACAGCCTGGGAAACATCGGAAAAGAACGCATCGATTCATTGACAGACAGCCCCGATTCCGAGAACGATGTCATCCCTTTAATAAACGGTGAGCTGGCCTACACCTTCGCTTCAACGCGCACTCAGCTGTATTTCGGCAATTCCTTCGAAGATTTCATCCGTTTCGAAACGTCAACCTTGGCCGGCGTCCGACAGGAGCTGCCGGACAAAAGCATTGTGGCCCTCAGCTACGTTTTTTCCGCCTTTCCCACGGAGGTCTGGGCCGATCCTTATGTCGTCGGCCAAGACCGCTCCAAGACCGACAGTACCTCATCGGGTCTGCGTCTGGGCTACGACAAAATTCTGGGGTCGGATTTCGAAATCCAATTCACCTGGCGCAGCATCGGCCTGGACGACGAGCTCAGCGGCCTGACGCAGCTGGGGTTGCCACCGGATCAGGCAAAACTGTTGGACCGGGAGGGCGATAGCTACGAGTTCGAAATTATTTATCCTTTTCGATTCAAACAGGGAAAGCACATCCTCGCGCCCGCGTTTAGCTACAGACGCCTGGATCTGGACGGCAAAGCCATGGCCAGCGATCGCTACCAGGGCCAGGTGACCTACGCGTATATCGGGGAAACATTCACTTTTACCAGCAACCTGATTTTCGGTATCGCAGACGCCGACAAGACCAATCCCATTTACCAGGAAAAACGCGAAGACCTTATCTACGGGGCATCCCTTTCCGTCTTTTACCGGAATCTTCTCGACGTGCAAGGACTGAACCTGGTCGGCACCGTCGCCTTCTTTAGGAGTGATTCCAATATCGACTTTTACGACACCACGATTGGGATTTTAGGTCTCTCGGTCCTCTATCGGTTCTGAACCGGGAGCTTCATTCGGACATGAAAACTAAACCTGCCATCCTTTTCGTCGCACTGGTCTTCTTGTCGGCCGGCCGGCTCCACGGTCCTTCGGCAGCAGAAGAGCCGCTGGAAAACATGCATGTCATCGACTGGCACGCCCATGCCGCCGGCCTGGGCTACGGCGGCTCCGGCGCATTCATCAACGAGCAGTTGCGCAACAATTTTCGGTTCCGGTTTTTCCTGAAGTGGATGGGCGCCACAGAGAAAGAGCTCGCGGCCGAGGGTGATCAGATCATCATCCGCAGGATGAGCGAAACCCTCAGCCGGTCGAAATATGTCGATCAAGTGGTGGTTTTGGCCATGGACGGAGTCGTCGATCCGGCCACCGGGGTCCTGGACAGGGAGCATACCGAGCTGTATGTGCCCAACGAGTATGTCGCACGCGAGACCGCCAAATATCCCAACCTGCTCTTCGGGTCCAGCATCAACCCCAACCGCAAAAATAGTATCGAGTTGCTGGAGCAGGCGGCCGCCCAGGGAGCGGTGCTGGTGAAGTGGATCCCGTCGATCATGGCGATCGACCCTTCCGACCCATCGTTTATTCCGTTTTACAGGAAAATGGCAGAGCTGGGCATCCCCTTGCTCATCCACACCGGAATGGAGAAATCCTTCACCCATGCCCAGGACGAACTTTCCGATCCACTGAATTTGGCCCTGCCGCTACGGCACGGCGTGACGGTGATCGCAGCGCATCTGGCGGCGACGGGAAAATCGGAGGGCCAGGACAATTTCGAACGGCTCCTGCAGATGTTCGCGGCCTATCCAAACTTGTACGCGGATATCTCCAGTCTGACCCAGATCAACCGGCTGGGGTATCTGGTGAAAGCGTTGAAGGTGCCGGGGCTGGCCGAACGCCTGTTGTACGGTACGGACTGGCCGCTGCAATTCTTTCCCCTGGTTTCTCCCTGGTTCCACGTGCAGCACATCGGCGTGGCCGCGGCCCGTCGGGTGGCCGGAATCGACAACCCGTGGGATCGGGATGTCGCCCTCAAGCAGGCCCTGGGAGTGCCGCAAACCGTCTTTTCGCGTGTGGTGGGCATTCCGGCCATGAAACACTCCAAACCTCAGCCTTAATGCGCCGTCATCACCCGGCCGGGGCGGTCCACCCGCATTCCGGTAACAGTTTAGCTCTTTGGAATAAACACAGAAAAAGGCCATGGGGGTCCCTCTGAAAACAGAAGAACGAAGACGCCACACCTTAATGGCAAGCTCTAGGTCATGGGTGAGGCGGGCGGAAGGCTACCGGGGAACTCGTCACGTCATCCCCATCTGGCAGGTGCCGGTGAAAC
>Ga0208980_10002713_pt1 | contig 10716 bp, 7 predicted proteins | sample WetSurMetagenome_3_FD_187993 | JGI IMG/M metagenome (GOLD analysis project Ga0208980, IMG submission 187993) | Wetland microbial communities from Twitchell Island in the Sacramento Delta, sample from surface sediment Aug2011 Site A1 Bulk (version 2) | ecosystem: Environmental > Aquatic > Marine...
TGAGGGGGTCAATGTTCAGGCCGATCGCCTCATGGGGATAACCGAAAACTCCCTTCGCATCAGGGATCGCGTCCACGCCCATGGGGGCCTGTTCGTCGGAAATGTCCACTTCCTGCCATGAGGCTATGGTATTATCCGGCCCCATTACCGGCCGGAGGGCTTTTCGGGCAAAAGAAGTGTTCGAGAAGCTCATAACCACGACCAGGGAAATAAGGAGCATTAAACGTATTGGTACTCTGGCTAACTTCATGGGTGATCCTCCTTTGCTAAGATGGCAGGGAAATGAGAGCGCCTTCGCGGGTTGGTAATAAACGCAAGGGCAGAGAATATGTCTGGTAGAAAATACGTTATTCTAACCCCGACAAAAAATTTCTCAAATGTGAGCGCATTATGGGCATGCTCTTAAACTGCCCGGACAGGCATGATCTTATCATTTTCGAAAGGGTTGTCAATGCCCCAACGAATAAATCACCTAAATTTTTGGTTTCGCGCCTGTCGGTAGGGCTGATACTTAAGCATTCATCTGGTTCGAGGTGGAACGATGGTTTCTTGTTATGCAAAGAGTTTTTAAAATCGGCTTGCACAAGGCGCACAATCAATTTTTTCCAAAAACGGGGTCTCTCCTGTATATTTTCTTGAAATCGCTCCCTTAATTGTGAGAAAAAGAATATGCTTTGGAACGAACGAGAGAGAAAAAATGCAACAATTCCTTGCCACGATGAACTATGATCAACGTAGAAAACCTCACCAAACAATTTGGCAACCAGCTCCTTTTTGACCGGGTGAGCTTTAAGATTAATTCCCGCGAACGGGTTGGATTAGTGGGCCGCAACGGTCATGGGAAAACGACCCTTTTTCGGATCATTGTGGGTGAAGAGTCGTCTGATGAGGGCAGCGTTATTATCCCCCGAGGATACCGCATTGGTTATGTCCGGCAAACCTTGGAGTTTACGGAAGAGGCCATCATCCAGGAGGGCATGAAGGGGCTTCCCGAAGGGGAGCGGGATCACTACTGGAAAGTAGAAAAAATTCTTATGGGGCTGGGTTTTTCACTGGCGGACATGAAAAGGCCACCCCGGGAATTTTCCGGGGGTTTTCAGGTCCGACTGAATCTGGCTAAAGTACTTGTATCAGATCCTGACCTGCTCCTCCTTGATGAGCCCACCAATTATCTTGACATAACCTCCATCCGCTGGGTTGAGCGTTTTTTACTTGACTGGCCCCATGAGCTTTTGCTCATTACCCACGACCGGAGCCTGATGGATAAGCTGGTGACCCACACCATGGGGATTTATCGCCACAAAATCAGAAAAACCGAAGGGGATACCGAAAAATATTACAGTCAGATAGCTCAAGAAGAAGAAATACACGAAAAAACGCGGATTAAAGATGAACAGCGTCGGAGGGAAATCGAACTTTTTATCACCCGCTTCCGGGCAAAAGCACGACTCGCCAATCTTGTTCAATCCCGCATTAAGACCATTGGAAAAATGGGAAAAAAAGAAAAACTTGAGCAACTTAAAAATCTTGAGTTTGCCTTTCGGAGCAAACCATTTCAGGGGAAGTATGTGTTGGGCGCCCAGAACCTTTTTTTTGCTTATGACGCCACGAAACCTCTTATCAGAGATTTGAGTTTTACGATCAAGGCCGGAGACCGCGTCTGCGTTATTGGGAGCAATGGAAAAGGAAAGACTACCCTTTTAAAGCTTCTGGCGGGAACGCTCGTCCTGCAAGGCGGTGAGATTGCTCAACACCCAGGAGCCGCATGTGGCTCCTTTGAACAAACTAATGTCAAAAACCTGGTGGAGTCCCGAACAATAGAGGAGGAAATACTTGCCTCGCATGTGAGCGTTGATCGGCAGATGGCCCGCAATATCTGTGGTGCGATGATGTTTGGGGGGGATGCTGCGCTTAAGAAAATAGAGGTGCTCTCCGGCGGTGAGAAAAGCAGGGTAATGCTGGGCAAACTTCTCGTTACTCCCGTTAATCTTCTGCTTCTTGATGAGCCCACCAACCACCTCGACATGGAATCATCTGATGCTTTACTTGAGGCAATAGATAGTTTTGAGGGTGCCGTGCTATTGGTTACCCACAATGAGATGTTTCTCCACGCCCTGGCGGAACGATTAATTGTATTTGATAAAGAAGGCCCGTATTTTTTTGAAGGAAGCTATCAGCGGTTCTTAGAACAGGGGGGGTGGCACGAAGATGAAGAAATGAGAAAAACTATGCGCAAAGATAAACACAATGAAGAGTCGGGTGATAAGCGGAATAAAAAAGAGATGCGGCGAAAACGCTCGGCTATTATTGCCGAACGAGCTAAAGTTTTGAATCCCGTTAAACAACGCATCGAAAAGATTGAGCAGGAAATAGAAACCCAGGAGCAGGAGCTGAATCACCTTGCCAACGCAATGCAGGAGGCGTTAAGTAAACACCACGGTTCAGCAATCACCGAACTCGCCCAGACAACACACCAGTGTGAAAAAACCGTTGATTCTCTTTTTGATGAACTCGAAAAACTTACCGACTTACTTAAGAGACAAGAAACAATATTTGAGGAAAAATTACAGAATGTTGCGGAGGACTAAGAATTAAGATCTAAGATTTAAGTGTTAAGTTTTAAGTTGTTCGTTTGATCCTTAACCCTTAAAAGTTTAAATTTAACTTGGCCTTTTCATCGCGCCAAAATGATGCTACAATCCGATTTCAGGATGTGCTGGAATATCGTTTTGCGTTTTCTGGGGTACCGTGAAAAAACTTGAAACCTGCTGAAAATAACTTCGTAAAAACAGAGCAGGACGGGCACATAACGTTTGGCTTTGCGTTTACAAACCCGGTAACATAAAGGAAAAGAGTTCTTTAGGAGGTTGATGATGGCGGTTTATATGATCGTTGAGACAAAAATCACAGATAAGGAAGTCTTTTCTCGCTATGGAGAAAAACTTGATGAGGTATTCACAAAATACGGGGGACGATTTTTAGCGCGGGGGGGAGAAGTAACTCCTTTATCCGGCAATTGGAATCCAGAGAGGATTGCGGTGATCGAATTTGAAAGCTTTGAACTGCTCATGCATTGTTTTACCTCAGCCGACTACCTGGAAATTGCCGCGTTAAGGGAACTGTCAACCATTTCTAAAGCCATCGTCGTGAGAGGTTGTCAGCCCGAAACTATTTAGTTTTTGTTGTTGAGTTGTTTCTAACTGATTAAGCTTATGTATAGAAATGAGGCGCCGGGAGTAATCTTGTTTTGGTCTGTCTACGATAGAGAAGCTATTCAATAATTTCAAAATCCGGATAAAGCTTCTTCATACACTCCGGGCAGATACCGTGACTGAATTCTGCTTCAGAATGATCTCGGATATATGATTCGATTTGATTCCAGTATCCTTTGTCATCTCGTATTTTTTTACAGGATGCACAAATAGGCAGCAGGCCACTCAAAGTTTTAACTTTTTCAAGTGAAGTGCGTAGTTCAAGAATTAGTTTTTCACGCTCCTCCTCGGCCCGTCTACGCTCGGTGATGTCGCGCACTAACGCCTGTAACACCACCCCCTCTCCCAAGGGCAGGCGGCTGAGCTTTACCTCTGCGGGGAAAAGCGTCCCGTCGGCCTTCTTATGTACCCACTCAAAAAAATCTGTTCCGGTTTCAAAGGTCCTGGCAAGGTGCTGCTTTTGAGTGGTCAACGAATCCGTTCCATCCGCCTGGGTCGGTGGGGATAAATCCACCGGACTTTTTGTTATAAAATCTGCTTTTGACGTGAAACCGAACAAATCGAGGGTTGCTTGATTCCCGTCAACAAACCTGTCCTCATTCATCATCATGATCGCGTCATTTGAAGTTTCAAACAGGGTCTGGTATTTTTTGCTCTCTTCCTCAGCCTGCTTGCGTTCAGTAATATCCCGAATGACAACAACAAAACCCGTTATAAACCCATCAGAGGATTTTATTGCTGAGGTGACCAGTTCAACCGGAAGGACCGTACCATCCTTACGCATAAAATCCCACTCGGTTCTAAAGAAACCAGTCTTATTGACAATTGGATATACTAACTCTCCATAAGCATTAAAACTTTCATCAGATGGATGGAAAATCTTTGCCGATTTTCCCTCCACTTCGTCTTTGTCGTAACCAAACAGCTTATGAAATGCTTGATTGCAGGAAACTATCCTCCTCTCTTTATCCGCCATCACGATGGCGTCTGTGGAATTCTCCGCCAGCGTCCGGTATTTTTCCTCTGATGCTTTAAGTATCTCTTCTATCCGCTTGCGTTCGGTGATATCCCGGACAACGCAAATGATGTCCTCTATGTTCCCGGTTAGTTCATTCTTTATGACTTTGCCAACGGTCTCTACCCAAATATATTGCCCGTCTTTTTTGAGGTGGCGATATTGTTCCCTCCTAAGCTCACCTGTTTTAACCACTTCTTGGGAAATGGTTATTACCCTTTCGACATCCTCGGGATGAATCAGAGCAAAAGCCTTTGTGCCTAACAATTCTTCAGGAGTATACCCAAACAAAGTTCGGCATGCAGGAGAAATATAAAGGTAGGTGCTATCCGGCAAATGGCGAGTGATCACGTCACTTGTATTCTCGGTTAAAAAACGATACAACTTTTCGCTCTCCCGCATTGTCTTTTCTGTCTGTGTACGCACATGAGATTCCTTCTTAAGCTTTTCGACCATTTGTTCCAGTTCTTCGTAGGTCGGTTTTTTTACCCCCATCTCATCCCTCGTTTTACACCTAAATTTAAGTGTCTCCTCATGACGAACTTATTCACCTCAATGAGGACTTAAAATGTTTGCCTCTAAAAAACCCTCCACTGTCTTCAGGACTTCGTCAATCTGTTTAATCCCGGTGATCAGCAAAATGCCGTCAATTCACTAATGAGGCGCTTTTTTGTCTTGGTTTTTTCTTGCATCTATGAGCACTTTTTAACTAAAGGAGATCAAAAAATAAAAAAACCCTCGTCGTATTACATGAACCAGGGTTTTACATCAACACCGCATAGAATCCCCCTTATTTCGGGAATAAAAAGTTTGACGTTACTACTGGGGTTAGGAAGCTAATTTAAGGTATCAACCTGTTATTTAAATAGTAAGCAAAAGGAGTAAGCAAAAGGCAAAAAATTATTATACACGTGGCAAAAAATTTATTTACTATAATCAGTAAAAGGAAATTAATCAAGAAAAATAAGTAATTTAGCGAAACACATAACATGGTGAAATTGTTATTTATAGATCCCAAACACGAATCGCCGACCACGTGGTTAACAGCTTTTTACTGACGGGTAAGCGACCTGTCTTTCTGATACTATTTTTAAGCAAAGGTTATGGGGTGGTTTTTCTTTCCCTTCCCCGGAAAAAGAGCCGAAGCGGAGCACCTTCAAAACCGTAGGCCGCACGCAACTGATTGGCAAGATACCGTTGGTAAGAAAAGTGGATGGCCCTGGGAAAATTAGTGAAAAAAACAAAGGTGGGCGGCTTTATGTCCACCTGAGCGAGATATTTAAATTTGATTTGTTTTCCGCAATGGTGGGACGGGGGATGATCATTGATCACCTGAGCCAGGAAACGGTTTAGTTCAGCGGTTTCGATCCTTTTTTGGCATTGCGTAAAGCAGTCATAAACCTTATCCAATATTTTTGACACCCTCTGGCCGGAGAGGGCAGAGACAAAGATAAGCGGGGCAAAGTCAAGAAATTTCATTTTGTCTTTTATTTTTTCCACATAGGTTCCGATGGTGTAGTTATCCTTTTGGATCACGTCCCACTTATTGACTACCACCACGCAGCCCTTTCCTTTTTGATAGACCTGACCGGCAATCTTTACATCCTGTTCGGTGATTCCTTCCTGGGCATCAATCAGGATCAAACTCACATCACACCGTTCAATTGCTCGTAATGCTTCTACCACGCAATACTTTTCGAGTTGGTAGCCAATCCGGCTTTTTTTCCGGATCCCGGCAGTGTCAATGATAATGTATCGCTTGTTTTTAAACCTAAAAGGCGTATCAATCGCATCCCGGGTCGTTCCGGGGGTTTCACTGACAATAACGCGGTTATAGCCGAGGATCCGATTGACTAATGATGATTTTCCAACGTTGGGACGACCCAACACCGCGATCTTAATGGCACTTTCCTCTTCCGATGAAGGTTTTTTCGTGGGAAAAGCCTTGATTACCTCATCCATTAATTCGCTTACCCCGCGGTTGTGCTTAGCCGCAATGGTGAACCACTGGTCAATCCCCAGTTGGAAAAAGTCGTAAAGGTTTTCTTCATGGCGGGGGCCATCAATTTTATTGATACAGTGGAAAATAGGTTTAGGGATCGTCCGGAGAAGATTGATCAAATCTTTGTCAACCGGAGTAAGCCCTTCACGGCCATCAGTGAGAAAAAGGATGATATCCGCTTCTTCAATGGCTAAGCGAGCTTGTTCTTGGACTAAGCGGGATAATGCTTGATGGGGTTCAAGCTCAAATCCTCCGGTATCGATAAGGGTAAAAGAAGAGTCACCCCATTCAACTTCAGCATAGTTGCGGTCTCGGGTTACCCCGGGAAGATCGTCAATAATTGCCTTTGGCGTCCGGGCTAAGCGGTTGAAGAGGGTAGATTTACCGACATTGGGCCTGCCCACAATAGCGATGATACTTTTCATGGGTTTGGTCTTTTAGCAGAAGGGGGTTTGGTAAAAAGACCGAGTTGTTTGAGGGTTGCCATGGCCGCACGCTGTTGGGCCTCTTTCTTGCTTTTCCCGCGGCCACTACCATAAGCTTTTCCATTTATTTTAATATGGATCGCAAATTCTTTTGCATGCGGGGGGCCTGATTCACTCAACACATGGTATTCAGGAATGGTTTTAAGGGTGCCTTGCACATATTCCTGGAGCCGGCTTTTAAAATCCCGATAAATTCCTTTTGATAATTTATGGGATAACAGTTGTTCAAAGTGTGAATGGATGACTTTGGCGACCTTATGAAAGCCTCCATCCAAATAAATCGCTCCAATTAATGCTTCATAAACACACGTAAGGATCATTGGTTTGGAACGGCCCTGGCTTTGATCTTCGCCTTTACCTAAGAGGATATATTCTCCTAAACCAAACTGACGGGCGAGGATGGAGAGCCTTTTGGTATTAACCAGAGAAGAACGGCTTTTCGAGAGTTCTCCTTCAGTGGCTTCGGGATACTTTTTCATCAGGAGATGACTAATCACCATATCCAGAACTGCATCGCCCAGAAATTCTAACATCTCATAGTGTTTACCATTGCTTTTGAGGACCTCATAAGCGTAAGACTTATGAGTAAGTGCCTGGTTTAAAAGTTCCCAGTCGGAGAATTGATAAAAAATTTTATCCTCCAGCTTCCAGAGTTTTTGGAGCCGATTGCACTCTATCGAGACTTTACCGCAACTTTTTCGGAGATAGTAACGAAGGTTTCTCATAAGGGGCTGTTTATACTCAGAGGACATGCGCTTGCCTTTTTTAATTTAACAAATTGATAGCAATATTTTTTTAGCCAATATTTTCAACCTAGTCAAGAAAATCCTATTTTTCTATGGTTGATTTCTTATTGATTAAGTAATAATAATATATTTTTTTATTTAAGGTAAGAAAGATTGTAGCCTTGCAAAAGATTACAAACTTTTCATTAACCTGAAACCCCGTTAGAAAGATTTCACACAGGGTAAATGCCCCGTGTGAAAAAGTGTAAAAAATTTTTAAAGTTTACCCCGTGGTTCTTTACCTTGTTAGATATTTGATATCTAACAGGGCGAGCAGGGCATTTCTAACGGGGTAAATGGCAAAACAATTATTAATTTTGAGAATTATACTATAGTGAAAAGGGCAAATGCGAATCCTTTTTATTTATCCCCACCGAAATGTTCAAGCTCTGGGTTGACAAAGGTTAGGAAGGGTTCCTTTTCTAAATTAACTCCTCTCCTGATTAGTCTTACGCACCTTGCTATTTTTGAGCGAAAAAAAGCGGTGAAACCACTTTGCTGTTCAAGGATATCACACGCAAGGTGCATTCATTTTTTGTTTGATGGAAGGTGCGTGGTGGATGGGTTGTTTCGACCCCCCATCGTGCAGCGCGGAATGTTGTTATGCCACGAAAAAAGCACAATAATATTTTAGTTCATTGTCCGAGTTGGGTCGGCGACGTAGTTATGGCTACACCCGCATTGCGAGCAATTCGGGAAAACAACCCTGACGCGCATATTGCGCTGTTAGTGCGTCCTCAAGTGCGGAAGGTTGTCGAAGGCCTTCCCTATTATGATGAAATTATCGAATACGATTCAAAGTCTTTGCACCGGCCGTGGAAAAAGAAGTTTTCGTTGAGCCGGGAGTTGAAGAAATCGGGTTTTGATCTTTCTCTTATCTTGCCCAATTCGTTTAGTTCCGCGGCAGTTTCTTTCTTGGCAGAAATTCCTGTGCGCGTTGGCTACAATACTAACCTCCGGGGGTTTATGTTGACTCACAAAATCCCTCCCCCCCGGGAAAAGGGGAAAAATATCCCCATCCCCATGGTCGAACGGTACCTAAATATTTGCAACGCGATGCACTATGCGATCTCTTCCGAACGCACGGTGCTTACCTTTCTGAGCGATACCCGTGACGCGGTAAACACGCTTTACCAACGCCGGGGAATTAATCAGGAGAAACCGTTGATGGTCCTGGTCCCCGGAGGAAGTTTTGGTCCGTCTAAACTCTGGCCACCGGAATATTTTGCTCAGGCGGGGGATTTTTTGATTGAAAAATATGGTGCGCAGGTGATCATCATTGCCGGTCCAGGTGAAGAAGCGATTGCTTTGCGGATTGCATCATTGATGCGTAACCGCCCGTTTGTTTTTACCCCAGAAGATATCTCGCTCGAATACCTCAAGGCGATTATCAGTGATGCCGCATTGGTAGTCACAAATGATACCGGCCCCCGGCACTTTGCGGTTGCGTTTGATGTTCCGGTCATAGTCATGATGGGATCCACGGATCCCCGGTATACTAACTATGGTTTGGAAAAAACAAAACTATTACGCGAAGAGTTAGAATGCAGCCCATGTCAGCTCAAAGTTTGTCCTACTGATAATCGTTGCATGAGGAACCTCTCAGTAGAGAAGGTTGTGAAAGCCTGTGAAGAATTTCTTGATCAAACAAGGAAGGGACTATGATCTATCAAAAAAAAAGGCACGGCGCAGGTAAAGCTCAGGGAAGGCCCCCGTTTGGGATAAAAAAAGAGCCTTCACAAACCAAAGAAAAATATCTCGAAGAAATTATAAAAAAATTTTCCCAGCCGAAAGTGTTGGTAATCGGGGACTATATTGCTGATGTGTACCTCTACGGAAAACCGTTTCAGCTTTCTCGTGAGGCCCCGGTGGTGGTTATTCGTCATGAAGGGGAAGACATTATTCCCGGTGGAGCAGGAAACGTCGCGCATAACCTGACGAGCTTCGGCGGCAAGGTATGCGCGGTGGGAATCCTGGGAAATGACGAGGCAGGCAATAGTATGCTCAACCAATTAAAAAAAAGCGGGGTGGACGTTGACGGGCTTCTTCGCTCTCATATCGTTAATACGGTTTCCAAAACCAGGATCATGGCGGGGGATGAACACACATCCAGACAACAAGTCATTAGGATAGATAAACTTAACCAGGAACTAATTCCTGCGCGGCTCCAGGAAAAAATCTACGACCAGTTCAAAAAGTTATCCCGCGATGTAGATGTCATTATCGTCTCTGACCATGGGTACGGAGTGATTTCAGATCGGATTATTTCTTTGATTCAGAATTTAGCCAAGCAGAAGATCGTCGTCGCAGACTCTCGCTACCAAATAATGCGGTTTCGGGGAGTAACTGCGGTCACTCCAAGCGAATCAGAGACTGAAAAGGCAGTTCGCAAGCGACTCTTTGATGATCAGGGGCTGGAGCGGGCCGCACATATCTTGATGGATAAATTAAAATTAAAGGCTGTGCTTATTACCCGGGGGAATCGAGGGATGAGCCTTTTGGAGAAACCCGCAAAATTCTCTCATATTCCTCTATTAAGGCACCATGATATCACTGACATAACCGGTGCGGGGGATGCCGTGGTTGCCGTTTTTGCCCTTGCCGTAGCTTCAGGTGCCGGATTTCATGACGCCGCTATCCTCGCCGCCTGCGCCGCGGGGGTGGTAGTAACGAAAAGCGGTACAGCGGTGCTAACGCGGGAAGAACTTTTGGAGGTAGTAAAAAAACACGACGAATGAAGCGAAGATTATTCTTGACCACCAGAAAAAACCTACAGCGGTTGTCGAAGGACAGAGAAAAAATCGCCAAAGGATAGTGTTCGCCAACGGTTACTTTGACCCTATTTATTAATGCCCGCCTTGCCTTGTTGGCGACCCCAAAGACCATTTCCGCAGTGAATATATAAAAAATATTCAAAGGTTGGCCTGCTAACCTTTATCGCTATACCTTTACCTGCGTCCATGACGGGTTGTTTATCAAAAACTCTCCTCCGGCATTACCCCCCTTTTAACGGTTTATTAGAGACAAAGTCCAAATCAACCGAAATTAAAATTTTTCCTTTCCCTTGAAAAAAGGGAATGAGAAGGGGGTCAAGGCAATTGTGTTTTACCGGCACCGGGAACCCCTCCCCCCATTGGTGGGGGGGGGAGGTGGAGGAGACGAATGTGATTAATGTTCCCGGTTTTTTCTTTCCCCTATTCCCTTTAGACCAATAAAG
>Ga0208980_10002714_pt1 | contig 10715 bp, 14 predicted proteins | sample WetSurMetagenome_3_FD_187993 | JGI IMG/M metagenome (GOLD analysis project Ga0208980, IMG submission 187993) | Wetland microbial communities from Twitchell Island in the Sacramento Delta, sample from surface sediment Aug2011 Site A1 Bulk (version 2) | ecosystem: Environmental > Aquatic > Marine...
AGATCTCTCCCCATTCTGGTGATGATCTACGTTCTTTCCTTTTTCATGGTCATCAATTTTTTTTTGAATGCTTGCTACTTTCTTCATAGCCTTACGAATATCAGGCTTTGCAGAATCACCACCACCTGGATTTCTGCCAGATCCAGGTCCACCCTCTTGATTTTCTTTTTCGCTTGTCTGCATTGATTTATCCTTCTCAATCATTTTTGTTATTTTTCCACCAGCACCAGCTTCAGTTACTAGATCACAAGAGACCGCCGATGATATTTTTTTGACAACTCTAATTTGACTCAAGCCTTGTTCTTCTTTGACTTGCATGATCTTGGATCTTGCACCATCAGGGGCAATCCTTAACAATGCGTCGATATCCATTTGATCAGCCTCGCCGTTGGCATTGATGGATAAACCAACAAAATCTTTGTCTGGGAATTTTTCTGAATATTGAACCGCATGGCGCAACAATCCCCTCGCCCAACGATATGGCTCGTCTGGCAGAATCACAACATCACCTTGCAATTCTGATTGTCCCGTCTCTTGATTTGTAACTAGCTCGATGTTTTCAAAATGTCCTAGCACATCTTTTACGGATCTTTCCGGTCGGTTTATTTCCTCGATCTCGGTCGGATGATCGGCGTAAATTTTCTTACCTTCAAAGATTGTGATTGCAGATTCGAGTGCTTCTTTTGAATAATAGAAAGCATCCTTTAAATTCCCCAACCCCTCTTGCAACAATACAACTCTAAACCTTGTCCACCCAATAGCATCATTCCTGGCAGATCCCTCAAGAAATCTTGCATGAATGGAAATCTGTCCGTTGGATTCTTTCTTCACATCGCTGCGCAAATATTGTGCATTGCTTGATGCTGAATCAGTTTCAACGATGCCTTTAGATTTCATTGTATTGATTAGGGTTCCTGCTGTGATCTTTGGGTTGTCTAAGATTATTTGCCTAGCTTGAGTTTCCCAATCCTCTGCTTTGACCTGATCAGTTGTCTCAATGCCTTGGCCTTGGTCTTGCTCCTCAACATTCCCTCGCTCGATTTTATCAGATCCCTTGAGTTTGGCTGCGAATGTTTCAAATGCTTTTTTAAGCGAACCCTCATTGCTTGATTCTACAATTTCCTTTTCAATGCCAGCAACCGGATATTTGGTAAACCAAAACCAAGGATCAGTCTTGATTCCTAATTGTTTTGCTGGACCTGTTTTCTCTATTTGTTTTTCAAGTAGTTTTAAGAGCGTTTTTTGCAGCTTGCTCAATCATCAACTCCATGTCTTTTTTTGATTGCTTGAATGTGACCTCAATGTCACATTTGCCACCACCAAGAGGAACAATTTCTGGATGGATTTCTAGTTTGCGAATATCCCACCCCTCGTTTTTGCACACTTTCTCAACTTCTTCTAGCGTGTCGCATTTATAGTTTAAAATCTTAAATCTATATTTTTCAACAACTTTGTTTAGTCCTAAGACTGATCCTAAGTCCACCTGTGCGAAAATATCATCAGCAGCCTTGCGCCATCGTTCAGGGTTCTTGGCATACTCCTCAAATGTTGGTGCGCCAAAACTTTTTGGATCTTGCAATAAATCATCTATCGTTAGTTCTTCAGACATTTTGATCCCTTATATTTGATTTCATTTCGTTTGAAAAACCTGTTTGATCTGTCGTGAAATCAGTATCCATTCCAGGGGCAGTCAATGGGTTTGTCATTTGTTCAGGCATTACTTGAACATTATTTTGCATCATTTCTTTTTCTTTTTCATAATTGAAATGCGTTATATCAAGTTCGCTGGCCACAATACTAGCGGCAGTGTCTTTGCTGATATAACCATTTAAATCAGCCGTCACAATGTCTTTGATTTTCTGTGATCTGTCTTGCACGATCAATTCAGGGAATGTAAACTCAAGATCATCTTTTATTCCAAATCTTGAAAGCACTCTGCGTGAAATATCCTGCAGAATTCTTTCATAAACCTCGCGCCGTTTTTCAAACATCTTCACGGTTGGCTCAGTGGCCACAAGCGCACTCGCCCTGGTTGAACCACCTGTCAGATGTGATCCTAAATAACTAATCGGGATTCCAGACCCACCAGCAATCATGGTCAATGCCCAATCGAAAGCATTGGAGTTTCCACCCTTGCCACCACCAAGGTTTGATAAATACTGTCGCTCGATTTTCTTACTATGAACAAACTCAGACCCAGCAGGTGGGATGGTTCCCAGCTCTTGCTGTGATCTAACATATGCATCAATGTCGGCTTGCGAACCTTCGATGCTTGTATCAATTGACCAAGCCATATTTTTTTGCAAACCAAGGATTGAATAGTCAACCGAGTCACGCAACCTTTTTAAATAACCAAGGACCGAAAACAAATCTGATCGACCTCGTTTTTCGTTGCTAACAGAATTGACTTTGTAATGCAGGACTTGATTTGCTGGGATCTGTTGATAAATGAATTTCATTCCAGGAACACGCTCGCCCCAGTTAGTGCTTGAATATATTTGGTATTGCGTGGGCGCAACCCATACATAGGCAAGTTTTCTGGTTATGTCTTCAGGATATGTAATTATCTCCCAAATCACGCTCGGATCTATCAACCTAAATCTTGGCAACTTTCCTTTTGGGATCTCTTGCTCATCCCTTAAATTGTAACCAATATAAATATCATCGTTTGGCAATTCCCACCAAATCACCTCGCCATAGATGCTCAACTCAAGTGCTGCATAATCAAGCAATTCATTAAAGTTGTTGGCTTCACAAAATGCTTTCCATACAGCAAGGGCAAGTTTGTTTTTGCAATCAACCGAGTAACCTCGACCAAGAGTGTAGTCTCTGATTATGTGGACAATTCTTTTTCCCATCGGATCATGGTTGTACGCGTGAAAGCTGGCAGCGTGCATTTTTAAATAATCATACATATAAAGTTGCTTATTGTACGGCCCACCCATTAACGGCATGAAATCAGTTCCAACATTGCCTCCAGTGTAATAGTCATCATACATGAACGAATCAAAGCTGGATTCTTTAAATCTTGTTTTGTTGTTATATTTTGCCGACTCTATAAATTCTTTGGTGTTTAAACTGGCAAACGCATTTCCCTTAGATCCGCTTGCAATGACTCTTGCCTCGATTTCGCATTGGCCACTTTCAGCGTAATGCAATAGCTCTTGTGTAGTGTGAGTTTCCTCAACTGAGTTGGCTGGCTGAAATCTATCATCAACCGAGTAGTCGCTTTTGATAACATTATTTTTAAGAATATAGGCACGCTCTGCACTTTTTTCTAGCTGTTGATCCATTCGTCGAATTCCTCTTTGTTTGATTCAGGCATTGGCGGCAAATCACTTGTGGCAGGTTCAACCCTGCATCTGCAATTAAAGTGAATCGGTGGAACCAAGCCAAGTTCTTGATCGTCCTTTTTGTCCTTCTTTAGTCTTTCCTCAATTTCTGTTAAGGTCAACCCATCACGCCACAAACAGCAATCATCGGTTCGGTTATCAACCACCGCAACCCAAACAAAATCAGTAATGCCGTTTTGCTTGGCTGATTCAATTTCCCCACTACGAACCTGTAAAACAAAATCGTCGGTCAATTCCCTTTCAAGTTCCCAATGATACCTTTTTATTTCTTCACCATCAGCATCAAGACCTAGACCATAATAAGCATCAGGGGATCTATCCACCGGAAAGTCAGACCTTAAGTCCTCAACGATGTCATTCCAGTCATCATCGGTTATGAAACCAATCGCAAAATCAACAGATGGTTTTTTCTTTGCCTCTTGGATCTTCTTTGTTTTTCCAAGCCTCTTTGTTCTTGTGATTGTTCCTGATCTTGGCAATTTCTTTAGCAACATTTGCACAATCTCACGATCTGAAATGTCTTTATTCATCATCAACCAATGAGTCATTTTTTTAAGGTCGCTTGCCACGTTAAATAAATTCATTGCAATTCTTTGGTCTAGTTTTCCACCTGCCATGCTTGGCGCATTTAATCGGTTGATCATATCATTGTGATTAAACGTATAGCTGCCTTTTTTATCCAGCGTCCTTGCTATGATCTCGGCTTGCGCCACCATCGTTAATTGAAATGCCTTTTTTCTCATCCCAATTGCTATGCGTTTTATATCTTCTGTCGATCTCTTAATATCACCCATCATGGATCTATCAAGTGCTTGCAAATAAACAATTGGATCTATTGTTTGATTGATCTTTGATTGCATGATGACCATGCGACAAGCGTCGATCCATTGTTTGAATAGTCCCCTCAATACGTTGTCGATCTTGGTCAATGAGCTATCCAGGATTATTTCAAGTGCTACATCTCTTTGGTTAACAAATTGCCTATAGGCTTGATTTTGAGAAAGTGATTTCATTTGTTCAGCAAATCCCATCATGGATGATAAGTCAAAAAAAAACCCCAACGGGGTAACTGTCGGGGTTTAACAAGCTGCAAACAAACAACTCATTTATGGATTCGGTGGAATGAGTTCACCATATTTTATTGATATTTATTTCTTGTCAACGAATTATCACACTTAACAAACCTGGCTTATTGCTTGCCACATCTATTGGCAATACTTGGCAAATCAAATAACCTGCACCATCGCTTGCGTGCGTCAAGAGGTGGTCCGTTGTTTGATCAAGCACGGCACCACCTGAACCTTGTTTCCATGAAACACGCTCGAAGTCTTTGGTTAGCCTTGGACAAGTGTTCGGGTTGACTGTGATATGTATTTCGTTCGTTGCTGATTTCAATCTTGCATTCACTGTGTTGACTCGATCCTTAACGCCAGGATTTGATTCTGGTGTTAGGTTCAACCACTTGATACCAGCATCATCAAGCATTTGACATAGAATATCATAATCTGATTGTCCTGCAGCCGCTCGCTGGCCAGCCTTTCCGGTTGCGTCACCAACAAGCACAACGCCCAACTTGTGGCCACGCACTTTATCAATCAAGACCTTGGTTGCTTCTTGCGTGTGAGATCCTTCAAGAAATATTTCATCAAAGAAATGAATGTGGTTCCCTTTTTTTTGGGCAAGAGTCCAGGCCATCGGTGATAAGTTGAAATCAAGACCAATGTGGATCGGCAAATATTCGTTAATAAGTTTGCCTTCAGTACAGAAAGGATTTTTGTCCAGTTTATTTTCATTTCCGAAATTGATGTATGCTTTACCTGCGGTGAGATCCCTGAACTCGGCTAATATCTCTTGTGCAAAAACAGCTTCAGACATTGTTTGCCTTGCGGCGTTTGCCTCTTGATCTGTAAACAAAGGGTTGCAGGTTGACGGTGCTTGAAATGTTTCCCAATCGGGATTTAATTTGCTCATTTGGGCAAGATCGTAGAATCCATCAAACCCGTTCGGGGTTGAAATAAAAGACGCTCGCCCATTCGTGGTTGCAAGCATAGGTCTCACGATCATGGACCAAAGGTGTGACGGCTGATCTCGCACCTCATCTATGATAACGGAATTTAAAGTGGCACCTCGAAGATTGTCTGCAACCTCGCCCGACTTAAAAGAAATTTCAGCTTGATTGATCAGTTTCACTCTAAGTTCAGTTTGATTTTTTTTCAGCATCACTTCACGGCATGGCCACAACATCCCAACCAATCGTCGATATTGGATCTTTGCTTGCTCATGTGTTGGCGATATGAACCAATGAATTGTTCCTGGATTTTCCCAAGCTGTTTTTAAAAGTTCATTGATTGCCCAAGTTGATTTGCCTGATTGCCGCCCAAATGCTCCAACCCTAAACCTTGCTTTTGAGTTGTGCATTTTAAATTGAACATCGTGTGGTTTATATAGCTCAATAGTCTTCGTTATCATTGATCATTGTTGATTCCACGTTGTTACCCCATTGGGATTTGTAAACAACATTTTCAACAACAGCCTCGACTTTTTTCTCAACCTTATCACTCATGCCAGCATAGTTCTTTCCCCACCAAACCATAGCACCCAAATCGCCTTGCTGGACTTTTGCAAACAATTGTCGCTTCATGGACATAACGCCCATCGAGTAACCTCTTTTTAATATTGCCGCAAAACGCCTCTCAATTGTGTCCTTTGAAACACTAAACCAATTGGCAATTTCCTCAGTCGTGCATTGCATCATGGCGAGTTTTTCAAGTTCTTGTTCGTCTATTTTTTTTCTTGGTCTAGCCATTTAGTTTCATCCCTTTCAAGATTGCGTTAATAACTTGCATCGGTGTTAAAACGCTGATGTCTAGGTATTTTATATCTGGATAAATTGGCTCAAGGCAATAGGCAATTTCTGTGCAGATATACATATCTTTTTCATTCCAGGGGTTTGATTTTGGCAATTGTCCGGTGAGTGTTAACTTTGGATAAGCAACCATGAATAGATAAGCAAGTGCCATTACGTCATAAGGTTTTGAATCGAATCGGTTTACAATATTTAAATAGATTTGTTCCTCTTGAAGTGGCGTGGATGGCAAAAGGTATTCGCAATAGGTGGTATTTTTTTTATCAAAGGTCGCTCTCCACATTGGATGCGATCCCATCGGGTTCGTGTGAAATATAAGCCTTTGGTCAAAGCAGATAGCAAAATGACTGACAGGTTCTTTTGTAGCAAATCTTATCGCTTGTGATAGTGGATAGTTGTTATAAGTACCAAGAATGGAAATCATTTTTTTTCCTATAGTTGTTTAAATGTCTCAAATGATAGTTGAAACTTATGCTTAACCCCAGCTTGATGCAAAAGCGTGATTTTAAATGCGTTAGCATCTGGGATTTGCGAATAATATTGCATATATTTACTAGCCCTGCCATCGGCTATCTTTTGCGCTCCTAGACCTATATGCTTTAGATTTATCCCACCAGTTGCGAATGATACGTTTGCAATTCCTGGTGATCCGGTTGCAAAAAGCCTGATGTCTGTTGTTGGGATCTCGCTTTGTGAAAAAATAGCTCCTAGAATTTCATAGGACCATGTGGGCTTGACGTAACAAATTGTTTTAACTGCGTTTATTTCATTTTGTTCATCTATTATTAAATTATTTTGGTTATCGTAAATAAATTGTGATGTGATTGAAAGGCTACTGTTTGAATCATTTATTGAACTACTGCCATTTAGTTTAGCAGTTTCAATTTCCGTGCTTAATAGCTGATAATGCCACCCTTCAATTGTTGCGCTCATTCTAACAATTTCCCGACCTGATGGATCTTTGGGCTTGTTTTCGATTTGCAATAAATAATTTATGGCATTTGAACTGCCAGATTGATATGAGATCGCATCCCCTATTAACAGAGTTCCACTTGATAGGTCTTGAATCACAAGGTCATCGCTTTGCCATTTCAAAAGTTCTGTGGTTTGAATTTCATATTCTTGATTTTGTGATAGTGTTTGCCCTGCATAGACTTTATCGGTTTGTCCTAAATATTTGACTTTCATGTTCTAACCACCTTGGCCAGTGAAATAAATGTGCGGTTTGTTTATAGATCCAGAATCTATTTTTATTGCAAGCTGTCCACCAGCAGGCAATGTGAACAATGGTGATGATGGTGATCCAGTATTGGCAACAAATTTTTGATTTGAGAATGTTACTGTATATAAAAGAACCGGAATTGTTGGCGTTAAATTATAAAACCCCACGGTTGCCGTTGCCGACGTTGCTACAGTTCTTGAAAATGTTGCTATAACATTGAACTCATTCACAACCTGTAATGGTGCATCATTCATCGTAATTCCTGGAAACATTTCCATGTAACGGCCAGTTCCTGCATTTCCGTTGTAACTCACAAAAACAAAGCCTCTGCTAGAATTTTGTGCAAGCTGATAGATTTCTTCGATTGCGTTTTGCACATCCGTGCTCGTAACGCCGCTAGGTACTCCGTTAAAACCTGGATTTCTTAAGGCCTCGAATGGTGTTTGAATTGATATCTGTGTTCTTGAAAATCCAGAATTTGCCATTTAGTTTGGCTCCTGGTTTAATAATACTTCATAATCAACTGTGGCCACGTTTCCCTTAATTTGGATTTGCGTTAAAGATCCTTTTAAGCTCCAAATTATAAACTCACCTGGTGCCAAGGTTTGAAACGTAGTTCCCCCATCAAATGAAAATAACAATCTTTTTGAGTTTGGTGTTTGGTTCGGGCACCTCACCATTATTTCAGAAATTGCCGTCGTTGCAACCGTGGGGATACTGATCGCAGTAATCCCCACAGATCCCACAAATTGCGACGTGGTTCCGTATATGTCTTTATTTTCAAATTGTGGAAGAAGATCAGCCATTCAATTATACCGCACTTTCAATGCAAGATAAACTAGCTCTCAAAGCAGATAACTTGTCTAGGTTTTTGCCTTGGATCTTTAATGTTTGAATTCCAGTTGATCCGGCAACAACTTCAAGACCTTGAGGAACATAGCTCATTGTATATTGTCCAGGTCCGATCAAAATATCGGCAAGGATTGTTGTGGTTGCGTCATCTATTTGCACAAGTTGAAACAATGATTCACGCAAGCAAGAAACGATCATTGAAATGTTTAAATAACTTTTGTTTGCTGTTAGCGTGATGGATGCAAGATCAACATTTGTTGCTGATCCGGCGGCGTTTTCAACTCTGTTTTTCTTAGGAACACCTGCGGCACCAGGATTGACAACGATTCTGCCTTCAGCATCAAGCTGTGGGTGAACTAAATCACCGTTTGAATCTTTAAAAACCCATGCCGTTAAACCAACTTTGCCAGCACTTGCGTCACCATTTTGTGACTTGTGCAAGCCAAAGCCTTCACCAGTCGATGCGTCTTCTAAAACTGGAAATGATTCTCTTAGATCTGCCATTTAAAACCCCTTTCAAATTAAGTTTGCTCGAGGCACATCAAATAGGCCTCAACATCAACTATCGGACTTTGTGCCCTTGCCTTAATAGTAATTTGAATATTGGCACCCATTGTAATCAATCTTGTTGGCTCCCATGAAAAACTATCTGTCGGTCGTGCTGCACCAAGTCTTAACGAGGCGATGGTATTTCCATCAGCTTTAATATAGGCGGTTGATTCTTGCCTGCATGAAATTGCAACCTTTGTTAATTTCAGGTCTTTGATTAGTAGATAGCTAAATATTATTTTTTCTATTCCTGGGCTTGTCGTGTTCTGAATGTCAAAATATTTAGGGGTTCCTAGTTCTGAACTGTAAACAGGAATCGCCTCGGTTGATGTATTGCCAACCTTAACGTGTAAGGCTCTGCGTAAAAATACGTCTAATGAGTTGCCGAGCGGTTCGTCTCGGTCCATTAAAAGAGGGCTTAAAACTTTTTCATTGCTCATTGTTTGATTCAATCCTTGGCTTTTTGGCTAGTCAACTAAAACTCCCACAAGATCCAGATTCGGCCCTTAATCATCCATGAATGGCCACTTGTGGGAGCACATTCAGGTTATGCCTTTGGATTGTTTAAGGCAATTTAAGATTTATATTTTGTGTTGTTGTTTCGTTTCTTTTTTCCCTGGCAAGCCATTATTAACCTGATAATTGTTTCATCGGTGATGTGATTTGGCGTGCATTTATAAAACCCAGATTGAATCAGATTTTTTTTCATGTCCATAATTATTGTGTTGGCGTTATACGGATCTATTTTTTTTACTTCCTGAAACGTGTTTAAAAGGTGATCAATCTTTCTTTGATAGTCCTTTATTCTCATGTATTCCCCCCCCGATAGTCCATGTCAAAAACAGCATCTTTTATTTTATCAACATTTTTCCAAATAGTGGCCATGTCTCTTTTGATAATAATGATTTCTTCTTCGGCTTTCCTTAGCTGCTCTATTTGCAATATCAATTTTGTTAGCTCGATTTTTATCGTCACCCATTCTTCTTTGATAACCGCTATTGATGATAGCCGCTCAGATAATTCTAGGGTTTTTCTTTCGATATCTTCAATCTTATCCACACGCTTTAAGATTGATCTTGCATAGGCACCAACGATTGCCGTCATGATAGGCGTGATTGATAGTAACAAATAGGTTATAACTTTTTGTGCGCTTGTGTCGATTTCCACAATTTCCCCCCAATATAAAGTGCAATAACAGTCAACATCAGCAGTATCAACAGTGGCAACCAAAAAAAGAATAATGCCACATAATATATTGATTCATTTTTTGTGTTCGTTTCTTTTTCTATGCTTGCAAAAAGGATTGTAATTAAAATTGAAGTAATGAAATATATCTTGATAAATAACAACACAAAAATCCCCCTCTGATTTTGCGATTTATTTTTTATTGATTTGTCTAAATATCATTGGAATGTCTTGCTTCTGATAGAATGATTCAATAAATGCTTTATCATTTACGAATGATTCATCCGTTACGATCCATTTTTTTTCTTTGTTGCTCCAATAAATATATTTTGATTTTTCAACATGATTCCTGATGTCTGCAATTTCTTTAAGTTTTAATGTATCCATTTTTATTTCCAACTAAGGTTGTAGTTTGTTTGTAGTCTGCAAAATGGGATCTCTTGCCCATCCTTTAACCCTTGCTTGATCTTGGTCTTGTCCATTTCATATTTCACTCGAAGATATTCAAAAGGAATTTGTTCTACGTCATCCGTTTCGATAACGACTTGCTCTGATTTGCGAAGGTTGATCCATCTGCCAGCATTGCCCTCTAGTTTTCCGCTTGTGGTAACGACTTGTTTTGCGATGTTTTCAAGTCTTGCCTGAACCACATCAAGTTTTTGCTCATACTCTCTTAGCCGTTGGATCT
>Ga0208980_10002715_pt1 | contig 10714 bp, 12 predicted proteins | sample WetSurMetagenome_3_FD_187993 | JGI IMG/M metagenome (GOLD analysis project Ga0208980, IMG submission 187993) | Wetland microbial communities from Twitchell Island in the Sacramento Delta, sample from surface sediment Aug2011 Site A1 Bulk (version 2) | ecosystem: Environmental > Aquatic > Marine...
GGAATAGAAGCAGTTGCATAGTTCGGCCGAAATGTTTCAAACCTGGCTTTCTGTGAGAACGAAGTCCTTCCTGGAGGCGACGGCAGACAGCAGTTCACTCAGTTTCGGAACCGTTGGGACAGTTCTTCCTTGCTCGTAGCGCGCGTAGGTGTTGAGGGACTTCGAACCCAGTTTCCGTGCGACCTCAGCAAGAGTCAGTCCGGACTTGGCCCGCTCGCGTCGGAGAAGGAAAGCCGTGAGAGCGGATTCATCTGACGCGCCGATCTCAAAATAATCACTTTTCCCAGGAAACAGATGTATTTTGAAATCAGGCTTGTGGACAAGCGTTTCAATAGCATCTGCGATCATTTCAAAGGCTTCCTTCTTCGTTCGTCCCTGAGAAACCACGGTCAGGATGGGAACTTCAATGGCCCAATACCGTCCCGATTTAAAGACCCTTCCAGCGAATCTCATGATCAACCTCCTCCGGCCTCCTTGAGGATTGCCTTGGTGGTGTATTCGTTTATCTCATTGTGTCTTGGAACGACGATCTCGCGTTCACCATCCGACCAAACGTCGTGGCGGGAACCATGCCGAACAAGCCGCCAACCTAAAAAACGCAGCCTCTTCTCAAGGTCTCGACGCTTCACGAGATCAGTATACACCGATAAGTGTAATTGTCAAGTTTAGTCCCGAGTCTGGCCGAAACCGTTGTCTCGGTATCTAAAGCGGAAGACTGACACTGGTGTGGATGCCTAACGAATAGCGTTTTATCAGTCAATCATTACAGTGATAGAAGCCGTCTATCTCACATTTTCAGAAAAACTGATATGTTGCCAGTCGCTGTCACTTAACACCAGGATGGTGGTAATCGATTTCCTTTGAATATACCTCAGAGACACAATCTATCTGGATGCCTCCCTGCCAAGATGATATCAACACTTTTTTGGTCAGCAGTTTGGTTGCGATCAGCTGACCAACACCATCAAAATCCCCAAAAGTTGCGAGGATTGGTTTAATCGCCGATATACACCTCGGAAGAGAGCTCAAAAAAAGGGCCTTCAGGTGCCGGCTGTCTCAGGATTCAGCTTTTTCCTCAAACCCTCGACCACTTGAAGATTGAAGGCGAGCCTTCATTTGATTATCGCATTGACAAATGTTGGGCCGGATACGGGTGGCTTAAAAAACGACCTTACTGACCAATCCGTTTCGGGACCAGTGTAGCCAGCCTCCATGACCCACTCACTTAGGGTGGGGGTTTCTGATTCACTCTAAAAAACCATGAGTAATCATCATTTATCAGGGTAACGACTGATTTCGATAAGGTTACCATCAGGATCACGGAAATAGATTGACATCATCGGCCCCAACGCACCTTCCTTTTGCACTGGTCCTTCGATGAGCACAATTCCTTGGGATTCCACGTGCTCCTTAATCTCCTCTATTGTCCTGCTGGTAACGAAACAGAGGTCCCCAGAGCCAGGGGTAGGCCTTTGGGCATGCGGTCTGAATTCATTTCCCAATTGATGAAGATTTATTTTGTGCTGGCCAAACATCAGCGAGACACGTCCAAGTTTGTTAGTCTGGGCTTTCATGCCCATCACGCGGACATAGAAGTCTTTCGTCTTCTCTACATCCGTGACGGTCAATACTATATGGTCTAATCTTTCCATTTTTTCACAGCCTTGGGTCTTTGTTTAGCACCATTGTGACATCACCATCTACTGTCTTGAAAATTCTATATCGAACCATGATAGATGGGTTTATTATTCTTCAACGAAAACCTCCTCGCGTTTCTTACGGATGCTCGGAGCAAGGACGATGCCGAGCAGGATAGCCCCAGCGAGGAGAAACCCGGCACTGATCGGACTGGTGAGCAATACTACTGGGTTACCGGACGACATTACCATCGCCCGCCGAAGGTTCTCCTCCATCATCGGTCCAAGAATGAAGCCGAGGATCATAGGTGCCGGTTCACATTCTAGCTTGCAAAAAAAATAGCCAAGAATTCCGAAGGCCGCCATCATCGCCACATCTAAAGGGGCGTTCGATAGGCTGTAAGCACCGATCGCCATGAATACCAGGATCGACGGGTAAAGAACGCGATAGGGTACAGTGAGAAGCTTGACCCATATGCCGATCATCGGCAGATTTAGGACTACCAGCATCAAGTTCCCGATCCACATCGAGGCAATCAAGCCCCAGAACAGTTCAGGCCTTTGGGTCATCACCAGTGGACCCGGCGCGATGCCCTGGATCATCAACGCTCCGATCATCAAGGCCATCACAGCATTAGAAGGGATTCCAAGCGTGAGCATTGGAATGAACGAGGTCTGTGCGGCGGCATTGTTCGCCGACTCCGGTGCCGCAACCCCTTCGATGGCGCCCTTACCTAACTCGTATCTGTATTTGGAAACCTTCTTCTCCAGTGCGTATGCGCCGAACGAGCCAAGTAGCGCCCCACCGCCGGGCAGGATGCCGAGCGCAGAACCGAGCGCCGTACCTCGCAGTATGGGCAACCACATGCGTCTAAAATCTTCCTTCGACGGCATCAGGTTTCCGACCTTGTTGGTGAACACATCGCGCGCATCCTTGAGTTCGAGGTTAGTGATGATTTCAGCCACGCCAAACACGCCCATCGCCAAGCCAACGAAGCTGATCCCGTCGGCGAGTTCAAAAATGCCGAAGGTGAAGCGCATCACGCCCGAATTTACGTCTGTACCGACCAAGCCGAACAGCAGTCCGAGGAACACCATCGCAATCGCCTTGATCAGCGAACCGTGCGCCAGTACGACTGCAGCAACCAAACCAAATACCATCAGCGAGAAGTATTCGACAGGCCCGAATTTCAGTGCAACTTCAGCCAGCGGCGGTGCGAACATCGCCAAGAGCACGGTAGCCACGGTTCCGGCGAAGAAAGAAGCGATCGCAGAGGTCGCCAGCGCCGATCCCGCGCGGCCCTGACGTGCCATCTGGTATCCGTCGATGCAGGTCATGACCGAAGTAGCCTCCCCTGGGATGTTGACAAGGATAGACGTCGTCGAGCCGCCGTACTGCGCGCCGTAATAGATGCCGGCGAGCATGATCAGTGAGGTGGTCGGTGGAAGGTTGAAGGTCACCGGCAGCAGCATCGCGATAGTCGCAACCGAGCCAATGCCGGGAAGTACGCCAATCAGCGTACCGAGCACCACTCCCACCAGGCAGTAGAATAGGTTCCATAACTGAAAGGCGACACTGAAACCGAGCGAAAGATTGTTCAGAAATTGCAATTCCATATTGTCCTCGTCAGTTCAAAAACATTGGCCAGATAGGAAAGGGCAGCCCGAGGCCTTTCACGAACACCAGCAGTGAGAGGATCGTCATCCCCACGGAAAGAATGACGACCTCCTTGATCTTGATCTCGTGCCCGGCAAAAGAGGAAAAGATCACCAGAAACACCAGGGCAAGAGCCAGACCGATCGGCGCGATCAGATAGCCAAACAAAATCAGAGACAGGACGATGATGAAGACCGGCCGGAAGGTCATCGCGGGGATCCTCTCCCCCTTCAAAACAAACGACTGGAAAAGAATGACACAGCCAAAGGCCACCATCAGGCTGCTAAGCACTGTTGGGAAATACGCCGGCCCCATGCGCGTCAAACTGCCCATCTTATAGTCGAGTGCAAAGAATAGGAAAAACAGGCCGAAGGCAATGAACATCAACCCAGCCCAGAAATCTTTTGGACTTTTTATCTTCATATTCTCGACTCCCCAGGCAAACCTCGATATATGTCAACTTGATAAAACAAAATTTATTTAGCTAATTGATCTATTAAATTTCTATTAAGGACACTTCCGGCGGTCTTCCACCAGGCCAACTCCCCTGCACCTTCTAATATAGTGCGTCTCCCTTTCAAGTAGTTACGATAGCCATACTTGCGTCCGTTGATCAGCCTCATTTCAGTACGATACTCACATTGAAATTGGAACCAGATCGCCCATGCGTGCGGATATCCATGGAGTTTTCGTTAAGGCACAGAAGATGTCATGGACCAGATGACACGCGCTTCCGACTCTCAATTTCTGAAGGGCGACAGCGCTTCCAGCAAGGCGAGCGCGAAAGTTTCCCCTAGCAAAATCATTCGGGTTTGATGTTGCCTTCCTTGATGACCTTGGACCAGGCGGCAAGTTCGCCATCAACGAACTTGCCAAGGGTATCTGGGCTCATGTAGAGCGCAAACGCGCCCTGTTCGTCAACTCTCTTGCGAAAGTCCTCGCTCTCTACAATGATTTTGATCTCATTCGTCAGGCGACTAACGATCTCAGGTGGGGTTTTGACAGGCGCAAAGACCGCAAACCAAGATTCGACTTCGTATCCGGGCAGACCGAATTCAGCAGATGTTGGTATGTTCGGCATCGATGGATGTCGCTTCGAGGCTGTGTACGCCAAGCCCTTGAGCTTCCCGCTGTTGATATGACCAATCACCGAGGGCGGCGTCGTAATAAAGATGTCCACTCGGCCACTGATAAGGTCGGTAACTACCGGACCAGCTCCTTTGTAGGGCACATGGGTGAACTTCACATTACTCATCGTTTTGCTCAGCAATTCGCCGGCGATGTGCTGAATTGACCCGTTGCCAGAGGAAGCATATAAGATACCTTTCCCGTTGCCCTGACCGTACCGGGTGAGATCTTCAAACGAATTTACTGGCATACTACCGGGCACAACCATGATGTGGGGGGCACGCATCACCAGTGCAACGGGAACAAAATCACGGGTCGGATTCCATTGAAGATCTGAGAATAGCGCAGGATTCCCTACGTGATACCCGGAGTACTGCATGAGTAAGGTATAGCCGTCCGGTGCCGCGCGTGCGACTGTCACTGTACCGATATTGCCGCTTGCTCCTGGTTTGTTTTCTACAATGATGGTCTGTCCAAGCACTCGGCCCAACGGCTCGGCCAAAATCCGCGCCATGAAATCTGTCGACCCACCAGTGGCGCTGGGTACTACCATCGTAATGGTCTTTGAAGGCCAAGTTTGCGCGTAACCTACCGAAAAAAGACCGAGTACCAACATCAGCCCAAAGGATAAACAACTGCTACGTTTTATGCCCATAAATTCCTCCTTATTAGTTTGAGCGGCAAATGACCCAACTTAAGTTCCTCGGAAGGTGTGGCCATTGTTTTTATAAATTGGCTTTTGCGCTAAAAGTTTACTCGATGCCCTTAAAAGTCCCAAATAATGCCATTTAGAGGCCCACATCTTCTTTATTTAAGGCATATGTTTAATCGATAGCAGACTTGGGTCGTGCATCGGCAGAATGATATCCGCGATATCTTTTATTTTTTTTGCGCTTTCATAGGCTTTCTGAAAATCCATATGGATCCCCGGTGGAATGACTTCCGGCTGGCGCGACGAATGCCACGCGGATTCACCGGAAATTTCAAAATTATCTTTGATACAGCAGAACCCAGTGATAACCACAGTTCCCACGGAGGTTGCCACAGCCACTGACTGACAACCTGGGCTGTGCCCCGGCGTATGAATCAATTTAATCCCGGGGAAGAGATTAAAATCGCCTTGGACAATCTCGAAATTTAACCCCTCAAACAACTCCGGATGGTATGCGCCGGCAAACAAAGGATGAGGATCACGAGCGTATGCGAGTTCTTCTGCTTGGACGTAGAATTTAGCGTTGGGTAGCTTAAAGCCATTAGCACAATGATCATACATCAGATGGGTCAGGATGACGCAGTGTATGTCGTCCGGCTTAAGATCAACGTTGGCCAGACCTTCCTCAAAAGACATGACGTCTTCCACTGGTTCAGTCCGAAGTTTAGCCATGACAGTGGCCGGTGCACTGGTGTCCACCATCACAAGTCTATCCGCACCCTTAATGATGAAGAACGGGCAGGGTAACCATCGAGACATGCCATATTTACGCATGTAGGTCATGCGTCCCAAATCGATTACCATGCGAGAAGGAACCACGGGATAAACTGTCAGCGACATTGCTCTCCCCTTGCTCAATTCTGGCAACACACGGGCATTATTTCGTACTCATGAACGATAAAAACTTCTCCTCCTCGCCTTCGATCATTCGGTAACAATGGTCGGCACTAGGAAATTTGGTAGTCCGGACCTCGTCGCAATAATCGCGCATAGCCTTGGTAACGACTTCTGCGACGTTACAATACTTTTTCACAAACTTAGGAGTGAAAGCCTGAAACTGGCCAATCAAATCGCTCACAATGAGCAATTGCCCATCGCAATGAACCCCCGCTCCAATGGAATACACCGGGATGTCCAATTTACTGTGTATGTATCGAGTGACCTCGGGGGGTACGGCCTCGACCAGTAGCATCCTGGCACCGGCCTGTTGAACTGCAAGGGCATCCTCTACCACTAATTTCGCAGCCTCTGCCGTCCTGCCCTGGGCCTTGTGGCCTCCGAGCTGGCCAGAACTCTGCGGAGTGAGACCGATATGGCCGATGACGTTGATGCCTGCATCGGTAATCGCCTGAATGCGACTGGTCACCCGCCGGCCACCTTCCAGCTTGACAGCGTCCACCTCAGCTTCTTTTAAAAAACGGCCAGCATTCAGGATGGCCCGCTCGTCAGACGCCTGATAACTAAGGAAGGGCATATCGCCGACGATAAATGTGTTTGGAGCGCCTCGACGCACGGCTTGGCAGTGACCGATACACATATCCATAGTTACGGGCACGGTGCCTGAAAAGCCGTATACACACATTCCCAAGCTGTCGCCAACCAAGAGCATGTCAAGGCCAGCGGCCTCGGCAAACTGGGCTGTGGGGAAATCGTAAGATGTAAGCCAACTGACCTTTCGACCGGATTTTTTCATCTCAACGAAGTCATAGACTGTGAGTTTCTTTTTGGTCATCGTCATTGCCTCTTTGATTTCATCGTGCTTACAATGTGGGGAATTAATCCTCCGTCCTCCAGTATGCACCGCATGTTCTCCGGGATCGGATCAAAGGAGTAACTCTCACGTCTCGACTCATTTCGGATTTGGCCAGCGTCCAAATCGACTGAAAGAACATCGCCATTTTGAGCGCAACGGGCCGCTTCGGGGCTCTCTAGTACCGCTAACCCCACGTTAAAAGCGTTGCGGAAAAAAATGCGAGCGAAGCTGGCAGCTATCACAATGGAGACGCCTTTGGCCTTTATGGCGATCGGAGCATGCTCACGGGATGAACCGCACCCGAAATTCTGCCCTGCGACAATCAGATCACCGTTTTTTGCTTGGCCGCAAAACTCGGGGTTAAAGCTCTCAAAACAGCGTGCCGCCAATTCATCCGGATCGGTTCTGTTGAGGTACATGGCTGGCAGAATGGCGTCCGTATCAACATTGTCGCCGAATTTCCAAATTCGACCTTGATATTGACTCATGAAGTTCGTCTCCCTGTTTTCTATAGTCCCAGTTCTTTCGGCCCGGCGATTTTCCCGAGAACAGCCGAAGCCGCAGCTACCGCCGGTCCAGCCAGATAGACTTCGCTTTTCGGATGGCCCATCCGCCCTTTGAAGTTCCGGTTGGAGGTGGCCACCGCCTTTTCGCCATCAGCAAGAATGCCCATGTGCCCCCCGAGGCAAGGCCCGCAAGTCGGGGTGCTGATTGCGGCGCCGGCATCGGCAAAGATGTCAAATAACCCCTCGGCCATGGCCTGCCTCCACACCTGAGGAGTACCTGGAATAATGATCAGGCGCAGTCGAGGGTCCCGTTTTTTCCCCTTGAGGACTGTTGCGGCTTCGCGCAAATCACCGATGCGGCCATTCGTGCAGGATCCAATGAACACCTGATCGATACGGATGTCCTTGGCCTCGCTCACCCCACGGCTGTTGCTTGGCAGGTGAGGGAAGGCCACCTGCGGCTCCAACCCGGCCACATCGAATTCGAGAACCTCGGCATAGTCGGCGTCCGGGTCGCTTGCAAAGACCTGAAACTCCCGCTTGGCCCTTCCGTTGACATACTGGCGGGTCTTTTCATCGACTGCAAAAATGCCGTTCTTAGCGCCGGCCTCCACGGCCATATTTGCCATGGTGAACCGCCCGTCCATGGGAAGTTCATTGATGGCCTCGCCCGAGAATTCCATGGCTCTGTATATCGCCCCGGACACGCCGATACGGCCGATGGTGTGCAGGATCAGGTCTTTGCCCCCGATCCATTTCGGCAGTCGGCCCTTGTAGACAAACTTCATGGTGGAAGGCACCTTGAACCAGAGCTCGCCGCTGATCATCACGGCCGCCAGGTCTGTACTCCCTACACCGGTGGCAAAGGCCCCCAGGGCACCGTAAGTGCAAGTGTGACTGTCGGCACCGATCGCCAGATCCCCCGGCACCACCAGTCCCTGTTCGGGCAGCAGAACGTGCTGCACGCCCATCTCTCCGATCTCAAAATGGTATTTGAGCCCCTGTTCCCGGGAGAAATCGCGCAGCATCTTGCATTTTTCAGCTGAGATAATGTCTTTATTGGGAGCAAAATGATCCGGAACCATCACCACCTTATCCGGGTCATAAACCCGCTTGGCGCCAGAGCGATAAAACTGCTCGATGGCCAATGGCGCAGTCGGGTCGCTCCCTAATGCGACATCGATCTTGGCTGTGACCAACTGACCGGGGCGCACATGGTCCTCACCGGAGTGGCTGGCGATAATTTTTTCCGTTATGGTCATTCCCATGGTTAAGCCTCCAGTTTTTTAATCTCGGCCACGATAGCATCCCCGATCTGAGCTGTACCGAGGGCGCGGCTCCTGTCTGTAGCAATGTCTATTGTGCGCATTCCCTGATTGAGGACATTCTCCACTGCAGCTTCGAGACGGTCTGCTGCTTGCGGCAAATTCAGGCTGTGGCGCAGCATCATGGCAGCAGAAAGAATTTGGGCCAAGGGGTTAGCGACTCCTTTGCCAGCGATGTCCGGAGCCGAGCCACCCGCAGGTTCATACATTCCAAATTTACTTTCATTAAAACTACCAGAAGGCAACATCCCCATTGATCCGGTCAGCATGGCACATTCATCGGAAATGATGTCACCGAAAATATTTCCGGCTAACAAAACGTCGAAATCGTGGGGCCGCCGCAGAACTTGCATGGTAGCGTTGTCAATGTAAAGATGTTCGAGTTGTATATCAGGAAACTCCCTGGCCACTTCCATAACAACTTCTCGCCATAGCACCATGGTGGTCAACACGTTGGCCTTGTCGATAGAGGTGACTTTTTTCCGCCGCGCTTGAGCAAGGCGAAAAGCGGCGCGTGCGATCCTCTGGATCTCGCGTCGGCTATAAACCATTGTGTCAAAGGCTCGTTCATCCAACCCGCTTCCATTGCGGCCCTTAGGCTGACCGAAGTAGATGTCGCCTGTAAGCTCCCGCACGCACAGAAGGTCAAATCCATTCCCGACTATGTCAGGGCGTAAGGGGCTTGCTGCAGTAAGGGCTTTATAAACCTTGGCTGGTCGAAGATTGCAAAAAAGGTCAAAGTGCTTTCTTAGAGGTAGCAGCGCACCCCTTTCTGGCTGTTGCTCCGGAGGTAGGCTCTCCCACTTCGGTCCTCCCACAGAACCGAACAATATAGAGTCTGCCTCCTTGCAAATTTTCAATGTGCTTTGAGGGAGAGCCTGCCCATGTTTATCTATGGCGACTCCGCCCACATCCGCCAACTCATACTCCAAAGTGAAGCTGCAAACCGCCTGCAGAGCATCCAGAGCCTTTATTGCCTCAGCCATTACTTCTGGACCAATGCCGTCGCCCGGCAAGACTGCAATTTTTTTCACGAATGCCCTCCTTATCTATTTATTTATTCAGCTACCCGTTGCCTATCTTTAAGCGGTTGTTGCCCTACTACATGCTGCCTGCTTGTCTGACAGGATGTTGTCAACTTGACATATAAATAAATCTATGTCAAGAAAAAAATATTCCCAAGGAGGGACTTCTAATGGACACCGAACAAATAATTCAACGTCAAGTTCCACTATCAGAGCAAGTAACTGAATTTCTTATAAAAGACATTGAAACAGGAAAAATGAAGCCCGGTGCTGTGCTGCCCACTGAAACCGAACTTGCCATTCGCTTGGATGTGAGCCGCAGTGTGGTGCGCGAGGCCATCGCTCGGCTAAAACACGAAGGTATGATTGAAACTCAAAAAGGAGGACGCTCAAGAGTGGCTAGGGATCCCTCCGGCTTGGTTTTCCGACTCAACATGAAGGATCAGCAAGAAACTGATTTGGAAAAGCTATATGAACTGCGAGCGATAATTGAACCAGAAGCTGCAGCAATTGCTGCTGTAAGAGCTACCCCACAGCAACTTTTGGTAATAAAAAAACGACTTCATGAAATTAGACTTGCATTATCCGAGGGCAAAGACGGAACGGATGAGAGTCTATACTTTCATAGGGCCATACTCGATGCGAGTGGAAATCCTCATTTAACTCAATTCGTGGTTTGGGTCGATAAAAAGCTTTGGTCATTTACTCAAAGAAAGAACATGTATAAAAATGGTGAAATGCTTAATGGTGTTCATAATGAACATGAAGAAATAGTAAAGGCAATTGAAGAACGCAATCCAAAAAAGGCTCGAAAAATAGCTAGAAGACATGTAATCGAGGCTGCGAGACGGCACGATTTAGACATTAATATTCCGCAAACATGAAAAGAAAATCTAAGCTTGTTAGGGCCTTTGGAAAAATGCTCGCTTCGATAGTAGGCGCTGCGCAGTATCGTGCCTCAGACTAATCTT
>Ga0208980_10002716_pt1 | contig 10706 bp, 5 predicted proteins | sample WetSurMetagenome_3_FD_187993 | JGI IMG/M metagenome (GOLD analysis project Ga0208980, IMG submission 187993) | Wetland microbial communities from Twitchell Island in the Sacramento Delta, sample from surface sediment Aug2011 Site A1 Bulk (version 2) | ecosystem: Environmental > Aquatic > Marine...
GTAGGCACTTTTTATTTCTTTTGATGTGGCCTTATTATCAATCCCTAATATTTTATAATAGTCTAAGTAAGTCATATTTTTTTCACATTATGCGGGTCGGACTTTTTGGAACAAATACCTGGTAAATCTATATTATCAAAATTATAAAATATATCGGTCTCTTCATATCCGGGAAGCAATAAAGGAAATTACGTATATGGTTTACCAACCTTTAATATTACTTGAATTCAGCATGTGTTACTTTTAGATAAAAGTGTGAGAATGAGTATCGGAAAAAAAGAGCGACTGTGCTCGCTCTAATGATCAGGAAATTGACCTAAAATCTCGATTTATCGAACTATTAATCAGTTTGGTTGCAGTATTCTGTCTATTGTTTTGAAGGTGTCAACCATATTGGTTTGTAAACTTATTGTCAAAGAAGTATCAACTTTAACATTAGTAACTGTCAGCTTAGCATGAGAATGCTCCCTCTTATGTTCATCCCGTTTGATTGCAAAAATTAAGAGTCCCATAATAATTAACGGGTAAATCCAGAACAGATAATCCTTATGATTTCTATCTAATTTAAACGCCATTATTTTTGGAATTATCAATAATTTGTTTTAACACCCGAGTCGTTAATTTCTAATTCGAAGATCATCTATCTAACTTCCAAAATCAATAATGGTTGTCAATAAAATTGGCCGTCTGGTCAAATTTTAGTCAGTGTTCATCAATAAAATCTAAAAATCGAATAAACTGGGGCCCAAAAACAATCCGGATATTTCTTAAGGCAATCTTACAAGCTAAATATGGTCAATAATACCGGCTTTTACACTATATTGGCATTACAAATTCGGTTTAATCCCGGTTAAATGAAAATAGACAGAATTATAAGGCATACTTTAATACTTGTTCTGTTTTTGATAGTGATTTTCTCATGCAAAAGTCAGGACAGTGTGATAACCGACACTGTTTTTTGCACCCATAAAGTGGTCCTTGATGAGAAAGGCAAACTCATTGCATGGTACACCCCCAAGGAAAATGCTTATGATCATTTTCTCCGTCTTCGATGGGACTTCATTAAAAACCGGGTGCCTTTATCGCCGGATCCTGATCCCAGATCGAGATATCCTCAATATTATTTTTACTGTGCGTTCAGGGTCAGGAACGATTCTCTTATACCCGATACCTGGATGAATGATATTGGTGAAAAAATTCCTAACTGGTTTGAAAACGCCAGGCTATATTATGAGTATAGCGGAGATTCTGATGTTATGAAAATAATGAAAGATCTTATCGATTATACTCTCGAACACGGAACCAGTTCAAAAGAATTTGCCTGGCCAGGATTCCCATATACCACTACCAATGCAGGAGATACTTTGTTTCGCGGATTTTCAAATCACCATACTCTGGTATTGAATGAAATACAGGTCGACCACGCGGGTGAAATGGGTTTGACCTACTTCAGAATGTACCAGTTTACAGGAGAGAAAAAATACCTCGATGCCGCCATTAACGTTGCTGATGTGCTTGCAAAGAAGGTAAAAACAGGAACATCAACAGAATCTGTATGGCCCTATCGTGTTGTGATGTCTGACGGTAAAATTACTGCCCCTTACGGAGCCAACTGGACCGGATGCTATATGCTGCTGGTGAACCTTATCAGGGCTAACCTGGGGAATGTGGAAGCATACCGGATTACGAGTGATAAAGTCAGGGATTTCATGCTAGAACACCCAATGAAAACCGGATACTGGACCGACGGTCATAGTGATACCGATGTAAGAAGTAATACCTACAAGAGTAATCTCAGTGCCAGCAATATGACACTTTGCCTGTTCGATTATCCTGAACTTGACTCCGAGTGGAAATCGGATATCCCGAAATTAATTAAGTGGACAGAAGATAATTTTATTTTCCGCTCTGCACTGGGCGAACCATCAGTGATGTGGGGAGCAAATATTGTCGGTGAACAGGATACCTTTCTGGTCAAAATGGATTACCAGACAGCCAGGTACGCTGCCGAATGTGCACGATGGTATGCAGTTTCAGGTGATGAATCCTTCAGAGAGAAAGCTTATCGTTCCTTGAATTGGGTCACATATTGCAGCGATTCCACCGGATTGGCTTTTGAAAGTCCTGTAAGCAAGGGCATCTCAAGCTGGTGGTCAGATTGTTACGGTGAATGCCCAAGGATGTTTTATCAGGCTTTTGCGGGTGTGCCCGAATGGGCTCCTCCGCGCGAAGACCATATATTGTACTCAGAAGGTGTACTGAGAAGTGTTCAATATGCTGAAAAACAGGTAAAATACACTGCTATCGCTGAGAATGGTGTTGAGTACCTAAGGTTATCCTTCAAGCCTGAAAGGATAACCATAAACGGAAAAGAGATCCCGGTAAGCAGGGACCTTATTCCGGATGCATTCTTACTTAAAAACCTTGGCAGTGGTGATTATTCTCTGACTATTAAACACAGTAAACCATGCGATATTCTGATATCAGGTTTCTGACAGGAAGCCTCGTAATAAGTATAATTGGAGTTATAATTCCCCTGAATGTTCCTGCTCAACCTGCAGAAATCAAGATTGAAATTGATGGTGCGACCAGGTATCAGACCGTGGATGGATTTGGTGTTAACATCAATCCAGCATGGTGGAACAATGGTGAGTATATGGATGCAAAAGTGGTGCAGCCGGCAATTGACTTGCTTATTGATTCACTTGGAGCCACCATTTTCAGGGTTGTGATAGAGGAGATTGATTGGGAAGAAGTCAATGATGATAATGATCCGGACAACTTTAACTGGACCTATTACAACAGGATCTTCTCAAATGCCAGGTTCCAGGGCGTATGGGAAACAATACGCTATTTGAATAAAAGAGGTATCACGGATGGCTTGATTATCAGTTTTATGGGCGCGCCGCCCGCTTCAGGACCACTGTCTGTTCCTAACCCTCAAAAAAGCTGGATGGGAAGTACAGATCATACTATTGCTGCTAATATGGAAGATGAGCTGGCAGAGTCGATTGCCGCCCTGCTATATTATATGAGGTTTACAGCCGGGATTCAATTTAACCTTGTGTCTCCAATGAATGAAACTGATATAATGGCAATGACTAAAAATACCAGTCATCCTGATGGAATAGTGGAAGGTCCTAATATGCCGGACGCGATCCAGTATGTGCGTGCGGTGAGGAAACTTGCCGAAAAACTTGATAATATTGGTATGGGCGATATAAGATTTGTCACACCTGATGCAGGATCAGAACGCTTTTTTGACAATTGCCTGGACGAAATGGTAAAGGACCCATATCTTATGAGCAAGCTGGAATACTGGGGGGTACATCAGTATGGCAACGATGCAGGAAATTATTACAATAAAATCTACAGGTCTGCATATCCGACCAGGCCTTTCTGGGTAACCGAAACAGCAGGTATAAGGAATATGCTTGGCCAGCTAGATGATAATGCCAGGGCTTATATTTTCTGGGATGGATTTGACTGCGTTTACCAGCATGGCATCAGGAATGGCTATGGCAGCGTCCCCCCGAACGACTGGGTCTTTTGGCTAGCTGGTGAAGAAGGCAAACCGCTGATCGAATATATTGCAGCGAACCAAAGCTGGCTTCCAAGGAAGCAGTTTTATGAACATGCCCAATTGATGAAGTTTGTCAGGCCTGGCTCCGTGCGTATTGGTACAACAGGACAAGACACCAGCCTCTCAGTTTATTCTTATCTTAACCCTGACGGGAATATGGTTATATCAGGTAGAAATAATACCAGCCGGACTCTTGTTGTCAACGGTATTCTTTCCAACCTTCCGACTCTGAAAAACATGAAATTGATTTATACTAATTCCACAGCTAGTTTAATTAAGGGGGATGAAATTAATGTATCAGGAATAAGTTTCAAGGCTTCCATCCCTGCAGAATCGGTTTTTACAATATCTGGGAGAATGGATTTATTATCTAAATCATTGGATGTAATGAAGCCTGAACCATCGGACTGGTATGCCGGAGATATTCATATTCACCGCAATTGCGGGGATGTAACATCAATAATATCAGAAACGGAACTGACTGCGATGATGGATCCCAATAACCTGGATGTTATTTCGGTATTGGCCGATATGGGCAATGGAGAAGTAAAGGATAGCAGGAGCGATCTGCCCAAAGTTAATGGTGCAGATGCCACATATTCAGAACCTGGAAGGATTGTACACTGGGATGCAGAGTGGCATTTTGATCCTGCAGGTGTTACCTTTGAAAACAAAGCCCTGGGAGGTCACATTGTTCTTCTTGGCCTCAATGAGGCACATCAGATATGGGATGAATCAGCGTATAAAATTCTTGAATGGGGAAAATCGCAGGATGCAATCATGGGACTTTGCCATATGCAATATTTGAATGATACTATCCAGAATGATTTAACGTGTTGCATACCTGTTGATTACCCGGTCGAGGCAGCTCTTGGGACGATTGATTTTCTTGCTGAAGATGTGTGGCTAAATGATGCAGCTATAAATGCATACTACAGACTTTTAAACTGCGGATTCAGGCTCGGGTGGGCTGCAGGAACTGATTTCCCCTGCAACGATAGCAGACCTTTCGGTTCATTGCTTACTTATGTCCAGGTAAAAGATCAGCCAATTACCTACAGAAAATGGATTGAAGGAATCAAAAACGGAAGAACAGTTGTAACAACAAACGGACATGTCGAATTCATTGATCTGAAAATAAACGGAGTATATGATCCGGGTGATGAGATAAAACTGAAGGGTAAGAAAATTGTTGAAATTGATGTTAGCTGGAATTCGGTTAAAACTTTAACCGGACGAATCGAGGTTGTTTGCAACGGAAAGGTCATTGGAAAACTGGAGGGAATGGCCAGGCCAGGAGAACCGGTCCATATGAAAACCCGGCTTAAAGTGAGTGAGAGCAGCTGGATCTGTGCCCGCAGAATGGATGAAACGGGTCATCAGTCCCACACAGCTCCTGTTTATATTACAGTAAAAAACTTACCTGTTAGGGCAAGTGCTGAAGATGCCAGATATTTTGTGAAATGGATTGATAATATTCTGGTCAACATTGCTCCGGGAGGAGCCTGGAATAAATATTTTACCAGAGACCTGGATGCAGTTCAAAAGAGATATTTAAAAGCACGCGATATCTATGAGAAAATTACGACTGAAGCTTCAAAAAACCGATGAGACACAAATCTTTTCCTTCCGTAATCTTTCTTCCCTTCATTATTCTGTTTTTTTCATTCACGCGTTGTTTAAAGGAAAAACCTGACCTGCCGATATTACTTCTGACCAGCCACGATAATTTTGGGAGCTATACCGGTGAAATAATGAAAGCTGAAGGTTTCAATGAATTTGTTGCAGATTCACTGGGTAGCAAAAAAATAAATAAATCATTCCTTGCTCAATTTGACCAGATAATTCTTACAGAACAAGTAAATGATTCGCAAATATGGAGAATGTTCATGAGATATGTCCGGGGAGGAGGTAATCTTATAGCTTTTCAGCCTGATCAGGCTTCAGCAAACCTTTTTGGCATTGAAAAGATACCCGGAAATATCAGCAGACCCTATATTGCAATTGATACTTCGTCCGCCGAAGGAAAATCTCTCACCAGTAAAAGAATTCAGATTCATGGAAATGTGGAGAGATATCTTCTCAAAAACGGAAAAGCAATTGCCTGGTTCTGCCGTAAATCAGATTCAGAACATGAATTTCCAGCCGTAGTGACCAGCAATTATGGAAAAGGTCGGACGGCAGCATTCCTTTATAACCTTCCCGGAAATATTGTATATACCAGGCAGGGCAATCCCGAATTTGCAGGAATTGAAAAAGACAGCATTCCCGGATTAAGAGCGATGGATTTGTTCACTGACGGATGGGTTGATACTTCGAACAATGTAATTAATCAGGCTGATGAGCAAATGACCTTGCTTTCTCATTGTATCGAACGCATGAGCGGAAATGCAAAGCCTTTGCCCCGCTTATGGTATTTCCCTGATACACTGAAATGCCTTGTGACACTTACCAATGATGGGGAATTTAATGATGAAAAAGATTTTGAGTCACAATTCAGAGATATAGATTCAATGGGAGCGAAGATGTCCCTTTATGTTATGGAGACAAACAAGGTAACAAGGCAATGGACTGAAAGATGGATAGCAAGAGATTTTGAAATTTCGGGGCATCCCGATGATACCAGAGAGGCGGCCGGTCCTGTTTGGAGCAACATGGACAAGGTGCTGTCAGACAAAATGAAAGAAATTTATGACCTATATGGAGTACCAATGTCAACAGTTGTGAATCACTGGTTTGTATGGTGCGGAAACAATGCATCAGGAGATCGTGAATTTGCTGCTCAGGCTGAGATTGAGGCAAGGCATGGCTTATCTATGGATGTCAATTATGCACACTATGATAATAATTCAGGTCAAGGTCATTTCCTTGGTCCGAATGGAAGTCGCCAGGGAAATTTTACAGGAAGCGGATTTCCTATGAGATTTGCAGGTAGTTCAGGTAAAATAATAGATATTTATCAGCACCTTAATAATGTCTACGACCAGCAATACACTGAGAATAATGACCCGGTAGGGTTTTACAACTGCTTCAGAGGCTTAATGGACAGGAGTCTGAATCAGGAAGTATATTCATTTATAAGCGTCAAATCGCACAATGATGAGTACTATTCTTCCAGAGAGCCACTGATGAAAATGTTAACTTATGCCAACAGTAAAGGCATTCCTGTCTGGACAGTGTCACAATTAGCCGGATTTGTAAAAATGCGGGATGACGCTAGATTTACAGACATATCCTGGTCATCAGATAAACTCTCCTTCATCCTTCATTCTTCTCTGAGCCATAGCAGTGGTCTGACGATAATGGTACCACTGAATCACGGGAATAACAGAATCAAAAGTATCGAATGTAACGGTGAAGAAATCAAGTACATAGAAAGATCAGTAAAAGGATATAACTATGCCTTTGTGACTGTAAAGCCAGGAACAGAATATTCCTTTGTAACTGATTATGGTCTCTGACTGGAGAAGCCAGTGGCTCTGACCACTTTACGCCGGAACAAATTGGCCCTCCCTGGCCTCAATTAAGTATTTGTTGTCATAATTCTTTTAGCACATCATTAAGAGGACTTTAACCTTATTTATAAATAAAAGGATATTCCTGAAAGCAGCAGAAACATATAGCAAGCGTCTTTATTAAAATAGATTTCAAATCTTCAATAATATCAATGGGAAGAGGAATTGATATGGTATAAAAGTGCCAGGTCCCTGACGACTGGCCAAAAAATTATGGCGGATAATTGAACTCCAAAGCCAGGAGAAAGAAAGGAAACACAGATAATTCGGCAATAGTATATAAATGAATGAAGGTCCTTATTAAAACGATCATCAGGAATTTCACACGGAACCCTGCAACAAATCTAATCAACCTGCTGGGCTTATCCATTAGCATGACCTTAGTTATCATACTCTCAATATATTGCTACAGGGAACTCTGTACCGACTACTTTCATACAAAAGGAGAACGGGTCTATTTATACGGATTATCAGAAGGCAGGATTTATACTCCTGGGATACTTAAGGAGAACATTGACTTGAAAATCCCTGACGCAGTCTCAACGGTAAGGATTAGCGGAACCTGGGAAGCTCCTGTATTCCATGTTGATAATAAGGAACCTTTAATGTCCGATCTGATATTTGCTGATGAAGATTTTTTTAAACTTTTTACATACAGGTTTATTGAAGGTAATCCTGAGACTGCACTAAAGGACCCTATGGCGGTTGTAATAACAAATACATTGGCGAACAAATTATTCGGCAGCGAAGAAGCTTTGGGTAAGAACATTCTTCTCAACAATAGCAGTAACCTGACTGTAAGTGCAGTAATTCAAGAATCAAGGAACAACTCCTGTCTTTCCTTCAGTGCAATTGCGTCTATTGCAACAAGAAAAATTGTCCAGTATGAGCCCGGTGAATACACAGAATGGGGATGGCGTGATTTCCAGACTTTTATCCTCCTGAATGAAGGTGCTAATCCTGATGAGACAGGTAAAAAAATTCTTGCTCTTTTCCCCGAGGATAATAAGGAGGATTTTAAAGATGGAGGCTTAACTCCATTAAAAAAAATCTACTTTTCAAAATTTAATCTTTACGGAAGCAATTATCTTATCTCGGGCGATAAGAAGAAAGTGCAGATTTTGGTCCTTGTAGCTGTTCTGGTTCTGATAATTGCCCTGATTAATTACATAAACATTTCATCATCCCAATGGCAGGGAAAAATAAAACAAACAGGAATCAGGAAAATTTTTGGGACCAGGCGAACACAAATATTCCTCGATATACTAGGTGAATCATTCATATTCTTTCTGGCAGCACTTGGAATTTCAGTAGTAATTGTAAACATTATAACCCCATTAATACACACTTACTCGGGGATTAAATATAACCAGGAATTAACATATTCTCCGGGATTTATTATTCTCTCACTTTTAGTTATTGTTGTTTTGAGTGTCATTTTCAGCATTGTTCCTGCATTGAGAATCTCTTCATCCAGAGCAGTTGACAATTTGAAAAGTACGGTAAGTTCTTTCAAAACCGATTTTTCATTCAACAGTGTCTTTGTAACAATTCAATTTATAATTGCAATTGTTCTTATTGCGTTTACATTGCTCATTCAGAAGCAGGTTCGATTCGGGAGCAGAAATCTTGGATTTAACCAGAAGAATATCATTGGAATAAATATGACAGAGCAACTTAAACAGAAGAAGGATGTCCTCAAAAACCTTTTCATGGGAATGCCTGAAATAAGTGAAGTTACATTTACTCAATATTATCCTGGTAAGGATATTTCACAATGGGGAGCTCAACTTGACGTGGCTGGAGATAAAAAACAAGTGAATTTTTTTACGTTTAGTGCTGATGCAACAGCGCTTAAAATGATGAAATTAAAGTTAGTTCTTGGTCGTTTTTATAATGAGGAGCTTTCTTCAGATAAAGGGAAAGTTGTGGTTAATGAAACATTCCTTAGGGACCATAACCTTGTTAATCCGATCGGAAATAGTATTAGCATGGGTAAGCGCAACTTCGAGATTATCGGCGTTGTAAAAGACTTCCATTTCCAGCCTCTAACCCAGCCCATTTCCTCCCTTGTAATAAGAAATGACTCCTTTGCTTCTGTTTGTCTGGTTAGTATTCAAAATAGTACTTACAAATCATTTTATAATACTTTTAACAAAATTAAAGAAACGGCTTCCGGTCTGTCACCTTCATTCCCGGTTAGTGTCAGTTTTTTTGATGATGCAATACAGGAAATGTATAAATCGGAGTCCCGTTTCCACTGGATCTTCTCTTTAATGGCCGGATGTGCTATTTTGATCTGTTGCCTGGGTATTCTGGCCATGTCACTTTTCGTCTGCCAACGCCGGGTGAAAGAAATAGGGATCCGCAAGGTAAACGGAGCAAAGATTTCAGAAATATTGGTGATGCTCAATAAGGATTTTGTAAAATGGGTTGTTATTGCCCTTGTAATTTCTGCACCGGTTGCCAGTTATGTAATGAATAAATGGTTACATAACTTTGCTTACAAAACAGAATTAAGCTTGTGGATCTTTATTCTGACAGGTTTATTGGTGCTGGGAATTGCTTTGCTTACGGTGAGCTGGCAAAGCTGGCATGCAGCAACAAGAAATCCGGTCGAAGCTTTAAGATATGAGTAACGTTGCCAGTACTCACTCCATTATCGACATGACCTTCAGCGGCAGGTGATTAGATTAACCTGACTGCCTTGCCGGAAGTTATTTAGCAACCTTGACACACATTAAACGTGTCTGATCGCGTATCAGGAGCTTGCCGCCAGCAAGCGCCATAGGTCCCCAGTTTTGAGTCGATCCTCCGACTCTCGAAGCCATCTGATCATCGCCTGAAATTCCGCCTTCTTTGAGCACTTCTGCCGATGCAAGAGGTTTGAATCCCGATGGGGAAGGCTCAATAAGATACAATTTCGTTCTGCCGTCGGTAGCCAGAATAAGTCCGTCGGCAAGGATCATGCTGCCCTTATCGAAGAGAGGATCTCGCATTGTTTTCCACATGACTTTGCCATCCATGTCCATGCATGCCAGACCGTCACGTTTACTATTTGTAGTGAACTGAGCGTAGAAGTAACCATTATATAAAATGGGCGGCTTGGTATGATCTCCGAAATCGTTATGCTTGAAAAGTTCTGTAACGCCATAACTGCCATCAGCCTTTTTTTCGATTTTTATCATAACAACTCCGTGTTCATACCCGCCTGCAACAAGCACCTTATTATTGCCTGCATCAACGGCACTTGGGACTGAAATATGACATAGCCAGTCATTGTATTCCCAGAGGATTTTTCCTGAAAGGGGTTCCATTCCGACAATCCTGCCAGGTGTCTGGGGCAAATCACGATGTGCGACGGGATTAGTAGAAGAAATAACTATTACAACATGGTCTTTACCATCTATTTTTACAACTGATGGACTTGAATATGATTCATTTCCGAGATATGGTGTTTTCCATACCATCTTACCTGTGAGCTTATTATAGGCAACCACACCGGCTTCCGGAGCCTGGGCTGAAACAATGACAAGATCACCATAGATGAGAGGACATTGTGTAATTGCCCAGACAGGGAGTTTGGTGCCACCAAAATCAGTCCAGAT
>Ga0208980_10002717_pt1 | contig 10704 bp, 6 predicted proteins | sample WetSurMetagenome_3_FD_187993 | JGI IMG/M metagenome (GOLD analysis project Ga0208980, IMG submission 187993) | Wetland microbial communities from Twitchell Island in the Sacramento Delta, sample from surface sediment Aug2011 Site A1 Bulk (version 2) | ecosystem: Environmental > Aquatic > Marine...
CGGAGATTCTGCTCAGCTTATGTTCCTGGGACCCGTGACCGGCAACAATCAGTCCTGCACCGATTTGCTCCGCGGCCCGCACAATGGCTGAATGCTCCGTCCCATGTCCGATCATGAGTTCACAGTTGCCAACCGCAGGATTGATAAAAGCACCGACGTGCGCCACCAACATGGCGCGAGCCGTCGCCTCAATTTCGGCGAAGTCGACGGGGTTTTCAAGCTGGAATGGTGCAAACAAGGGCCGGATTGACGTCATGTCGTGCAGGATATGGCAGACATACAACTTCACCTGGTAATGTCTTGCCAAATCCACGGACTGCCGAATTACTTCCGTTGCCGTCTCATCGAGACGTACTGCTGCCAAAATGGGTTGGGTCACTCGAAACATCTCAGGTCTCCTTTCTTCCCTACCTTCGGGTGTCGAGGCTTGGATTGGCCCTATCTATGATCCAATTGTGCTGTCCTTGCTTTGGGCGAATTCGGGGGGTGTTGATACCTGCTCGTGTATTGGCCGCGCAAGAGAATCAGCGTTTTCAGGCACCATCCTGCTTAATATCGAAATACGGCAGCCAAAGGTGCCGGATCAGGCATTTCATCCGGTTTTACCGCATATACGGCTCCACCATTCAAGAGCGTGCGGACGGCAGCGAAATCGAGGAGATCTTCATCCCCTGGCCTTTGTTCCTCATGGATATCAATTGCACCCGGGTCAAATGTACCCCATCGTTGAATCCCCACGGCAGTGAACAATTCCCCGACCCGTCCTTCATGCGCAGCCAGCGCAATGGTTTTTACATCCCTGGAAGTGTTCCCGCTGCCGGCCAGTTGTCTGTATCGTGAAAATGCATCCTGTCGTGCTTTGAGAAGGAAGGGTTCCACAATGATCCAGGCTTCTTTCTGCAATACCGCTGGGTTCAGACCTTCGGGATTTCCCGGAATACCCTGGGCCAGAAGCTGTGGATAGCTATTCGCGTCACGGTAAATGGGGAATAGGTAATCCACCCCAGCCAGTAGAAGCGGAGCATTCTCCTCCTTCAGGATCTTCTGCAATCCTCGATCGATTTGCTGAAAGAATCGAAGGACAATATTCTTGTCTTCGTCCTTTCCCGCCCCATGGCCATGGAAAATAGCCGTTCGTTCTCCCCTTCCGCCGTGTGTTGTAGTATGGGATTGAAGCTGCTTCTCCGGCTCATGGTATTTGATCGCTTCGTCCAGGCTTCCGGGAATGTTTTTGAGTTCAACTTCGGTAATGCTGTGGCGGGAGCATTGAAATAGTTTTACCTGATTCCGGCTCAGGGTAAGGATGTAAAATTTGCCGTCGTCCTCGAAAAAGCGAAGGAGGGGATTGATGTGAAATCGATCCGTGAGGATCATCAATTCCTCAAAAGAGGCAGGGAGGCGGTAATAGCGGAAAAATTCCGAAGCCATGAATACCGCAAGTCCATCGCTCTGGTACTGCCAAAATAGGAGATCCTTGACGAGGGCCCTTCCACGGGCAGATATGGCTTTCGCTTTCGAATCGCTGAAACCTGTAGCCACAAGCTGCTGTTCCATCCTTTTCAGGAGGTTTTTGAAACGAATCGGATCTTGTTTTGCCTCCTGGGGAGTGCGGTGTGTAGGCATGTAAATCGATATACACGAAAAATCTCTTGTCTCCAGAAGAGTTTTGAGATCACTCTTAGTTATGATGTCCATAGGTGATAGTTCCCCCCTCCGGTGCAAATCCTTACCCTGTCATTATCATGGTTATCTTTGTGTGGGGCCATCCCGTGATGAAGTGATTCCACGCAAAAAATGGCACCAGACCAATGCGCCAATCGGCCAATAGCATGGATCGGAAGGTTATGGAAGACTGTAGGAACAGGAGGGATCTGCGCGCATTAAGGCTTTCTTTGTCGATTCGGGTCATTTTCGCGCACAGGCTTTTGTTTCACCGTGGCAGTAACACGATTCGGCTCCATTTTCTCAAGCACCAAATTTTCGGGGAAAGATACATCGGAGTTAGAGATGCTGATGGTATTGATCCCGTTCTTGAACATCCATGATTTCAGCTCCAATTTGATTTCCTTTGGATCGCTGAAATAAAAGGTTTTGCGCTGGCCGGACAAAGTGACGGCCACCGTTGAGGGTTCCAAGTCAGTCAAAAGAAGGTTGTCGGGGAGTTCCCCATGATCCACCGGAATTGTATATGTTTGGTAGATAATCTTGGATTCATGCACCAGAACAAACCACAGCGACAGGGCCAGAGTTGCCGCCATGACTTTCTCTTTGGAATTTTTCCTCAGCAGGTTCGACCATGATTTCATCTCATGGTTTGCGTGGATTTCACTGTAAAAAGAATGGATGATTCCTGCCAGTTTTGCCTCGTCCTCAACTTGCTGGATGTCTCCAAATCGAGCGATTGAAATAGTGCCCCGCTCCTCCGAAACCACGAGACACAAAGCATCGCCAAATTCCGTCAATCCCAATGCAGCTGCATGGCGCGTTCCCATGTGGGAAAGTTTTTTATAATTCTTGGACAGGGGCAGCCAGCAGGCAAAGGAATCAATCCGGTCTCCCTCGATCACAACGGCTCCGTCGTGCCCCTGAGAATGAGGATCAAAGATACTCTTGAGTATCTTTTCGCTTGCCAGACCACGCAGCAATTCGCCCCCTTCGATGTGGCGAACAAGAAGATCCTTGCCGCGCAGGACAATAAGTGCTCCGATCCTATCCCGCGCAAGGTCGCTAAGCGTCCGCACCAGCATTTCCACGTGATGCTGCGACCTTGAAAGGTTCCTTCTTCTTACGAGAAGGTCCCGGGATTCCAGGCTCCAGTGGGCTACCCGTTCAAAGAAGTATCGGAGCTCCTCCTGAAAAATAACCACGAGTGCCACAAGAATGATGGCAAAGAATCCTTGCAGTACTGCAGCCGTCAGAAAAAGATTAAACTGACGTGCTATCAGGTATACGACCGCCACCATCAGAATGCCGATCAAAATGCCTGCCGCTCTTTTGGTTCTCTTCATCCAAATAAGGATGCTGTAAATCAAGAGCGCCATGATGGTGATGTCAATAAAACCTGCGACTCCTATCTCTCTTAGCCATGCTGTGATGATCGTCACTGCTTATCCCTGCGCAAGTTATTGCAACTGGAAGCCTTGGGGTTCGAGAGCTCCGCCCGCCTATCACAACCCCCAATAACCACCTTTATGCTAAATCTATGAGACCACCCTTCTCAATCCAGCCTTGGGAGTATGCCTTAAACTAAAACAGGGTATGTCAACCCTTCCTTATGCTGGATCATGCTTCACTCAATGGATCAGTTTTCAGGCTAAAGTTAAAACTCGGGTAATCAATGCGGCTGTGATAGAAGCTTGCGAGGGTTTCGAGAAAACTGAAAGTAATGCGCTCGATTTCGGAAAGCGTGAGATCGCATTCGGCAAGCTGCCCATCCTCCATTGTAGTCGCAGTGATCTTTTGAATCACAACCAAGAGCCTTTCCGGCGAATGATCCTGCAGAGTTCTTGCCGCGGCTTCAATGCCGTCGGCCAGCATGACAATAGCCGCCTCTTTTGTCTGCGGCTTAGGTCCAAGGTGGCGATAATCATCCTTACAAATCTTGGCGCTGTCCCCTGCTGCCTGCTGGATCGCTTTATCGTAGAAATAGCTCAGCAGTTTGGTGCCATGGTGCTGCGGGATGATATCGATAATGGCAGGCGGGAGTCGCGCTTCGCGACTCAATTGGATACCTTCACTCACGTGTGCCCTGATGAGCCGCACGCTCTCCAGAGTATCCAAGGAATCGTGCAGATTCTCGCCTTCTCCCTTGTTTTCTATAAAGTACTCTGGGTGCCTCATCTTGCCGATGTCATGGTAGAGACAGGCCACGCGAAGAAACAGCGCATTCAACCCGATGGCGTTTGCCGCACCCTGAGCGAGGGTTCCCACGGCGATGCTATGGTTATAAGTGCCCGGAGCTCGAACCATAAGCTCCCGAAGGAGTGGCAGGTTGAGATTGCCGAGTTCCGAAAGCCGGACTTCCGTAGTGACCAGAAACAAACGCTCGCACAGCGGAAGCGCGAAGCTCAGCAAGCTGGCAATAATCGGCCCGGACAGGGCCGCCATGCCGATACCAAAGGAGGTGGTTGCAAAATCCAGCGGCGTTCCTTTCGCAAATTGCACAGCGATGAATAACCCGGCAGCCGCCGCGCTGAGTTTAAAGCCGGCGCCCACAATCGCCATTCGCTGCCTGACGCTGTGGATTGACAAAATTCCTATCAAGTTGATGGCAATGATGTAAAGAAAATCCTGGAATCCGCTGCCTGCGATCTGAGCAGCCAATGGACAATAAAAAATCAGAAATAGCTGGGCCGCGCGGTTTCCTGCCAGCAGGGCTATGAGCATCGACCCGAATGCAAATGGCAATATCGGGAAGAAGAGCCTGACATCATTAAACGGATTCGTAACAAAGTTGCGGCTCAAAGATTCGCAGACAAACCAGAAAACCTTCAGCAGGCCTACATTGACTACGAGAGTTCCAAAAGAGAAAGCGATTAGTTTGGCCAGGTTCCATTGCCGGATTTGTGCCGAGCGAAGGAGTAATCCCAGGATGGTCAGAAGAACAAGCAACACGAGAGTCGTCCCGACGAATTGCGGGATGGATCGGAGATTAGGGGTGAAATTTCGCACGGCATTGATCTGTGTCAACCGATCCGCGCTGATTTCATCCCCCCGACGTACGATGATTTTCCCCCTTTTGAGTTGACGCAGAACCGGATCGACCGTGGCGGCGGCCTCAGATTTTCGAACCTCCGTTCCCTCAAGATCAAACTCCAGCTTGGCTGTCAGCAATCCGCCCAGCCATTCAGAGGCCATTCGCCGAATTTGGGCTGAAGCCTTCAGGCCGATGTCTATGGATTCCCGCAGCTTCTGCCGTGCATGTGTGAGATCCAATATTTGCCGAACCGGAAGGACCTGCGTTGCCATGCTGGGATAGGAAACCGCTTCAATGCTGCCGGCCGTGCCGATCAGATTCCGATCGTCCTCAACAAACCACAAAGCCTGAGTCTGCTTCAGCGCAGACACCAACTGGTCTTCAATGTCACGGCGAAAGTGTTCCCGGACAAAAAAACTCAGCAACTCAGTGTCGATCTCCGGGGCAATGAGCCTTATCTGGTCCCGTATTGAGGTCTGTAGTGCTGAGGGCAACTTGCGAAAGGAGAGATTACCGCTGCTCTCATTGTTCGATTCCAATGCTTGACGGCATGCGGAAAAAACCTCAGAGACACGCGACACCAAAGCGGCCTGGCCTGATGGATAATAGCGGTAAACGGGCGGCACGGCATCCCGAGCCGCAACTCTTCGGGCTTTGGTTGCCTGCTCATCCATGATCAAAATATCCGATGGCACCAACACGTCCGCCCTTGCAATATCCCCTTCTGAATAATCCGGGATGCGGATGCGGCTGTATCCCGAAAGAAGTAAGCTGAGGGCTGCAGAGACAACGAAAGCCCAAACAAAGAAGATGGCGTAGCCCCTGTAGGATTTTGGGGTCTTGGGTTTACTGCGCCGATATTTCCCAATTAGCTGCATTAACCTCAATGTCATCCCCCACGAAATTTCACGCCCTGTAGAGCAATCAGATTCGGAGTCCCACCTGCTACCAATCGATATCGCCGCAAGGTCCTGCCCTTTCACTTTCGCTGGCTCGAGAAAAACTGCCGGCGATAGAAAGGAAATATGCCGCTGCTGACATGACGTACATCCTCAATAGTATAAAAAGCCTTTGGATTAAATGTTAGTATATCTTCAGCAATATGCTTGGCATCCATGCGGCGGATAACCATCAATAGGATGTTTACTTTGCCACGTACGCCCAGGGCTTCCATATTTGTGACTCCGAAATTCTCTTTGCTGAGGTGTTCAATAAGCGAAGAAGGATCACCTTGGACGATGACTCTTAGCAGGACGATGCCGACAGCCAGTTTTTCCTCGACCAACAGGCCGACGTAGTTTCCCATGGCAAAACCGCTGGCATAAGCCAGGTAACAGCTGACGCTTGTCAGGTTGCGCATCACTTGTCCGATGGCCAGCAGCCAGATGAGCACTTCGAAAAAGCCGACCATCGGGGCCAATAGCTTTTTGCCTTTCGAAGTGAAGATAATCCGAATGGTCTGGAGGCTGACATCACAGATCCTGGCCAGAAAAATAAGCAACGGAAGAATCGCCCAGGTGAATATGCTGGAATCGAATAGGGTAGCGAACGCCATCCGTACCTCCCAGCCCGCATTGTAATCATTCGTCTCAATGAGGCTTGAAATCCCAATTCAAGGAAATAGCCGGAAAAGGGTTGCCCATGTGTTGTGCCACGGGCTTTGTCCTTCCCATCCAGCCCAAGTCCTCTAAATCGCCGAAGTGATCACGAAAAATCCGGTAATACATCAATTCTTCTTTTGATGCTACAGTCCATCCATTCGGCAGCCTCTGCTCGCGCCGGAAATCCGCATCGGTGATCCGTTGCTCCGCATACTCAGCAAGCTTTTCGCCGACACCGGCGCCTTCCCAGAATTTGGCTTTCGGACGACTTGTGATTTGAGGCGGCAGCAGTTCCCGGATCGCCAGGCGCACAATCCACTTCTCGGTGCCGTTCCTTATTTTGTACTCTGCGGGAATCCTCAAAGCAAATTGAACAATGGTGGGATCTAGAAAACTAACCAGTGGCGTAAGGCCATGCGCCGAGGCGCAGCGGTCGACGCGCTGGAGCGCTGTATTGTGCAGGCGGTTTGTTATATCAATCAATTCGCCTTCCAGTTCCATTTTCGGCAGCCACTTCAGATATGCGTAACCTGCAAATAGCTCATCGCCCCCTTCTCCCGAAAAAACCTCCGATACATAATCTCGCGCTGCCCGCCCGGCAAGGAAATTGGTCAGGCTCGAACGAACGAGCAGTGCATCGAAGGATTCCAGATGGTAAATGACCTCAGGGAGAACTCGCAGCAAATCTTGTGTGGAAACAACGGTTTCGTGATGTACGGCTTTCACGAAATCCGCCACGCTCCTCGCTGCTTCGAGATCCGGGGCGCCGGCAAGCCCGGCAACAAAAGTATGGAGCGTTTTTACATGGGGCCGCGCCAGGGCAACGATGCTGCTCGAATCAATTCCACCGGAGAGCCAGGCTCCCACGGTATCTTGCGATGCCGACTGCCTGATAATCCTGTCCAACCGCTTGCGCAGCTTATTTGAGAGCACATCGAGTGAATCGTCGGAAGGCGGCCCCGGCTCAAGGCGGAAGTAGTTCTGGCTCGTTTGCCCGTCAAAGATCGTCCCTGGCAAGAGCTCATTCACGGTACGGGTCAATTTCAGCAGGGCTTTCACCTCCGATGCAAAGCAGAGATGGCCGCCGGCAGTAAAACCATAATACAGCGGGGTAATACCCAATCGATCTCGCTGCAGCAAGAGTTTACCCTGATCTATATAGACACGGGAAGGCACTTTTCCAGCTGTCACATTCTGCACTGGGCCCCTGTTGAAGATGAGTTGATCCTTTTTCTGCGATGCATCGTGAATCATACCCAATGTGCAAGCTTCATCTTCGATCACCTCGCATAGCCCATTGGCTCTGTGACGCAGCGCATCGAGCATGCCCAGCACGGCCTCTCGATGGCCCTTCCCTGAAATACCGGCGATTGCAGCCATTTCACCCCATCCTCCGTTCAATGTAGCTTGATCCCTCCGCGCCCCTAATCTCGTGCATGCGGGCGGCGGCCGTTATCGGATTCCCGTCACGATCCACAACCTTCACCCCTCCTTGTACCATTCTGGTTTGCCAGGCCAGCGTCTTGCGGAACTCGTCTTTGCACTCCCAGAGATAAGGAACAGGCAAATACCCATCCGCAAATATCCTATAAAGACCGTCCACCGAGTACGGATTGGGAATCGTGGTTTCGATCGCCTGCAGGACACTCCGGGCATCAGACATCAATGAGGCGGTACGCAGGGCCACTTCGCGGTTCTCTGACATGTCGTCGATTTGACCTCGCCGGCGCAGACTGCGCCATGATTCAAGCGCATGGCGCGTAATCTGAACACTCTCATTCACAATGTCGGGATCGGCCAGCTGCGATGCTTCAGAGTAACTGACCACATGTATGATCGGCGGGCTGGTTTCGTTGTGGGGTTCAATGTCGTCCATCAGCGCGGTAACCGCCGCAAGTTGCGCTTTCGCTTTCGCCACGTCAGGTGAGAAGTAGTCCAGTCCGCCGCGCGGCTGCAGGAATACCGAAAAATGACGATCCTGTAATTCGCGCACCAGGTTCAATAATGCCCGGGATTTGGCAAGATCCTGTATGCCCCATGTGTATTTGGGCGTATTGAGCATGTTTTGCAGCACCAGATAGCGTACTCCGAGCCGCTTCGCCAACCGGGCGGCCAGAATTGCGGACACTATGTAGGTCACATCGTCAGCCCCGCGGAAGGCAAAGTGGTGCGGGATGTTCGGTTCGAAGGGTTTCCCAGTGGCTGCTACATAGCGCAGTGTTTCGACACACTCGCGGAGGTTTTCATATACGGTATGGGGACCGCGACCGTCGATACGGCAAAACCACCACAGCGAGAGCGCATGCCAAGCGATGTGGATCGTCTCTTCATACATGCGCGCAAGCGCAGGGATGTTTCTGGTGCCGGCATAGGTCCGGACCAACATGGGGCGGGCAGCCTGCCACACCGAGGCAAACTCCTCTTTAGTGTTGATTGGCACGCCGCCCCCATTGGGTAAATCCGCCCATTCTTCGCCAAAGTTGGATTGAGTGAGCTGCGATGTTCCAATAGACAGGACATCGAGGAAGCCGCTGCGCGCGAGGGTTTCCGTCCACTGGAGAAATCGCCGGACAGCTTCGATGCGATCGGGTTCATACGGCCCGACATGGGCACGCATCACCGGAGGGAGCTTGTGCTGCATGTGGTGATAAACGCGCGCTGGCAGGCTGTCGTTCTTGGTCCCGAATTCTGGATAGCTTCCCAGAGCGGCTGGCGTGACGGTCAAATAGCCGCCCTTGCGGACCAAGTCCCGTCCAAAGGCCAACCGGTCTTCATCGTATGTGATTCCACCCGCAAGGGAGGACGGCAGAAGCGTCGGTTGTATCCCCAAACGCGAGAGCGTTTCCGCAGTCGTCTCATCGCCGGAAAAAACGGAATTCACCTCCGGGATGCATGCGCGCACCATTTCGCAGGCGAGAGGCAAGCCGGCAAAGTAGAGCCTGCGGATAGGGCCACCCTGGGCTGAAAGCAATTTCAGCCTCTTGAGAAGCGCCACTAGCGCTTCGAATATGGCCGCGCCATCATGCGGATCGAGGCGATAGCTGAAGCCTAGTACTGTGATCCCATGCTCCCGAATCCAGTTCAATATGAGCCCGGCATTTGCCGGATCCTCGGGATTTCCAAATACGCTGCACGCAGTAGAATCGGCTGTCACCGAATGAAACCCGCACTCGGCAAGAAGTTGAACTAGCGAGTTGATCCCGAGATCATGAGCATCAACGGCAGGGCGGACGAAACCAAAGCAATCATTATGTGTCATCTGATATCGAATCATGGCTCACCGCCCTTGGTAGCCTGCGCCGCATTAGTGGTAAGAGCGGCTGCGGGCTTGGGGGCCGATTCCGCGCCAACTACCAGGAACCGGATGTCTTTCACAGACATGTGATCGATACCAAGTCGATCCACCGTGCGGCCTTCCGCCCAATAGTCAACGCCATGCATTGCTGAGGCAAGATAGATCATTGCGCGCATTACCGGGGTAGGAACACCAAGCATTTCTCCGATAGAAACGATTGGAACCAGGCTGGTCGGCACATCTTCCGTTATGTAACGGTGATTGATGACACCCGGAGCCTTGATCCCGTTGTACCCAGTATTGGCGCGCATCGCATCAATAAGGGTTCGCCCTGCGGCGTCATATGCAAGATAAAGCCATTCCCTGGCCGTATTGGCGCGGATGCCGAGTGCACTCGCCACTTCCACTCGTTCACGATCGATGGCTTCGAGAACGGCTGCGACCGCCGGTGTTACACCTTCGACATAATATTCAAAATCCCCGTGCGTATCCTCAATTCTCCCCGCGTTCAGAACTGTGATGGCCGGATGAAATACCGCGCCGATATTGTCCAGACTGGTTTTCAACACGTTATCGCCCGGCACGAACTGCGGCAGTGCTTTTCGGATCATCGGCAGCACATCCGTGATGTGATAAGCCGGTAGTGTGGCCAAAGGCACAGAGTTCTTGATTCCAAAGATATGGACCTGTCCTGGATTTGTCACGCGGGAGGCATAGAGCAGCGTCTGTGCTTCCGCGAGGAACGGACGCACGAGGGGATTGTGCCGCCGTATAACTTGCGCGACCTCAAGCGCGCCGCCTGTACGTCCGGGATTCAGCACCACAATTTGTCCGTCTTTGAGGTGAGGTGCGACTATTCCAGCCATCTCGGCGTGACCTGTTGCCGGAACCACCACCATCAGGATATCCACTCCGAAGATCGCCTCCGCTGGATCTGCAGTAACGGTCTGTAGCGGTGCAAATCCGCTGACCACCCCGTGTACGTCGATGCCGCCACGTTCTCGTACCGGAAGAATGCGGGCTTTTGTGCGATTGAAGAGATTTACTTTGCATCCCAGCATTGAAAGATGGCCGGCCATGGCGGTTCCTCCGTGGCCGGCGCCCAACACACA
>Ga0208980_10002718_pt1 | contig 10702 bp, 13 predicted proteins | sample WetSurMetagenome_3_FD_187993 | JGI IMG/M metagenome (GOLD analysis project Ga0208980, IMG submission 187993) | Wetland microbial communities from Twitchell Island in the Sacramento Delta, sample from surface sediment Aug2011 Site A1 Bulk (version 2) | ecosystem: Environmental > Aquatic > Marine...
CCGATCGGCCAGCGCCTCGTTGGAGTCGATGTCGAACGCCCCGCCGAGCTCCTTGCCGATGAGGATGTCGGCCCGCGCCAGCTTGTCCTGGTAGAACGCAGTGTCGGCCACCAGCCGTTCGTCGTCGACGGCGATGCCCCGCTCCTCGTTGGCGAGCAGCACCGGCAGCAGCGCCATCTCCCGGTCGTAAGCCTCCCCGCGGTAGGGCTGCAGCACGTCCCACAGCGCCTTGGTGCGATCGGTGTCGCCCTCGGCGTAAGGCTTGACCAGCTCGAACGGCGCCTTGGCGATGTGTGCGCCGAAGTTCCTGCCGGTGGCCCCCGGCACGTTGGCGACGATCCACGCCTTGATAGCGTCCTGCTCCTGCGGCGGGAGGTCGAGCAAGTCCTCGGCGTTGGGCTTGAGGCTCAACGTCTTGCTGTACGGATCGCGCAGGAACAGCAGGGGCAGGGTGTCGTTGGGATGCTCGGGCATGGGTAGCTGGCAGTGCACCCGCGCCACCAGCACGTCGAACGAGGCGTTGTGGAACAACAGGTCGCGGTGCCACAGCGGCGCCAGCAGCGCGCCTAGCTGCTCGGGCGTTCCGCGCTGGTAGACAGAGGGGTTGTCACCAATCTTCACCGCCACGCCGACCGGTACGGGCGGGTAATCCAACGGATCGCTGGAGATGGCTTCAGTCTCGAAGTCAACCGTGATCATTCGCGATCTCCATCATCCGTATCAGCGTCTTGGCGATTACCGCCGGATCCTCGTTACGCGCAGCCTTGCCGGCGTAGTTCTTCGCCGCCTGCTGGCCGAGATCGTTGAGCAGGCCCGTCATGGCGGTGAACGTCTCCGACAGCAGGTAGCCGCGGTAGCAGTCCACCACCCACGGCTCGGGGTGCTGCATGGCGATGGCGAACTTGGCGACGCGCTCGGCGAGCACTTGGGGGTCAGACTCGAGCGTCAGTCGCTTCGTCTCAGCCTCCCAACCGAGCTTGAGCATACTCAGCTTGCCCGGTATGAGTTCCATGTCGTCGAAATAGCGGTCGAAGTCGAAGTCAATGGAGATTTTCATTCCTTCGCCTCCCAGATTGCCCCCTCGATGCAGGACATATCGTCGTCAGACAGTGCTTCGGTAATGTCGAGTGCGTTAGCGCCGAGCAGCACTCGCTCGATCTCGATTGCCGCCCGCTGGATGCCGTGCTGCGGCTCGGCCGGCAGATAACTGAACACGACGTCGATAGGTAAAGACGCTGTAACTCTGATGATGTTCATTCGTTCTCTACTTTTCATTTCGCTTTTGGACGTTCTTCGCCGTAGGCCCAACGTAGGTTTTTGAGCTGTTTTCCAGTCCTCACTGCGTTCCACGTTTTAATAAAAAGAACTAATAGTTCCTCTCTGTTCGGTATTTTTTTCTTGTCCAAGCTATCTGCGAACAGTCGCTGCCGCAATTTTTTAGCCTGTTCAAAGATGCTTGTTTCGTCATTCAGATCGTGGAAAAAAGCATCAGCAGTTTCTTTGTCTATCCTAGAAAAATGAACCCAAAGCCCACAAATTATCGCGGGTGAAGCAAGCTTGGTCAACATTCGCAAACCTTTTGCCTCTGCAGCATAAAATTCTAATTCTGGATACTCTGAAAGAATACCTTCTAAATTGCCTATAGAAGCGCCGGCGCCTCCTACGAACGTAATCCCTGTCTCCAAATGGAACAGACAGCGCAAAGCGCCTGCAACAAGCGCCGCGTTTTTCACCTTTTTTATACCGAGAATTTGTCCAAGGGTTCTCGCGCCGCCCCGGTCTACGGTATCAAATACATCGTCGTTAACGTCAAAAGCGACAAGAGATGGAAAAGAAACTCCAGCTTTTACACAAGCTAGCAGTCTTTGCTGCCCATCCACCAAAAATGTTTTTCCTACTTTTATAGTTTCTGCGTTTAGTTTCCAGCGCCCATGCAGCATGTCGTCAGCATAAAGATTAACGAGCCGCTTTTGGGCGTTCCTGTTTCTCGTATTGAGCTTTAGCAACTGTTCAGCAAGTTGTGGGGTCACCATAAGGATTTTTGTACGCATTGTTCTCTCCAGTTCGTTGTAGGTGCCGGCTGTGCGGTCGGGGCCGGCGCTCCGTGGGGATCAAGCCGCACTCAGGGGAGGTTCTATGTCTCGAACCTGCGAGTTCTCACTGCTTTAACTGCGGCGATTTGGCGAACAAGTGAGCTCGAATCAACGCCCAAAAGAGCTTCTCCGCTCCTAAAAGTATTGTTTTTTATTCTTTTTACAACAGTATTTTTAAGGGGTTGCAAGGCCATGAGAAAATTAGTAATTACTATTGAATCCATCAAGACGACATTAGACTTGTAAGTAAAGAAGCAAAAAGGCATTGCTAATTCGTATGCTTCAAACAAAGCTTTTGCCACCTGCGGATGAGCATTTAGATAGACAAAAACTGCCGACAAGCCTCCGGTTTCCATCATTGTGTGAAAAGGCTTATAATACCGCTCAATAAAAAGCCAATAGGTGTAAAAATAAAAGTAAAGTCCGCGATGCTTTCTATCACTTTCTCTTTTTAGAGTCTGCATAGTAGGCTCTAGCAATTTTCTGTAATGGTTTGAACTTGCATCGCGCCCACGCTGGAAATTAACCAATAGCGTTCCACCAATTTTGACATTGGCAAATAGCGCCATCGCAATTCGTTGTACATCTGAATCCAGCCCAGTACACAGATCCAGATGCAGCACGTCCAACTTCTCACCGAACGCTTGAGCAACCTCCAAGATGTCGCCGTAGATTACACTACGTTTCTTTGCTCGTAGCGCGGCCACGACGTCCTTGTCGTTGGACACCGCAAAAAGGTTCTTGTCCTTGAACCCTTTGCGGATGGCCACCTCTCGATCTAAATCCTCGGGGCCGCACAAGTAAAGTACTTTGGCGTCAGCTAGACGCTTTTTGTGTGATTCGGCGATAATGTTCCAACAACGGTTTCGCCAGTTGTTCTTCTGCCCGAATTTGTATGTCAGAACTTCGCCCATTGCCGCCTCTACCGATCAGAACTTACTACGACGCACGCCACCACGCGCCTTGGGCGCCGGCTTGGCCGGGCGGTCCTCGGACTTGGGGTACGGCACCGCCAGCAGGCGCTCGGCCTCCTCGACCTTGGCTGACAGCGCCGGGCCGAGCTTGTCGTTGAGCACCAGCTTGTCCACTGAACGGAACGACAGGCGGTACTGCGTCTTGGGGTCCACCTCGTTCTTGATGGCGGTGGTGAACATGAACAGGGGGGCACCGAGGCGCTCGGCGTAAGAACGCAGGTACTTGGTGTTGTTCACCGAGGTCTTGGCCTGCAGCACGTCGGCCGTCTCCAGATCGCCGAGCTGATCGACCAGCACCAGCGCCATGCGCGAGCCCTCCTTGCACGCCTTGCCCTTGCCCTTGGTGCCGAACTCGTTCCACGGGCAGGACCCACACGTTTCTGCCTGCGGCGCGTCAGCATCGGGATGGGGGCTATCGCCGTCATACGAATAGCACGTTGGCGACGAGGCGTTCTCCGCGTCGTAGTCGGTGTCGTAGTACGCCCGCTCACCGCGCAGCGCGAGGATCACCACCTCCAGCGGATTGTCCATGTCCTCGCCACCGACGCGCAGCTTGCCGTTCTTGAACGACAGCATGGTGGCGGTGGTGGCGGTCAATTTCTGCACTCGCGCCTTGGCCTGCTCGGCGTGCGCTTTGAGTGCTTCCTGCCAGCTCATTATCTCTTTGCCCATTACCTAGCCCTCAGATTAAGTCGAACCACGGTGAACGGCGTCGTGCCGGGCACCTCCTCACCATCCTCGTACCGCAGCCGCCAAGCCTTGTCGGACATGCGCCGTTGCAGCAAATCGAACGCCTTGTGCTTGAGGATGTACTTCTCCACTTTCTCCCAGTCCTTGACGGTGGGGACCAGGGTCTTGGTGATGCTTGCTGTAGCCAAAGAACCGGAGGCCAGCTCGAGCCGCGCATCCGTCAGCGCGTTGAGCACGTCGTTCTCGAGATGGCGAAAAATGTCCTCCTCCGCTTCGAGCTTGGCACGAGCGTCGCGCACATGCTCGCGGGCCTTGGCCAAGCGGTCAATCAGTTGTCCCATTTCCATGCGAGCTGCTCCAGCAGGTACTTGGCGTAGCTGAGGTCGAACATCTGATCGCGAAACACGAACATCAGCGCACCTTCGGCCTCGGCCGCTTTATATGCGGCTTTGAACTCACGATAAATTTCCTGATCGAAAATCATAGCTCTCTCAGAAGAACTTCCTCCGCTCCGTAAACTTTGTCTTTACCGCAAGCCTCGCAGCGATACCCACGCGCATCCGGCTCGACCCCGCTCTGCCTGTTCCCGCAGGCCAGGCAAAACCCCTCGTTGTTGTCACCCTCGACAACTTCGATTACCTCATCCAGATTGATTTTCATGCAGTTTCTCCTCGGTCGTTATTTTGAACTTCGCCGGGCACGTTTCCATCCGCCGCAGCGCCACTTGCTTTGCCGCCTCGAGACTACGGCGTCGGGCGACGGCCTTGCCGGAGTCTGCGAGCACGACGAGAAAGTTCTTCATTACGACTACATCTTAAACGCTTTGCGCTCTGAGAGCAAGGGGAGTAGGCTGAAAAAGAAATGGGGCCGGTGGGCGGCCCCAAAGAGTACTAGGAGAGAACTGTCGATGGCTAATGTAGCACCGGTACACGCGTCCCGCAACTTCATGCTGCGCGATTTAGAACGCTCCGGACTTTCTCCTGACGACATTGCTGTCGAGCCATTACCCAAAGGCAAAGCAATAGGTTACCGAATTATCTACCCCGGCATCGAGGGCATGTACCGCGATCGCTTCGAGTCGGGCAAGAACCGCTACAAAGGCCCGGCCGGGCTACACGGCATCTGGTTTCGCAGCATCGAGGAGTACGAGCGGTGGAGCAAGGCGCCGCGCCGACTCATCGTCGAGGGGGAGAAGAAGGCAGCAGCGGCGCTCAAGACGCTGAAGCTGCCGGCAGTGGGGATTGGTGGCTGCTGGGGGTGGTCTACCGGCCACGCCGTCGACAAGATGCTGCTGAACGGTACGGGCGCCGTCGACATCGTCATGGACGGTGACATCCAGAACCGCTCCGACATCCGCACCGCCGCGGGCGGCTTGGCCCGAGCCCTGATCGAACACGGCTGCGAGGTGCGAGTACTGGCGCTGCCGGCAGGGGCCGGGGCGGACAAGGTAGGGTTGGACGACTGGCTGCTGGCCGGCAACGGCCGTAAGGAGTTCAACACCCTGCCCGAGCTGCCGATCGACGAACTGCCAAGAACAAAACAAGAACGACTACAGGACTTGGACCGGTTGAACCTGGACATTGACAAGAAGGGCCTGCTAATTACGAATTTCTCCAACACGCTGAAGATAATTCAACACCTTTTCGGCGATGTTTTATTTACGGACCAGTATCTCGGCCCACGCTGGGACAATGCGCCGTATAAAGACGAAGTACACGACCCAGTGCTCCACCAGGCGCTGGAGGGGCTGCACCCCAAATGGCCGCGGCACGAGATCGAAGCGGCACGCCGGCACCTCTTGGCAGTGAGTCAAAAAAACCTTACAGGTCAATGGCTTACGTCACTGCACTGGGATGGCAGGCCGAGGCTAGCAACATTTTTCTCGAAATTCTGCAATTCCTCACAAAGCCCGGAATATTTAGAAGATGTCGCGAAAAGTCTTTTCGTCGGCTTGGTAATGCGCTGCCTGAAGCCGGGATCGAAGTTCGATTTACTGGTAACGCTGGTCGGCGACCAGGGGGTGGGCAAGACCCTGCTGTGGGATCGGCTGGCGGGGCCGGGGCTGTGCGTCGAGACGATGTTCAGCCGCGACAGCGACAACCTGCTGCGGGTGGCGGCCACCGCTTGGGTGGTCAACCTCGACGAGTTCGCCGGCATGAGCCGGACGGACGAGCGCGAGCTCAAGAACTGGCTGACACGCACCCACGACTCCTGGGTGCCCAAGTACGTCGAGATGAGCCGGGCGCGGGAGCGGGCCTTCGTCGTGGTGGGCACCACCAACGAGGTCGAGCACCTGTCGGACACCACCGGCAACCGCCGCTACCTGCCGGTGCGGGTGGGCACGATCGACCTCGAGGCGGTGGGGAGGGTGCGCGAGCAGCTGTTCGCCGAGGCGATGGTGCTGTACCGGGAGGGCCACAACCACTGGGCCATACGGACCGCCGAAGCCGAGCAGGAGGCCCACCGATGGTCCCACCCGTGGGAGGACGAGATCGCAGTGTGGCTGGGCGCTACGCGGCTCCCAGTGCTGATCAGCGGCAAGACCTTCCTCACCATGCGCCGAGCACTGTGGGAGGTGCGGGTCGACATGACCGGCAAGGAGCAGCAGGACATGGCCAACGTCAAGCGCATGGGACGGGTGTTGCGGGGGCTGGGGTACGCCCCCCGGCGGGTCAAGGGGGCCAGCATCGAGCTGGGGTCGTTGGCGTCGGGGGAGGATTGCGGGTGGTGGTTCAAAGGGGGCGAATTGGGCCGTTTAGCGGTGATTTGGGAGGCAAAACGGTAGCGGTTCACCCTAGGTTCACCCTAGGTTCACCCTTAGGACTTTTTGTAAGTTATTGATTTTACTAGAAAGTTCACTCAGTTCACCCAGTTCACCCTCTTTCTCTATAAAAGTATGAAAAGAAAAGAAGGATATAGGGTGAAAAAAATAAAAAATGTAGAAGGTGTGGCGAAATTAGGGTGAACTGGGTGAACTGGGTGAACCTTTCTTAGTTTTCAATGACTTAACTTTTCGGCTAGGGTGAACCTTTGGGTGAACCAGGGTGAACCAGGGTGAACCAGATGACAGAGCACATCGGCCCGTACCCCATCCGCCAGCGCCAGGGCGTCCCACCGCCCGGCCTGCGCTTCTTGCCGACCCTCGAGCCAGACCTCTCGGACGATGTTGACACCTACCCGAAGCGCGCCAGCTGTGGCCACGCCTTCACCGACTGCGCTCGCGCTGTCGTTCGCGAGGCGGCAGGGAATGCCCTGGTGATCGTCGAGATTGGCGTTGCCTACGACCTGGCCTCGACCGTCAGCCTCGACCTCATGCGCAACAAGTCGCCCGGTGCGGTGTACATCGGCATCGACAAGGTTGACCGCCGCCACTACCAAGACCCGGACAAAGGCATCCACATCCTCTGGGGCGACAGCACCAACCGCCAACCGTGCTTTGGCCTGCTGGACTTGCTGGAGCGCCAGTACATCGACCTGCTGTTCATCGACGGCTGGCACTCGGTCAACCAATGCCTCGCCGACTGGCGCTACACCGAACGCCTTGCGCCCAACGGCACCGTGCTGATCCACGACACCAACCACCATCCGGGACCGGCGGCGCTGTTCGCTGCCATCGACCCGGCCCAGTGGGACAAGCGCCAAGCCTGTCCCGCCACCAACGACTACGGCATCGCCGTGGTGCGCCGATGCACATCGTCCTGATCTCGCTGCACGGCCTGATCCGCGGCCACGACCTGGAGCTCGGCCGCGACGCCGATACCGGCGGGCAGACCCGCTACGTCGTGGAACTGGCTCGTGCTCTCGGCGACCACCCCGAGGTGGACCGCGTGACGCTGCTAACGCGGCGCATGGAGGATCCGCGGGCAGGCACTGACTACGCCGAGATGGTCGAAAGCCTCGGGCCTAAGGCCGAGATTGTCCGCTTGAACTGCGGTGGCGGCGAGTATCGGCCGAAGGAAGAGTTCTGGGACTTCCTCGACGAGTTCGTCATGACGGCCGTTCACTGGCTGCGGTACGAGGCCGATCCAGACGACGTCGTCCTGCACGCCCACTACGCCGATGCCGGCGAGGTTGCCCGGCTGATCCGCCAAGAAGGCGTCAACGTGCCCGTGCTGTGGTCTGCCCACTCGCTCGGCCGGGTCAAGCGCAGTCGCCTGCTGGCCAGCGGGATGCAGCCAGAGGTGGCGGAGAGTCGATACCGCCTGAACCGGCGCATCTTGGCAGAGGAGACGGCGCTGGAAACGGCAGACCGCGTCATCGCCAGCAGCCTGGCCGAGATCGACGACCTGGCGCGCTACCACCTGTTCCAGCCGGATCGTGCCGTGGTCAACCGGCCCGGCGTCGACACGACCCGCTTCACACCGGTCGGCAGTTCGTTCTCCGCTGGCATCAGCATCAGCCAGTTCATCGACAACGAGGATTGTCGTCCCAGCATCCTTGCCATCGCGCGGCCCGACGAGAAGAAAAACCTGAGCACGTTGGTCGCGACCTACGGCGCGTCCAAGCAATTGCGCGACGCAGCGAGCCTGATCCTGCTGGCCGGCAACCGCGACGACATCCGCACGCTCGACAGCGGCGCCCGCAGCGTGTGGACCGAGCTGCTGCTGCTCATCGACCGCTACGACCTGTACGGCGACATCGCCATCCCCAAGACCCACACCGCCAGCGAGATCCCGGAGTACTACCGTTTCGTTCACCGGGGTGGCGGCGTGTTCGTCAACCCGGCATTGGTCGAGCCATTCGGCCTGACGCTGCTCGAGGCCGCGGCCAGCGGTGTGCCTGTCGTCGCCACCCGCAACGGCGGGCCGCGCGAGATCATCGCAACCTGCCGCAACGGCATCCTCATCGACCCGCTGTCGCCGGCCGAGCTCGAGCGTGCGCTGCTCGACGTGCTGTCGGATCGCTGGAAGGAGTACTCGCAGAACGGCATTGCCGCAGTGCGTGAGCACTACTCCTGGGCTGCGCACGCCGATCGCTACTTGGAGATCGTGCGTGGCCTGTGAGCTGATGGTCGCGTGCGATCTGGACGGTACCCTGCTGCCGGCGACCGATCTGCCGGCCCTGCACGAGCTCGCCGCCAAATGCTGCCTGGTCTACGCCACGGGCCGTAGCGCTGAGCTGGCCAACGAAGCGATCGCGGAAGAAGGCTTGCCGATGCCGCAGTGGCTGATCTCCGACTGTGGTACGGCGATCCAGGACGCGACTGGTAAATTGCTGGTGGGCTACTGGCGGCTGATCAGCCAGACCTGGTATCGCTACGCGGTACAGCAGGCGCTTCGTGGCGTGCGCGGATTAAAACTGCAGGAGTCGACACGGCAATCGCTGTTCAAGGTGTCGTTCTACACGGCTGGAGCGTCTGTGCTCGAAGTAGCGCGCAAGGCGCTACACGCGAATGGGCTCGACGCTGCCCTGGTCTACAGCCACGACGGCACCACCGGGCTGCTCGATGCCATCCCCTATCTCGCTGGCAAGGGCATGGCCGTGAAGTTCCTGAAGCATCACTTGTGCTGCCAACGCGCCGTGTTTGCCGGCGACAGCGGCAACGACCTCGACGCGATCGATGCTGGCATTCCGTTCGTGCTGGTCGGCAATGCCACGGACGACGTGCGCGCACTCGCCGTGTCGCGAGGCGATGCCAACCTCTACCTTGCCACCGGCCACCATCTGGCTGGCGTGCTTGAAGGACTAGCCCACTTCTCATGACCGACTGGAACGTCAACCGTCGCTGGGATCCGATCGTCTGGCACGACGCCGGCCGCTGGCACATGGTCTGCCTCGCTGCGGACTATCAGCAGGAGGGCAACGCCAAGCCCTGGTTCAACGAGGACAACGCGCTGGAGAGGTGGAGCGGGCCGAGTCTCGACAAGATGCAGCTCGAGGTCACCGCGCGCCGCCAAGGCCGGGTGTGGACCGCAGCGTCCGTGTTCCAGCACGGCGCCGACTTCATCGGCCTCGCCGGCTGGAACGATCACCGGCCGATCATGAACCAGCGCATCGAGTACCTCGACCTGTACAGCCTGGAGGTCGAGCGCGGCCATACCCCGCCGGCCCCGCCACTGCACCTCGCGCATTGCGGCGCCACGTCCTGGCGGGACGCGACCATCGTCGAGTGGGACGGCCGCTACCTGCTGGCTGTGACGACCGGCGGCTTTCGCTGGGGCAGCACGCCGAACATCTGGGGGTTCCTGTCCGACCACCCGCGCGGCCCGTGGGAGGAATACGGCGCACTCATCGACCCAGCACTGGCCGTGCTGTTCGCCGAGCTCGAGCGCCCGCAACTGCACCGCCTCAAGGACGGCCGCTGGGGGCTCATCGCCTCGTGCTGGCCGGCGCGGCAGTTCATCGCCGAGAACGCGCCACCCCTGCACATCTTCGTCAGCGCCTGGGACATTCCGGTGTTCGGCAAGCATCGGGGCATGATTGATGGCCCGTACGGCGCCCAGCTCATGGCTGGGCAGTGGTGCGGCTGGCGCTGGATCGATCCGGCGACGTTCACCAGCGAGTGCCTGCTGGTCCCGGCACCACACGACTTCGATCACCTCGTCACCGCACTCTCACAGGGGCCACCATGATCCAGATCCAGGTTCCTGCCTATGCCCAAGGCTCGTGCGGTGTTACCCACGTCGACGAGGGGCTGCTGAGTTGGTTCTGGAAACAGCAGGAGTTGCGCTCGCTGCTCGATGTTGGCTGCGGTCCTGGTGGCCAGGTCGCCGCCGCCCGGCGCATGGGCTATCGCGCCATCGGTATCGACGTGGACATCACGCTGTACCGCCAACCGCTGGTGGCGCTGTGCGACCTGTGTGTCGAGCCCATCCTGCTGCCGCGACCGGCAGACCTCGTCTGGTCGGTCGAGTGCGCCGAGCACATTCCGCCCGACTGTGTCGACAACTACATCCAGACCCTGACGCAGAACGCCGGCATCGCCTTGGTGCTGACCGCCTCGCA
>Ga0208980_10002719_pt1 | contig 10701 bp, 6 predicted proteins | sample WetSurMetagenome_3_FD_187993 | JGI IMG/M metagenome (GOLD analysis project Ga0208980, IMG submission 187993) | Wetland microbial communities from Twitchell Island in the Sacramento Delta, sample from surface sediment Aug2011 Site A1 Bulk (version 2) | ecosystem: Environmental > Aquatic > Marine...
CTGTAGGTGTCGGGCAGTCTGAAACAGCAGTATCATCGATGGTGGACTTTTTTCTGCTTATAATGCTTGCTGGTGCGGGCGACGAACTTCAGGGGATCAAACGGGGAATAATGGAAATGGCCGATCTGATCGCAATTAACAAGGCAGACGGGAACAATATAATAATGGCGGAAAGAGCAGCCACTGAATACCGCAATGCCCTGCATCTTTTCCCTCTATCGCCTTCAGGATGGAGACCCAAGGTAATGACCTGCTCAGCCCTTGAGAAGATATGCATTGAGCAGATATGGGAAACAGTTTCACAATATGTGAAAATGACAAAAGTATCGGGCTATTTTGAGGAGAGGAGAAAGGAACAGGCGATCATACGGATGCACGATACTATCCTTGAACAGCTGAAGAATTCATTTTACAACAATGATGATATAAGAAAAATGAGCAGTATCCATGAACAAAGGTTAAGGGAGGGAACAATAACATCGTATAAAGCAGCCTGGGATATGCTGAACAAATACTTTAAAAAATATCCTCAATAAATTTTATTCAATATCTTTGCGCCCATCAACCCGTTGTCTATTATTAATTTCCAAATAAGACCAAAAATGAAGAAGCTAGTTTTTATGTTTGTTATTGCAGCACTAATGGCCAGCTGTAAAACAAAAGAACCGCATTATGTTGTAAAAGGCAAGATCTCAGGTGCCGATAGCACCACTTTCTTTCTTCAGAAAAGAGAAGCAGGGAAGTTTGTTAAGATTGACTCGGCAGTTGTCCTGAAAGGTGAATTTACAATGACTGGAGGAAAGGTGGATTATCCCGATATGGTATACCTGATGGCAAAGAATTCAAGAATGGGGAAATCATTCTACCTTGAGAATGCTGAAATTACAATTACAGGTAAGCTCGATTCACTTTACCTGGCAAAAGTAACCGGTTCAAAGACCCAGTCTGAATTTGATTCACTTCAGGCATCCATGAAACCTGTAAATAATAAATATCGTGATCTCTATTCTGTATATCAGGAAGCTGAAAAGGCAGGCAATAAAGCTAAAACCGACAGCATCGACAAGGTGTTCGATATCCTGCAGAAAGAGATGACCCAGATCGAAAAGGATTTTGTGATTTGTGACAGTGCCCATGGTCAGTTGCCGCAGGCCGGATCCGTCCAGTCCCGACAGATAGAGATCGGAGCGGCGTTGGTTGGCTTCCTTGTCGGTCACGCTTACAGAAAAAACGACTCGCTTGCCGTCCGGCGAAATCTGCCAGTCGGAGATGCGATCCATCGCCAGCATGTCGTGTATGGAAAACGGATGGGTGTCTGCCGCCGGCGACAGAGCCGCCAGTAGGGCAATTATAAGTGAGAGCATTGCTGGGCGCATATCATCCTCCAGGTCTTGCTAAATCGCAGCTGTGAGCTGATCCGGCAGGATTCTACACCAGGAAAGGGATAGTGCAGCAGACAAATCCCCGCCCGATTTCTGGGCCGTGGTTCAGTATGCCCTGAATTTGGTGATTGATTATACAATTCTGCCTATGCTTTGGGCACCAGCGAGGAGCGCATCTGCAAAGCGATATCCCGGCGCCGGGAGTATTCTAGATAATATTATTTAATCAGGATACGAGCGTCGACCACCCAGTAGCCCTGGCCGTCCGGTAGGACTTTTACGGGATTCAGGTCCATCTCCATGATCTGCGGCACGTCGTTGATGAGGGCGGAAAGGCGCAGGAGCAGTCCTTCCAGGGATTTCACATCGTAAGGGGGCATCCCCCGGTAGCCCCGCAGCAACGGTGACATTCTCAGGGAATCAGTCAGTTCCCGGGCTTTAAAATCGGTCAGAGGCAGCAGATGGATAGCGGTATCTTTTAAAAGCTCGGCATAGATGCCGCCGAGACCAAACATGATGACATGCCCCAGCGACCGGTCCTCCGTGACACCCGCGATAAGTTCAAGCCCCTCGTTGACCTGGCGCTGGATGGTGATGCCCTGCATTTCATTCGCCCGGCCGATTTTCGCCAGCCGATTCTTGATATCATCGAAGGCCTGCCGGACCGCCTTCGGCGATTTTACATCGAGAATCACCCCGCCGACATCAGTCTTGTGGACTATAGTAGTGGAATTGAGTTTCGCCACCACGGGGAACCCGATTTCTTCAGCCATCTTGGCGGCTTCGTCGGGAGTGGCGGCGAGGCGAGTCTCGGCATAGCGGATGCCGTAGTAACGGAAAAACTCGCTCATCTCGCGGCTGCCTATCCAGAGTGGCCGCTGTACCGCGCCGGTCATAATCTGTCGGACCAGCTGGCGTCCTTGCTCCCGGTCGATATCCGTAAACTCGGGTACCCTCCCGATGGGCTTGTTTTTCAGCTCATTATATTTCACGGCATTTGTCAGAGCGCCGGCTGCGTTTTCCGGGAAAAGATAGTAAGGCGCGAAGTGAGAGCCCAGGGTCTTGCCTTTGCCGCTGGCGATACCCGGGAAGCAGACCAGCAGCGGTTTACCGTTCTCCCGAACCGCCGATGCAGCCCGGCCGATGGCGTCTTCTACCGAGGTAACATCCAACCCGGCGGGCGGGATGTAAAGGGTCATAATCGCATCAAAACCGGGGTCGGCGGCCAGGATGCGCAATACGCCTTCAAACTCGGCGGCACTCACCCCGGCGGTCAGGTCAACCGGATTATTGATGTGAATATCACGGGAGATCACCTGTTTGATTTTCACCAGAGTATCCTGGGTAAGCTCCGGGACCTGCAGTCCGTTTCGCGAACAGGCGTCCGCGGCCAGGATACCGGGCCCTCCACCGTTAGTCAGGACGGCCACACGCCGGCCGCCGGGCAGCGGCTGGTTGGCCAGCAGGATGGCTGCCTCAAACATTTCCCCGATGGTGTTTACCATGACAATGCCGGCTTCGCGCAGCAGGGCATCCGAGACCACGTCGGAAGTGGCCATAGCCCCGGTGTGAGACCGGGTGGCGCGGGAACCCTCGGGGGTGCTGCCGCCCTTGATGGCCAGGATTGGCTTTTTCGCCGCGACCCGCCGGGAAATCCGGCTGAAGATTTCCGGATTATCAAAAGATTCCATGTAGAGCAGTATCACCCGCGTCAGAGGGTCGTTCTCCCAGTATTGCAGCAGGTCGGTGGAGGCAATATCCGCTCGGTTGCCGACACTGAGGAAACTGGAAAATCCGATGTTCACACTCCGGGCGTATTCGAGAATGCCCAAACCCAGGGCACCGCTCTGGGAAATAAAAGCCAGGCTGCCGGGTGCCGTATTAGTCAGAGCGAAAGTAGCGTTTAGCTTTATCTTCGGGTCGGTATTAATAATCCCCATGCAGTTCGGTCCGATGATGCGCATGCCATAACCGAAGGCTGTATAGACCACCTCTCGCTCCAGAACAGCCCCCTCCTCCCCCTTCTCCCGGAACCCGTCCGAGATGATAATGGCTCCCTTGACTTTCTTACGACCACACTCATCGATAACATGCAGGACCTGAGCTGAGGGCACTGAGATGATAGCCAGGTCGACATCGCCGGGAACTTGCAAAACGGAGGAATAGGCCTTTACAGACATGACTGCATCATTAGTCGGACTGACGGGATAGACTACCCCGGTAAAGCTGCTCTGGATCATAGCCTGAAAGATTAGCTGGCCGATCGCTCCCCGCCGGTTGGTGGCCCCGATGACGGCAACAGAACGTGGCTTCAGGATGTACTCCAGGGATTTCAACGTGGCCTGTAAAGCCCGTTCGTCCTTTTTCTGGACGACCTCTGGAGTATGTGTGAGGGGAAAAGTGATGTGAAAAAGATTGTCTTCCAGGATCTGTTTCATGTGGAAACCATAACTCTGGAACACCGAAAGCATGGCAGTATTTTCGGGTAAGACATATGCCTCGAAAGTGTCGATGTCATTCTTTCGGGCAACGGTTACCAGCCACTCGATAAACTTGGTGCAGATGCCCTTTTCCTGATATATCTCCTGGATGAGAAAGGCAATTTCCGCGATGTGGGGTTCCGGCAGCCGGCTGTAACGCCCAATGGCAACTATTTTCTTCTGCTTCTCTTCTATAGCTTCGGCCACGAAGGCAAAGGTGTTCACGTAATCTACGGTGCAAAAACGCAGGGCGTCAGCCATGCCCATGTTTGGTGCCGCGCGGTGAAAGCGGAGGTATTTCGAATGGGAGCTTAACCGGTTGTAGAAGTCCAGCCAGGCAGGGGCATCCTCCTGCTTGATGGGACGGAATAAAATAACCGAGCCGTCTTTCAGGACAACCCGGACGTCATATTCGGTAGGGTAAGCGGTTTTAGCTCCAGTCATATACTCTTTCTCTCCTGTACCCATTATATCTTGTGAGGGTATGGATGTCTTGAGGTATGCACGGGGACGACATGCCCAATTCAGCATCAATAACGGGTAGTTTTTTCCTATTGGCTGAGTGCATTCCGGAGATCAGCGATCAGGTCTGCGACATTTTCTATGCCGACCGACAACCTCAGTAGTGAATCTTTTACTCCGATCCGACTTCTTTCTTCAGCGGAGATCTTTGAATGGGAAGTCACGGCCGGACAACAGATAAGAGTCTCCACGGCGCCGAGACTCACGGCCGGAGTTATAATTTTTAAGCGCTTGAGAAAGTCGGACGGGGATAGGGTCGTGTCGTCCAGCTCGAACGAAAGCATGCCTCCGAAAGCCCGCATCTGCGACAGCGCGATCTTATATCCATCAAAATCCGGCAAGCCGGGGTAATTGACCTTTTTCACCGCCTTGTCGGAAGCCAGAAATTCGGCAATTTTCAAAGCATTGGACGCCTGCCGTTCGACCCTCAATGCCAGTGTTTTAAGACTGCGTTCCAGCAAGTAACAGGTTATCGCATTCAGGCTGCCGCCCAGATGCCGCGCCATAGCACGTATGCGCCCGGTCAGTGCAGAAGATGTCACTGCTATTCCACAGCAAAGATCGCTATGCCCGCCGAGATATTTTGTGCCGCTGTGGACTACGACATCAATCCCAAGGGAAATGGGGTTTTGCAGCACCGGGGTGGCGAAAGTATTATCGATAATCGTTAAAACCCCACGCTTGCGGGCAAATTCGGCAACTCGACGTATATCCAGGACGGCAAGCAACGGATTTGTGGGAGACTCAATTATGATTGCCTTTGTTTCCGGTGTTGTGGCCTGTGCTACTGCGTCTGCATCAGTCGCCGAAAAAGAATAGCGAATTCCAAAGCTGTTGAAAGTGTCGGTGGCAAATGCATGTGTCCCTCCGTACAAAGCATCCAGCATTACTACGTGGTCTCCCTGCCGAACTAGTGCAAGTACAGTCGTGCTGATTGCAGCCATTCCCGAACTGAAGAGCACCCCGTTTTCGGCGCCCTCCAGCGCACATATTTTCCGTACAACAGCCTCTTGATTCGGGGTATTGAAATATCGCGGATAAAGCGCCTCTTTCCGATCGAGATACTCGTACGCAGAAGACGTAAAGATTGGAGTATTGGTTCCACCCGTCGCTTTATCCCGAAATTGACCACTGTGGACGCACTCAGTCTCCTTGAACATATGTTTCTCCCATCCGCACGCAAACCAGCGCGGCAATTTCACTACGATTCTCAACCCGCATTTCCCACCAAGCTTCAAAACCGAAGGGGATCAGGCACACGCTATTGTGTCATATTTGCGATGCTGCAGCAAAGGCACTGCGATTACAGGTCTGCACACTGCCCGCGCCACCGCAGTCTCCGATCATAAAGAACCTGCCGGCTGCACCGGAAAACTTCATCGCTTCCTCCTTCCGAGGCTTTCGGCCGAGGGAGAACACAACGCTGTCGGCCTGGATGGATTTCTCATTGCCCTGTGCATCAAAATAGATAACCTTCCCATGCGAAATGCTTGTGGCGGTGGCCGTCGTGATAAATCTGAAGTTGCTCAGTTCCTCATACTTCATCTCCAGATTCGTCTTGTAATGGATGGCCGGGGCATCAGGTGCCAGCGTGCCCAGGTTTGTCAGAATCGTTACGTTGTGACCGTTTTCTGCCAGGTGTATTCCGGTCTGTGTGCCAATCAGATCACCGCCGATAATCACGATGTTCTTCCCCAGGGTTTTGTTGCCGTATACAAAAAGAGGTGTAAAGACATTGCTTCCCTTGGCGCCGGGAATATCCGGAATTACATACTCCGCGCCGGAGGCAACCAGGATGGCATCATAGTTTTTTGCCTTAAGCATCTCGGGGGTGGCTTTTGTGTTTAAAAGCACATCTACCCCGGCTTTTTTTACCTGACGAACAAGGTAATCCTTATAGTCTTTCAGGGGCCATTGAAAAGACGCATAGTCCGCGTGCCTAAGCTGCCCTCCGAGGAAGTCATTTCTCTCATACAGGGTTACCTTGTGCCCTCTTTCAACGGCCACGAGGGCCGCCTTCATGCCGGCAGGTCCGCCGCCGATGACTGCAACCTTTTTTGCAGAGCCAGGATGGGGAATCATCTTGTCAAGTTTGTCCTCAAGGCCTAACTTGGGATTCACGGAACACATGGTTGGATCAGGACCTTGTTGGGTGGGCCCGTGGCATTTGTTGCACAGGATGCAGGGCACTATATCCTCACCCCTGCCCGCATAGGCCTTTATGCCGTATTCCGGATCGCAGATAAAGGATCTGGCCATAGCGATCATATCTGCCTTTCCGCTTGCGATGTACTCTTCGCACATATCCAGGTCATGGTAACCGCCGTTGGGCGCAACGACGATCTTCGCACCGCTTTTCTTTATTGCTTCGGCAAATCTCAAGGTCATGGGCTTGCCCTTCACTGAATTGTAGCCGGTCGGATGTGAAGAGGTACCGTCCCATCCCCGAAGCTGAAGTATGTCAATCGCACCCTCCCACAGTTTTGCGTATTTAACCAGATCTTCCAGGGTATAGCCCCCCGCCTCTTCCTCGCCGCTGACCTGGGCTTCTACCAGGAAGTCCTGACCGCAATACCATTTGATCGCCCTGCACAGATTGAGGCTCAATCGCACACGGTTTTCTATGCTCCCGCCATACTCGTCAGTTCTGTTGTTTACGGCGGGCGACAGGGAACATGCCAGAATGGAGGAACGATAGGACATATAGAGATGTATCCCGTCAAAACCGAGGGACTTGAATAGTTTTGCTTTTGTTACGAAGTCCTCAGTTATCTTCTGTATCTTGTCTGTAGTAATTGCCTTTGTGGCGGTGCCCCACATTATCGGACGATACTTTTCAGCGCGCGGCTTCCCGCCCGATGTATCAGGGTCAAGATTGCCGATGTTGTATCCACTGGGTTCGCAATCAATGAAGGATGCCAGGATCTTGGCGCCATGGAAATGAACGCCTTCCGACAGTTGCAGAAGCTGGATCTGGGCAGCGTTGTCAGTGGCGTTAATCCTATGTTTCCCGGTCCCGCTGAATGTGACAATGGCAGCGCCGTTCTTGGCCCTGTTTATTATATAGTGGGATATGCTTTTATCTCCGAGCGAAGCCTCGATACCGGCCGGAAAAGAATCAGTGGAATATATCCTATTCTTCAGGATCACATTTCCGATTTGAAGAGGTGATAAAAGATTGCTGTATTTATTACTTAAACCTGCAGTACCGGCAGTCCCGCTCTTTTCAGCCGCCGCTGCGACACGCATCTTAAAGGCCGGATCAACGACGCCTGCGAGCCTATCATAGGCCAGAGCTGCCGTTGAAGTTACGGCGGCGGTAGCCAGGAACTGCCGTCTTCTCATAATCGACCTGATGATTTTCATAACTTCCTCCTTTTCTTTACTGTTAATAAAAACCCTGTTCAGGGTTTTACGAAATTGCCTATGCCTCCAACGGCATTTATTGCGGACTTTAATGCATCAACAGGGGAATGCTGGACACCCACAATATCAGGGGCTACCTGTGAATATCCCGGCCTTGAATGGAAAATGCCCGGCGACCCTGCTGTAAGGGCAAGCGTGCCTTTCCTTTATAAGCATTTCTATCCCGGGTGACAAGAACAAAGCATTAAAAGCAGAAAGGGAATCGTGCAAATCATGGAGGCATTTTTTAAGAATGCCATCACACGGAAACAAAACTTCCCCGATGGCTTTAGCTTGAGCGTTTCCCCCACGCGGGGTACGGACAACCAACCAGGTGGGCCGAATCGCATCTCAAAATGCCCGACTGTAATTCCGTGGGTAGTTTTGGCTTCCGCCGGAAAGTGCAACCATTGCACGCGGGATTCTGTTATCCTGCCTCTTTCCGGAAGAAGCAAACGGCTGTTACAACTCATGGGCCGCAGCCATGAAAAAACTGAGTCTGATTATCGCTGCATTTGTGGTTCTCCTGATTGCCGCACAGATGCTTTCAGGCAAGTCGTTCATTCTCTACTATCATAATGTCGGGACTTATAATTACGGATTGAAAGGCGCCTATATCTCTCCGCGCGCATTTGCCAGGCAAATGCAGTATTTAAAATACAGAGGATATAGGACCGTCCGCCTCGAAGAACTTGTACGCTATCTTAAAACAGGAGAATCACTGCCTAAGAGGACCTTCGCGATTACATTTGATGACGGTTATCTGAACAATTATCAGAATGCATTCCCGACTTTGCAACGGCTTGATTATACGGCAACGGTTTTTATTGCAACCGACCATGTGGGTAAGATGATCGCTTATACCATAAATGCGCCCGAACAGCGGCTCTCATGGAATGAAATATGCCTGATGTCACATGAATGGGACTTTGCCAGTCATGGCATTACCCACACGAACCTCACTCTTCTTTCGCCTGATCAAATAAAGCTCGAACTCACCGAATCACGTGATGTCATTCAAAAAATGCTCGGAAAGGAAATCAGTCTGTTTTGCTATCCTTTCGGAGAATACAATGACATAGCTATAAAATGTTTGAAAGAAGCGGGTTATAAAGCTGCCGTAACCGCCGCCACAGGACTGCTTGGGGAAAGTGCAATTCAAAGTATGTATGCTTTGCCCCGCATAGAATGGAAGGAATTAAATTCCTCCTCAATAAAAGCTCTCTGGGACTTAAAGTGGTTTTATCTCAAAATACTTCTAGGTGTATGAGAGTTGGCCCGGGCAATCCGCGAAAATGAAAAACAAAAGCTTTCCCTAAAATCTTCCCTCTCACATGAAGACGAACCCAATTCCAGGACGGACACAATTGGGTTGAGTTAATGGCCTTCGGCCGCATCGCCGGCAGGAACACAGCGGCTGAAAAACCCTGGTCATAAGACAGAGGCAAGACGTGTGAGGAGTATGGGGTGGTTGAAGACGGTGGCCTTGAAAAATGCAGGGCGGCAAGGCATTCTTTATGTAGTGGACTTCATTACGTTCCACGGGAGTTGATCAGCATGTTCCCACGCAAAGCCGTGCGGTCACTTCGTAAGAATTTCCTCAGGTACGCCTTAACGGCCGTAATTTTAGCGGCATGCCCGCCTTCAAGCTCACTCAGTAAGGACCCTGACAAAATCACAATCCGCAATTTCGGTCAGATCAACCCAAATTACTACCGCGGCGCCCAGCCAAAGGATGCTGATTTCACCCGGCTAAAGCATTTGGGTATCAAAACCGTCATTGATCTGAGAGAGAAGGGCAAAGCCAAGGAGCCAACCTGGGTTCGCAATGCAGGAATGCAATATATCAAAATTCCGATGTCAAGCAGGCGTCCCCCAACGCCGGCTCAAACTGAGTATTTTCTAAAACTGGCAAATAACCCGGAGAATTGGCCGATATTTGTGCACTGTGCCGGGGGAAAGCACCGCACGGGCGTAATGACGGCCATCTACCGAATTGCGAACGATTCCTGGGATGCTGATAGCTCCTATAAGGAGATGAAAAAATACCACTTTTATTCCTTCGGTGGGCATGGTTCACTGAAGCGCTACGTGTACGATTACTACAGAAGTTTTTCGGCCAACACTACAACCGATACAGCAAAAACAATGAAATAGATCCGCTTTCCCCTCGCGCCGCAGGAGAAAAGCGTGGAGAAAAAACGTGGACACCCACTAATTCGACAGATTATGCGGAGAAAATTGTGGACACCCACTAATTCGGCAGATTTTGCTGTGTCGCAAAACATATTTGTTTGTGCATAGAGTTCCGCGGGTGTCCATATTTTGCTTCATGTTGGCAGATTAATGGGTGTCCACCTATATTCGCCTCCTTACACAAATATGGGTGTCCCCTACTGAGGTGGTTCTCAGGTTTTCTTTATGCCAAGCTCATTCATTTGACTGTTTTCACGCGAGTGACATCGTTATGTGCACGACACCTTCAGCGTATTCCTTTTTCATCGGGAGTCCGCTCCGTTTGAACACGGCCAGCATCCCCTCATTTCCCCGTAGAACCTCGGCATGAAACTGCACAATGCCTTTGTCCTTTGCAATCCGGGCGAGATGTTTGAGGGTGATGCCTGCGATGCCGAGACCATGGTAGTCTTCCTCGACCATGAACGCCACCTCAGCGCTGCGCTGCGCGCCTGCAGCATCAAAGGCCACATAGCGCCCGGCCCCGATGATGGTTTCGTTCTCTTTTTCCCCTATCGTAATCATGAGAGCGACCTCGTTTTCGAAATCAATCTCAGTGGCAGCCTTGAGATCTTCATCGGTCACCGTTCTTTTGTACTGGAAGAAGCGTTTGTAGATCGATTCGGTTTCGAGTTTCCGGAAGGCTTCGGAAATTCGTTCCTTATCGTCAGGCCGGA